>WOYI011527705.1_pt1 | contig 19645 bp, 22 predicted proteins | sample 6423411 | NCBI WGS metagenome assembly WOYI01 (sample SAMN13441803, study PRJNA592873) | oil field metagenome | biome: oil field; feature: oil-well bore; material: oil-contaminated soil; isolation source: oil-contaminated soil from oil-well borehole | place: Germany: Wietze | collected 2016-10-18 ... | reverse complement strand
CGATGGCCTGCTGCTGGGCTGTGAGGAGATCCTGTAACTGGGCTTCTTGGTTCTTGATGTCGGTCAGGTTGGTGATGGTCATCGCAAACCGGTCATTGGGTTCATCGGGATGCCTGGGGAGCCGTTTGATGTGGCAGCGCAGGAAGACGGCCTGGTTGGCGCTGGTCTTGGCCCAGGTCTCGAAACAGCTGCTGACGGGGGCTTGCGCCGAGGTGCGGGAGACAAGAGGATGTGCTTCGCCAAGCACCGTATGCCAGAGCGCTTGGTCACCAAGAAAAGTCCGGGCCGCCGCATTGGTTTTCAGGATAGCCCCTGTGGAATCGATCACCACCATACCATGCTCGCTGCTATCCAGTAAAGTCTCGAGCAAAGTCTCGTGGAGCTGTTTTTCGGTGATATCACACCATGCCACGCTGTAGCCCATGAACTGTCCGGCGATGCGCACAGGACGGATCGTCTGCTTGAAGGTATAGCCGGCCACCTCGATGCGGCTGTGATGGACAGCCCCTTCCCCATGGCTGCCGCGTTCAGCCAAATCCTCGAGGATGCGCCGCGGATGAGCTGCATCCTTGTGGAAGGCATCGATGGACCTGCCCATCAGCTTGTCTGCGGCAAATCCTGGTATGACAGAAGCGATGCGCGCCTCACGCTGGGCGAAGAAGTCCATGCAGGCCCTGTTCATATGGGTGATGTGCAGATCCGGGCTGGCGAACATGATGATATCGGAGCTGCTGTTCATGACGGCATCGAGGGTTTCTGCGAGGATGGTGTTGGTTTCCTGATCGGGCTCCAGAAACCACAGCGCATAACCCGGGCTGGGTGCCTGTCTGGTCAGGCCGTGGATGATGACGCTGCAAGGCTGTTGTGCTCCCTGGAGCGAGGTGAGTAAGATGTGCTGCCGGGGCATGGGTGTGCCACGATGGCAGGCCTTTTCCAGCAGGCTGGCCAGATTGCTGGAGGATGCCTGGGGATGCACCAGTTGCAGCAGCGACTGGCCATGGGGCAAGGCCCCGCCCAGCAGCTGGGCAGCCCTGGCATTATGGGCTTCGCAGGCACCCTGGCTGTCGGTAAGCACCACAGCAGCCTCGATCTGCATGAAGGTCTCATCGAGATTGAAAAGGCTGGGCTGATCGTCTCGAAGCTTGGACATCTGCCTTTTGGGTATTTTGAAAGGGCTGGGCTGATCGTCTCGAAGCTTGGACATTTGTCTCCTGTGTCTCCTGGGTGTTCGATATGGGTATGGGCAGGATGAAAAGCTTGGCTCAAGAATCAATGGTAGCTTGATGCTAATGTATTTCAATAATATTTTAACATGGTATTTTTTTTTGCAAGATACCTGACAGCCGTGCAGTTGGCGGGGGATTGGCGCCTGCTGCGGGCTGTTCTGGGGTAGCTAGAGGGCTGTACAGTGGGGCCTGCGGCGCGCACTGCAAGAGCAGGCGCAGGCGTCCGTGCTGGACTCCGGGAAAGCCCCTGGGATCAGGGTGTTGCATGGTTGGGCCTGGCAGCAGGCTGCAGGGAAAATGGTTGCGGCAAGCCATGCAGTCTGCCGGGCGTTCAGGCGCTCCAGGGAAAGCAGAGCGCATAGTCACTGCACAATTCGCAATTGGGAGCCTTGCAGCGGCGTTGCTTGCTCTTGTCGCACAGCTTGCGGTAGAAGAACTTCTTCCAGCGCATGTCGGCGGTGTTCTGCGCGGCAAGGGTTGGAAAGCACAGGCGCAGTGTGGCGCTGAGCATGGCGCGTTCCGGCAGGCCCAGGTCTTCCCACAGATGGTTGGCGCCCATGGCGGTAGCGGCCACGACGGCGGCCACATACTGCTCTGCCTTGCACTGTCCGGCGCGATGGCCCAGCAGCAAGGCTTCCAGTTCGTCCTGCTCGCCTGAGCCCGCCTTGAGCCTGGTGCAGGGGGCCACCCCATGGCGGTGTGGCGGCACCAGGCGCCTGCCATCGGGCAGGGCGAGCCCGGGCCTGCAATCATGCAGGGCATGCTGCAGCCGGGAGGACTCCCAGACGGGGGTCACAGCCACGAAACAGTCATCCAGCATGGCCACAAAGGTCGCGCCGGGCAGCCCCAGGGCATGGGGCAGGCAGGTCTCGTGGTGCAGCGCATGGGCCATGGCATAGGCCAGGAATCGGCTCGGCAGCGTGTCCTCGCGCTGCGCGGCCAGCAGCAGGCTGGCCGCATCCGGCTGCGCCAGATCTTCCGGGAGTGGCTTGTGCCTGGGCGCACGTGCGGTAAACAGTCCGGGCAGTGTCTTGGCGTTCATGGCTTCCCTCAACAGGATCTCGATGGGCCGGGGTACTGCGCTTCAGTTGGTCTGTTCGGCCAGGGCTGCCTTGAGCTCGGCCAGATGCTTATAGGCCTGGTAGGTGCGATCGGCTGTGGCCATGATCTGCTCCCAGCCCTGGGGCAGATCCTCTGCAAGATCATGCAGATCCAGCTTGCTGGCTGTGGCCCTGGCGTTGGCCTGCTTGATGGCCTCCTTGAGGCTCTGGGTGTCGGTCTGTTGTGACATGGTAGCGCTCCTGATTGTGCAGCTGTTTTTTTCTGGATCAGATCCGGGCCACCTCAGGAAAGCGTTCGATCATGTCCACGGCCTGCCCGATGAGTTTTTCGGCCTCTTCGGTCATGGCTTCGAGGCTTGAAAAGCCGAAGCGATGCACATCGCGCAGGTTCTTCAGCACCACCACCAGGCGGCCTGTGGTGAGCAGCATGCGCCCGAATCCTTCATGGGAGAGCTTCATCATGGGCGAGGCGATGAGCCCGGTGCGCCGCTCGATGCCCAAGCCCACCGCCTTGTAGAACAGTTCGAGACGCCAGAGGGTATCTGGGTCCGGGTCGCCGATGAGGGGAATCTCGCGCCGTTTTTCCTTGGTGAGGATGAAGGGATCGAGGACCATCTCGTCGGATTTCTTGTCCCAGGCGCCGAAGCTGTCCTCGGCACGCAGCAGGCGTACCAGGTCCTGGAGAAACGGCGAGGTCGTGGCCACTTGTTGTACGGCAGGTTCGGTCATGATGGTTGCTCCTTAGGCTTGTTCGTCGTCGAATGAAAGGGTGCGCTCCTGGCCCTTGAGCAGCGCCTTGCGCAGCCAGGGCGGCGGGGTGCCCTGGAGTACGGTCAGCAACTGGTTGAGCACAGACTCGATGCTTGGCGCGTTTTCCACCTTGACGGGGTGAATCTTCTTGGCCACCACCCGGGCAGCCCCCGAGGCGCCGATGGCGGCCACATAGAGGATGGCGCAATCGTGCAGGGCCTCGAGCTTGGGCAGCAGCTTGTCTTCGTTGCCGTCTTCTTCCAGTTCGCCACCGAATTGGACGGTCTGTACATAATGGTAACTTTCTGGTTCCACTTCATAGATCAGCAGGTGCTTGGCCCAGCCGAAATGGGCGTCCACTCGCTTGTGGTCCTGACTGGCAAAGGCGACCTTCATCCCTCGGGCCCTCCTGTGGTTGTCAACAAGTCGCAAGGTTCTCACGTGCATGGTTGTCCGTATCCTGAACTGGGGCGGGGTGGCCGTGGCGGTGAGCGTTTGTGTCATGGCTCTCCAGGAGCATGTTGGCCAGGGCAAAGAGCAGCGTCATGGTGCCGCGGTAGCCCACATGCACCGCATGGGCGGCGCCGAGTCTATCGAATATGGGGATGCCCACGCGAAACAGCGGCACACCCAGGCGCTGGGCCGCCTGGCGGCCGTGGGCGTGGGTGACCAGCAGGTCGGCCCCTGCGGCATGCTGCTCGAAGTCGGCCAGATCCCCGACCAGCACCTGGTCCATGGGTAACCCCGCAAGACCAGGGGCATCGCTGGTGGTCACGGCGGCATGCAAAGTCGCCCCCATCTCGGCCATGAAATGGCCCAGGGCAATGAGCAGATCAGGCTCGGCGGCGATTGCGATGCGTTGGCCGCCAAAGAAGAAATGCCCATCCAGCATGGCGTCCACCAGGCGACTGCGCTCCCGCCGCAGGCTCTGGGGCACCTCCTTTCCGGAAAGCTCCGCCAGCAGAGCGACGAAGGCATCGCAGGGCAGCAGTCCCGTGAGCCGGGGCAATACCGTGCAGGGCACGCCGCAGCGCTGCTGCAGCAGTTCGGCAGGGCCGCGCATGTGCTCGCCGATGGCGATGGTATGTTGCGCCGCGCCCAACTGGGCGATGGCCTCCTGGGTGGTGCCGCCCAGCGAGGTGGGTGTGAAGTGGTCGGCCACATGGCCATCCAGGGAGCCGGATAGATCAGGCAAGGCTGTCATCTCGCAGCCGAACAAGGCGGCAGTCTCCTTGATGGCCTCCACATCCCCGGGGGTGAGGTGACAGCCGGGCAGCAGGTTGAGCAGCCGCTCCCGCCGTGCGCCCGGGCCCTGGGGTACCATGGTCTCGATGATGGCCGAGCAGGCCGCCGCATAGCCATCCTGGAAGCAGCCCTTGTAGTCTGGCGTGGAGGCATATACCAAGGCTGTGTCCGCAAGCTCCGGATGACGCTGGCGGATCAGCTTCATGTAGCCTGCGCCATCGTCGCCCTTGGTTTCGGTGAGCCCCGTGGAACAGATGCCGATCAGGGCCGGGGTGTTTTTCTTGTGGATGGTGAGGATGGCCTCTTCCAGGTTCTCGTAGCCGCCGAGAATGGTGGTCGCCTCGTTCATGGCCGTGGTCTGCAGTGGGATGCTCTCGCGGAAATGACGCACCAGGAGCACCATGCCAAAGGCGGTACAGCCCTGGGAGCCATGAAAGAGCGGCATGCTGTTCTCGATGCCCAGGAAGGCCAGCGCACCGCCCAAGGGCTGGCTCATCTTGAGTGGGTTCACGGTGCACTGTTTCCTGGCATTCACCACGTGGGCCATGGCTCAGCCCTCCGCAGCAGGCTTGGCGGACGACTCCCATGGTGCCGGCTCTCGTACCTGCTGCCAGATGGGATTGGACAGCGTATGGTGGATCTGGGCCACCAGGTTGACCATGCCATCGTAACCGGCATAGGCATGGTGGCGTTCCTGGTTGATATCCAGCCAGGGCACCTTGGCCTTGAGGGCGACAAACTGGCTGCGGCCACCCGAGAGCATGATGTCCGCCTGTGCATCGCGCAGCATGCGATCCATCTCCCGGGGCGAAAGCTCCTCGAACATGTGGGCCTGCTCGCCCATGATCTCCAGGATGCGCGCCTTGTCTTCCTCGGTGGACTTCTTGACGCTGGTGCCGATGACCACCATGCCCATCTCCTGCAGCGCGGCCACCACCGACCAGGATTTGACGCCACCTGTGATGAGCAGCACGCGCTTGCCGGCGAGATGTTCCCGGTAGGGCTCCAGTCGCGCCCAGGCGCGCTGTTCCTCCTTCTGGATGACCGCCGCGGTGCGTTCCAGAAGATCATCCGGCGCCCCTTGGGACACCAGCAACTGGGCACTCTGGCGCAGGGTATCGCTCATGTCGCCGATGCCATAGAACGAGCCCTCGAAGTAGGGCATGCCGTAGCGCTCCTGCATCTTGCGGGCGATGTTGACCATGGCCTTGGAACACACCAGCATGTTGGCCCGGGAACGATGGCACGAGGCGATGTCCCTGTAGCGGGCATCCCCGGAGATGCAGGCGGCAATGCGGATGCCTGCCGCCTCGAACAATGGCTTGACCTGCCAGAGTTCACCGGAAAGGTTGTATTCCCCGATGAGGTTGAGGTCGTAGGGTGTGGTGATTTCCGGCTCTTCTGTGCCGATCACGTATCTCAGCAATGCCTCGCCGGCAAGCTTGTTGCCCAGATTCTTGCTGCCGGCAAAGCCCGGGGCATCGATGGGGATGACCGGCCTGCCGTGTTTGGCGGTGGCCGCCTTGCACACTGCCTCCAGATCATCGCCGATCAGGGCCGGGATGCAGGTCTGGTAGACGAAAACCGCGGGGGGATCGTATTTGGCGATGGCCTCAGCGATGGCGCGAAAAAGGCGCTTCTCGGCGCCATAGATCACATCCAGTTCGCCCATGTCGGTGGTGAAACCGGTGCGGTAGAGCATGGGTCCCGAGGAGGCGGCGTGGCGGTTGTCCCAGGAATTGCCCTCACAGGCGATGGGACCATGGACCAGATGCACCACGTCGGTCACCGGCTGCAAGGCAATCTTGGCGCCATCGAAAGCGCAGCCCCCGGCCGCCGCACCTGGCTTGAGCGCCTTGGTGCAGCCCTTCTTGCGCTCGGTGGCATTCTTGGCCTGGTTCTTGGCGCAACCCGGTTCCTGAAAGACCTCATCCAGTGTGGCAGAATGCATGGTTCTTAGCCTCCCATTGACAGACTGGCCGGGAAAGAGGACCGGACGGGCCATTTTCCCGTCCGGTCCGTGGTGCTGTACCAGGCTCGCTTCTTCTCCTCAGCGAATGATGTCGTAGCTGTAGTCGGTCTTGGACGGGATATTGGTATGCTTGTCGATCTCGTCAAAGACCTTGTCCAGCAGGCGCACCAGCACATTGAGCCCGCCCTGATAGCCCCAGATGGGGTAGCGGTGGTGATGGTGCCGGTCGAAAATGGGAAAGCCCAGGCGGAACAGGGGTGTGCCGGTATCCCGCTCCAGGTACTTGCCGTAGGTGTTGCCGATCAGGAAGTCCACGGGTTCTGTGAACAACAGCGAACGCATGTGCCACAGATCCTTGCCGGCATAGGCATGGCCACCGGCCCCGAAGGGCGAGCTCGCCAGTAAGGTATTGACCTGCTCCTCCCAAGCCTTGCCGCCGTTGGTGGCGAGCACGTGGACGGGTTCGGCACCCAATTCCATGAGAAACTCGGTCATTCCCAGCGTGAAGTCAGGGTCACCATAGAGGGCAAAGCGCTTGCCGTGGAGGTGGGCTTGGGAGTCGGCGATGGCATCCACCAGCCGGCCGCGTTCCAAGGTGAGCTCCCTGGGGATGGGCTTGCCCGTGAGCTCGCTCAGCGCCATGAGGAAGCGGTCCGTGCCGGTCACACCCATGGGATGATTGAAGGCGATGGTCTGCTGGCCCTTGGAGGCACAGTAGGCAAGGGTTTTTTCCGTGCAGAATTGCTGCATGGAGAGGGTGGCCTTGGCATGCAGCGCCTGCTTGATCGCTTCCAATGGCGTGCCGCCGGCGTACATGCGGAAGGAGCCATCGGTGGGCGTGTCGAACACGTCCGATGGATCGGACAGAATGGTGCCTTCCACACCCATCAGCCCCATGATGCGCTTGAGTTCGCGCATGTTGCCCACGCAATAGCCATCGAAGCCGCCGATGAGGTTGACAGCACTCTCCGAGGGCGTGCGCACATGCTTCTCCCAGAAGTGCTCGAGGCAGCCCTTCATGGCGTTGTCGTATCCGGTGACGTGGCTGCCCACGAAAGCCGGCGTATGGGCGAAGGGCACGTCGAACTCCTGGGGAACCGAGCCTTTTTCCTTGGCCGTCTTGATGAAGGAGTTGAGGTCATCGCCGATGACTTCCGCCATGCAGGTGGTGGAGACATGGATCATCTTGGGCTTGTACATGGCGTAGGTATTGGCCAGGCCATCCACCATGTTGTTGAGGCCGCCGAACACCGCCGCATCCTCGGTCATCGACGAGGAGACGCACGACGTGGGTTCTTTGAAGTGCCGCGAGAGGTGCGAGCGGTAGTAAGCCACGCAACCCTGTGAGCCATGGACAAAGGGCATGGTGCCCTCGAAGCCCAGGGCCACGAACACAGCACCCAGCGGCTGGCAGGCCTTGGCGGGATTGACGGTCAGGGCTTGCCGGGCAAAGTTCTTTTCCCGGTATTCCCAGGTCTTAGTCCATTCCACAATGTCCTGGACCTCTTCGGAGGCGGTGGGGCATTCGAACTGCTCTTTCTTGTTCTTCAGCATCTCCTGATATTCAGGCTCGCGGAACAAGGTGAAATGATCCTTGATGTGTTCTGCATCCTGCGACATCTCTGTTACCTCCCAAACGGCTGTCTCGTCGAACATTCATCCTGAAAGAAGGCTGCATGCCCTGGCATGCCGGGGCATGCAGCCTGTCCTGTCTATACGGTCTCCCCGGTCTCCCAGGGTGCTTTGGTCTTTTTCCAGACCGGGGCGTTGAGGGCCATGTCCATGTCTCTGGCGAAAATGGCAAAGCCATCATAGCCATGGTATGGGCCGGAGTAATCCCAGGAGTGCATCTGGCGGAAGGGAAAGCCCATCTTCTGGAAGACATACTTTTCCTTGATGCCCGAGGCCACCAGGTCGGGCTGCAGCTTCTCCACGAAACGCTCGAACTCAAGCCCTGTGACATCATCGTAGATGAGCGTGCCATCCTTGATGTAGTGGGAGGTGCGCTCGTAATCGTCGTTGTGACCGAACTCGTAGCCGGTGCCGATCACCTCCATCCCCAGGTCCTCATAGGCGGTGATCACGTGGCGGGGCCGCAGGCCGCCCACGAAGAGCATCACCTTCTTGCCTGCGAGGCGGGGCCGGTACTTGGCGATGACGGCCTCTGCCAGCGGGGCATACTTGGCGATGACCTTCTCCGTCTGCTCCTTGATGTGGTCATCGAAGAACTCGGCGATGCGCCGCAGCGACTGGGCGATCTGGGTCGGTCCGAAGAAGTTGTACTCCACCCATGGAATCCCATACTTTTCTTCCATGTGGCGGGAGATGTAGTTCATGGAACGATAGCAGTGCAGTATGTTGAGCTTGGCCTTGGGGGTGTTTTCCAGCTCGGCGAGGCTGCCGTCACCGGACCACTGGGCGATGACCCGCAGGCCCATCTCCTCCAGCAGGATGCGGGACGACCAGGCATCGCCACCGATGTTATAGTCGCCAATGATGGCCACGTCATAGGGTGTGGCCTCGAAGGGCTTGGGCTCGGCCTTGTCGAACACCCAGTCGCGGATGGTGTCGTTGGCAATATGGTGGCCAAGGGACTGGGAGACGCCACGGAAGCCCTCACAGCGCACCGGCACGATGGTCTTGCCTTCATAGTCCTTTGATTTTTTCTTGGAGACCGCCTCGATGTCGTCGCCGATCAATCCGATGGGGCATTCCGACTGGATGGTGATGCCGTGGTTCAAGGGAAAGAGATCCTGGATCTCGTCGATGATCTTGGCCAGCTTCTTGTCGCCGCCGAAGACGATGTCCTTTTCCTGGAAATCGGAGGTGAACTGCATGGTCACGAAGGTATCCACCCCCGTGGTGCCGATGTAGTAGTTGCGCCGTGCCGCCCAGGAATACTGGCCACAACCTACCGGCCCATGGGAGATGTGGATCATGTCCTTGATGGGGCCCCAGACCACGCCCTTGGAGCCTGCATAGGCACAGCCGCGGATGGTCATGACGCCGGGGATGGACTTGACGTTGGACTTGACTTGGCAGGCCGTCTCGCCTTCCTTGAAGACACTGACGTGCTTGGCCCGCTTCTTGGCCGTTTTGTCGGGATATTCGTCGAGCACCTCCTTGATGGCGGCCTCGGCCTGTTCACGCTGTTCTGGATTAAGGCTCATGGATGGTCTCTCCTTGGCTGAAAAGGGTTGGACAGGGAACCCCTTTGGGAAGGCAGGGTTGCTCCATGCCTTCCCGGGGTGGGCCTCTTTAACTTAGGCCGCTGCCTCCGCAGCTTTCTTGCCGACCAGGGATTCGTCGACCTGATTGATGATGCCGAATTGCATCAACATGTCTTCCAGCTCATCCATGGTGATGGGCGTGGGGATGATGCCCTTGCCGGCGTTCTCATGGATCTTCTTTGCCAGCGTGCGGTATTCATCGGCCTGCTGGCTGTCGGGGGCAAACTCGATCACCGTCATGCGGCGGTTCTCGGCGTGCTGCACCACGTTGGCCCTGGGGACGAAGTGGATCATCTTTGTGCCCAGGCGCCTGGCCAGTTCTTCTGCCAGCTCCAGCTCCTTGTCGGTCTGGCGCTCGTTGCAGATGAGCCCACCAAGACGGACGCCACCGGAATGGGCATATTTCAAAATACCCTTGGAGATGTTGTTGGCCGCGTACATGGCCATCATCTCGCCGGACATGACGATGTAGATTTCCTGCGCCTTGTTCTCGCGGATGGGCATGGCGAAGCCGCCGCAGACCACGTCGCCCAGCACATCGTAGGAGACATAGTCCACGCCATCGTAGGCGCCGTTTTCTTCCAGGAAGTTGATGGAGGTGATGACGCCGCGGCCAGCGCAACCCACGCCTGGCTCAGGGCCACCGGACTCCACGCAGCGGATGTCCTTGTAGCCGGTCTTGAGCACGTCCTCGATTTCCAGGTCCTCCACGCTGCCGGCCTCGGCTGCCAGCGAAAGCACGGTGTCCTGGGCCTTGGCGTGCAGGATGAGTCTGGTGGAGTCGGCTTTGGGATCACAGCCGACGATGAGAATCTTCTGGCCCAGGTCCGCCAGGGCGGCCAGGGTGTTTTGTGAGGTGGTGGACTTGCCGATGCCACCTTTGCCGTAAAACGCGATTTGCCGTAAGTCGCTCATGTTTCTGCCTCCTTGAGCAGTTGCCGTGGTGGTGCGAAGCCCCTTCGAGCTTCATTCAGTGTTCGCTCATCCTGTTGCAAGGGTTGTGCCAAAAGGAAAAGTGAGGCGATACCAATGATTTTTCCTCATGGAACAAATCATACAAGCAAACATTGCCAACAAAAGCGACAAACATAACGACAAACATGACAATTGGACATTGTCCATGAGCGTGCCGACAAACAGTTCGCTCATGGAATGACAAACAAAACAGCGCTTGCGCCGCACTCCACAGGGCATGGCATCGTTCTTGCTCATCACCAAACCTAAGGACAGCCCAGGCAGCAGCGAACAGCAGAACATTTATAAGAACGCCTCGGAACAGCTGTCGTCTGGCAACTCTAGTGGTTTTTGGACTATTGCATGGGAGAATAGCCATGGCGGATGTGATCTCGATCGAGGCCCTCCAGAAGGGTGGAACGGCAGGGTCAGGGTGTGGAACCAAGGGAGGGTCTGGCAAGTCCTCCTGCGGCTCTGCGGCAGGAGCAGGCGACCTGCCCCCGGAAATCTGGGAGAAGGTGAAGAACCATCCATGCTACAGCGAGGAGGCCCATCACCACTTTGCCAGGATGCATGTGGCCGTGGCTCCGGCCTGCAATATCCAGTGTCATTACTGCAACCGCAAGTACGATTGCGCCAACGAGAGCCGTCCTGGTGTGGTGAGTGAGAAGCTGACCCCGGAGATGGCCGCCCTGAAAGTGGCCGCCGTGGCCTCAGCCATCCCACAGATGACCGTGCTCGGCATCGCTGGCCCCGGTGATCCGCTGGCCAATCCGGAAAAGACCTTCGAGACCTTCGAGCGGGTGGCCAAGCTAGCCCCTGACATCAAGCTCTGCCTGTCCACCAATGGTCTGGCGCTGCCCGATCACGTGGACACCATCAGCCGGTTCAACGTGGACCACGTCACCATCACCATCAACATGGTGGACCCCGAGGTGGGAGCCAAGATCTATCCCTGGGTGTACTTCAAACACAAGCGCTACAGGGGTGTGGAGGCAGCGCGTATCCTCTCGGAGCGCCAGTTGCTGGGTCTCGAGATGCTCACCGAACGCGGCATTCTCTGCAAGGTGAACTCGGTGATGATCCCGGGCGTCAATGACGAGCACCTCGTGGAGGTGAACAGGGCGGTCAAGTCCCGGGGAGCCTTTTTGCACAACATCATGCCGCTGATCTCCGAGCCTGAGCACGGCACCTATTTTGGTCTCAACGGACAGCGCGGCCCCACTGCCCAGGAGCTCAAGCGTCTGCAGGATCGGTGTTCCGGTGAGATGAACATGATGCGCCACTGCCGCCAGTGCCGGGCCGATGCGGTGGGCCTGCTTGGCGAGGATCGCTCTGCCGAGTTCAGTACGGCAGCTCTAGCCGGCAAGGAGGTGGCCTACAACGCCGAAGCCCGCCAGGCTTACCAGGCCGTGGTGGAGCAGGAGCGTGCCGCGCGCCGTAGCGCCAAGGAAGAGGTCATCAAGGAGACCATGGCTACCAGTGCCGGGCAGGCAGGGGATCTCGCCATCCTGGTGGCGGTGGCCACCAAGGGTGGTGGTCGCATCAACCAGCATTTCGGTCATGCCAAGGAGTTCCAGGTCTATGAGGTGTCCGCCGCGGGAGCTCGGTTTGTGGGGCATCGCCGGGTGGACCTCTACTGCCAGGGTGGATACGGCGAGGAGGAAGCCCTCGATGGCGTGACCAAGGCTATTGCCGATTGTACCGCGGTGCTGGTGGCCAAGATTGGTCATTGCCCCCAGGAGCAGCTGCAGCAGGCCGGCATCGAGGCTGTGACGGCTTACGCCTTCGAGTACATCGAAACCGCAGCACTCAGATACTTCCAGGGCTATGTGGAGCGGCTCGCTACAGGGGAAGTGGTCCATGGAACCGGGCGCGATGCCTTGATTCGCCAGGGTGCCTACATGGCCTCATGATTCGATCGTTGTCCTGTTCCTTAGATATTCTTCTGGTCTTGTTTTTGTAAGGAGGAAAGAACCATGGCCTACAAGATCGTCGCTGCGAATTGCACTGGCTGCTCGGCCTGCGAACCGGAATGCCCAAACGATGCCATCTATGAGACCAAAAACGGCCTCTTCGCCATCGATGCGGACAAATGCACGCAATGTGAAGGGTACTTCGATGAGCCGCAGTGCGCTTCTGTGTGCCCCATCGACGACACCTGCATTCCGGCCTGATGCCATCTGCCCATGAGATCCATATTCAAGAGGAGAGCAATCCATGGAATTGACCATTACCCCCAAGGCCCAATCCTTTATCACCCGCATGATGCGCTTCGGCGGTGCCACGCCAGGTGCCGGATTTCGTCTGGCGCTCAAGCCGGGTGGATGTGCGGGCTACACCTATGATTTTTCTGTGGAGCAGGGTCCTGGCCCCGAGGATACCGTGGTGCATGCCTCTGGGCTCACCATCTTTGTACCGCAGGACAGCGTGCCCTACATGAACGGCATGACCATCGATGCCGAGGACAGCATCATGCGCTCGGGGCTCGTGTTCATCGCGCCCAACTCGGTCAAGCGCTGTGGCTGCGGCACCTCGGTGCAGCTCGCCTCATGAGCGGGCCACGGGGTGTGGAGCGGGTGACCTGGGTGGTGCATCATCCCACCCGCTCCATCCACCGCCTGGCACATCAACATCTGCCAAGCCACGTGGGCCACATGACCATGGCCGAGGTGACCGTGGTGGCCAGATGCAGCGCCTTGGAGCTGGAGGGCCGTTTTCCGGACTACATGCCCTGCGGGCAGTGTTGCCCGGGGGCAGCCCATGCCTCCAAGAGGGCGCTCGTTGGTGGTTCTCCTGTTCTGATGGGGTAGGGAGGATTGGTGTTATGACCAGTCGTGATAGTGATCATGTGGAGATCAACGATCCACCGGCTTTCCTCTATGGCGAGCTGGTGCGGGCCAAGCGGCACATCCGCAACGATGGCACCTTTCCGGGCCGGGAGATCGGCGAGATCCTGGTGCGCAAGGGGGATCCCGGGTACGTGACCTCGATCGGCACTTTCCTGCAGCAGTTCTATATCTATGGGGTGGATTTCTATACCAGGGGCAACCTGGTGGGCATGAAGGCCCGAGAACTGGAACGGGTCGAGGCAGAAACGGAAGCCACAGGCTCTGTTCCGGTAGATCAGGGTGCTGGAGATGACACGCCGTTGCCCCATGCAGCAGGGGAGCAGTCATGATCTACCTGGATCACAATGCCACCACGCCCTGTCACCCCAGCGTGGTAGACGCCATGCTGCCCTATTTCAGCGGGCACTTCGCCAACCCGTCCAGCAAGCACGTCCTGGGGCAGGATGCCCATGGCGCCTTGGGTGCAGCACGGCGGGAGGTGGCGCGCATGCTTGGCACCGATCCCCGTGGGGTGATCTTCACCAGCAGTGCCACAGAATCCATCCATATGGCCATTCTCGGGACGCTGGATGACGAACGCCACACGGTGATCAGCACCGTGGTGGAGCATCCAGCCACGCTGCTGTTGCTGGAGCGCCTGGAAGCAAGCGGCCAGCCGGTGATCCGCCTGCCGGTGGACCGCCATGGCGAACTGGACCTCGACCTGTTGGACATGGTGCTCGGCCTGCATGCCAAGAGTGCCATCCTGTCGCTGTTGTGGGCCAACAACGAGACTGGCGTGCTGTTTCCCATGGCCGCCATTGCCGAACAATGCCGCCGCCATGATGTCCTGCTCCATGTGGACGCCACTCAGGCGGTGGGCAAGGTGCCCATCGACATTGGCGAGTTGCCCATCGACCTGCTTTCGTTTTCGGCCCACAAGCTCCAGGGCCCCAAGGGGGTCGGGGCGCTCTATGCGCGTCGTGGCCTCACCTTGACGCCGTTGTTGAATGGCCATCAGGAAGCCAACCGCCGGGGCGGTACCGAAAACCTGCCCGGCATCGTGGGCCTGGCCCAGGCAGCCCGGCTGGTGCCCAGGAGCCTGGCCTGCATGCACGAGGTGGCCGCGCTGCGCCACCGGTTGGAACAAGCTTGCATGAGCCTGCATCCGGGTGCCATGGTGAACGGGGCTCAAGCCCAGAGGGTGGCCAACACCTGCAACATCACCTTTCCTGGGATCGAGGCAGAATTCTTGCTGATGCTGCTGGAACAGCACGATGTGATTGCCTCACAGGGTGCAGCTTGTGTGGCTGGAGATACCGAGCCATCCCATGTACTGCGGGCCATGGGACTGAGCCGCGAGCAGGCTCTCTCCTCGGTGCGCTTTTCCCTCTCTCCTGCCACCACGGCTCAGGATATCGAGCAGGCTGTCGCGGCCTTGGCCGAGGTCATCGTCCAATGCGAGGTGCTGTCATGAAGATCATGCTGCGCAAGAGTCGTGAGGGTGTGGTCAGCGCCTACATCGCCAAGAAGGACCTGGAAACCGAGGTGGTGGCCAGTGAGCATGATGCCCTGTGGGGCGGCTGGATCAGCCTGGCCAATGGCTGGCGCCTCGAGTTGCCGGCCACGCCCCCCAAGGACACCTGGCCGATGACGGTCGAAGCCAAGCGGCTCGAGGGTTGAGGCATGGCTACGTTGGAACGGCAGCCCATCGCGTTGTGCGATCCAGACATCACTCAGGTCGAGCTTCGGGCCGTGGTGGAGACCCTGCATCAGGCCAACCTGGGTGCCGGGACCATGGTGGCAACCTTCGAGGAACGCTTTGCCGAATATCTCGGACGAGGCCATGCCATCGCCTTTGCCAGCGCCAATCTTGCCCTGCTGGCTCTGGGCAAGGCCTTGCGCCTGGGTCCGGGGTGTGAGGTGGTCCTGCCGGCGCTCTCGTGGCACCAGGCAGGTCATGCCTTCAGCTGGCTTGGAGCAAGCTGCGTCTTTGCGGATATCGAGTACTGGTCGGGAACGCTGGCCCCGCCAAAGGCGCAGGCGGTCTGCACCCCGCGCACCAGGATCCTCATGGCCGGCAATACCCTGGGTCACCCGGCCGACTGGCCAGCCCTGCGGGAGCTTGCCCGGCAACACGACCTGTTCTTGCTGGAAGATTCCACAGAAGCCCTGGGTTCAGTCCTGCAGGGTACCATGGTGGGTGGTTTCGGGGATGCCGCCCTGTTCGATTTTTCCACCCCGCAGGCCATCACCATGGGCGATGGGGCTGTGCTGTGCACAGACGATACCACGCTTGCCCATGCCCTGCGCCAGGAGCGCCATGTTCCTGTGACGGCACGACGCTCGGTGGTGGCCTCGGGAGTGGCCCCCCTGCAGGCAACCATGAGCGAACTGCAAGGCGCTTTGGGCGTGGCACAGCTGGAGCGGCTGAACACCATCCTCGCCCGACGTGCCGAGGTAGTGGCCTGGTACTGGGATGCCCTGCAATCCTTCGAGGGGATCAAGGACCCTTTCTGTGCCCCGGGCGTGGATGTGCTGCATCGCCCGATCTATGGCGTACACCTGGGAGCCAGGTTTACTGGATCGGCGGTGGCGCAGATCGTGGAAGACCTGCGGGGCGCTGGCATCGAGGCTGTGCTCTATCCGCCCGCCATGCATCGCCAGCGCCTGTACCTGAGCGCCGGCGAGCAGGTTGCCCGGTTACCCAAGACCGACCAGATTGCGCCACGGCTGGTGGTGTTGCCCTTGCATACCCATATGATCGAGGAAGATGTAGCGTTCATCGTGGCCACGCTCAAGGATGCCACGGTGAACATAGGTGCCGGTGCTGCTATTTATTGACCTGCAAGGAGAGCCATATCATGGAACAAGCTGAGTGCATGGATCATCAGGGTTGCCCCTGGGGGCTTGCCTTCCAGGAAAGGCGCCTGGTGCCTTTCCTGGGCGCTGGCTTGCTGCCCAGCCCAGGGGCTGTGCCCGCCTCGCTGCCCGAACTTGCCAGTTACCTGGCAGCAAAGGTGACCCCTCCTGGGCGCATCAGGAACAATGCCTACCAGGTGGCCCAGTTCATCGAAAGTCGTCGCCACCGCAAGACGCTGGACCAACTCATGCAATCCGCCTTTGCCGCCGGCACACCCCCTACGCCGCTGCACAGGCGCCTTGCAGCCCTGGCTCCACCCCTGATCTGCACGTTGTGGTACGACGAGACCATGGCTGCAGCCCTTGGTGAAGCCGCTGGTTCCTGGGGCCAGGTGCAGGGCATGAGCAAGGCCAACCGCCATGATGGTGCTTGGTTTCGCTATGTGGATGCCGCAGGGCAGGTGGTGGATGAACAGACCGCAAGCCAGTGGACCACCTTGCTTTATGCCCCACTGGGCACGGCGCAAGGAGGAGCCGTTATTTCAGATGCCGACTTCGTGGAGGTACTGACCGAGATCGACATCCAGACACCTATCCCTGCCGAGGTGCAAAGACGGCGCAGCGGTTGCGGTTTCCTGTTCCTGGGCATGTCCTTTGCCGACCAGACCCAGCGCATCTTTGCCCGGCAGATCATCAAGCGCAGCAGCAGTCCCCATGGGGCCGTACTGCCCAGGGAACTGACCAAAAACGAGCTGCGCTTCATCGCCCAGTTGGATATCCAGCTCTTAGACGGTCTGCCGGCCTGTCTCGATGACGCCGTGGCCCATGCCTGATGCTTCCCTTTTTTCGGTCGTATAGACCGATGCATCAGATTGCTGGATGCAATGGGGTGCGGCATCGCCTAAGATAAGTGGCATGGATCATGAACCAGAGCAGACCGCTCCATGACGGCCAGCGACAAAGCCGTGTCATGGCCTGTGCAACGGTTCGAAGGGCCGGGCTATGTCATGCAGTACTACGGCGACGGCCAGGGGCTGCCGGTACTCCTGTTGCATGGTTTTCCCGATACACCGGCCACTTTTTTCCCTCTGCTGCAGGAACTGGCAGCAGACCACGCCTGCCTGGTTCCCTTCCTGCCGGGCTATGACGGCTCCACCTTGCCGCGCCATGGCGGGGCGGCACTCAGTGCAGTAGCAGAGCAACTGGCGGATTTCACCAAGCGGATCCTGGGCCAAAAGGCTCTTTCCCGCGGCATCGTGGTGATCGGACATGATTGGGGCTCGGCTCTGGCGCAGATCCTGTGGGCGAGGCATCTGCTCCCCATCAGGGGACTGGTGCTCATGGCCGTGCCCCCGGCTGGGGCCATGCGCCGCAACATCAATTTCCAGCAGATCTGGCGCTCGCGGTACATGTACCTTTTCCAGCTTCCGGGCGTGGCATGGTGGATTCGCAGACGCCATTTTAGCTATATACGCCTGCTGTGGCGACGCTGGTCGCCGGTGCTTCCCGAAGATCACGAGCAACTGCAGCGTACCGTCGCAGTCCTGTCACAGCCGCACTGCCTGGAGCAGGCCCTGGGCTATTATCGGACCACGCTCAATCCCCTGCTTGGCCCGAAATTGTGGTGGCAAACCATCAAGACCATGCAGGCCACGCCGGACCCCATCCCGACGCTTGTCATGTATGGCACCGCTGATGGTTGCATCGGCCCTGACATGTTTCGCGATGCCCTCAAGGGTTGGGAGCACCCCTTGAGCAGGGTCGAGGCCATTGCGGCGGGGCACTTTTTTCATCTGGAACGGACTGAGGAAACAGGGCTTGAGATCAAGCGCTTTCTTGATGGATTGGAGTGAGCATAGATATGGAAGCACTGAATGAGACAATCGCGGCAATCACGCACCTGGAGATCACCCCAGAGGCCCGCCAGGTCATTCAACAGGTGCAGGACAGGGTGGGTGAACCTGTGGCCTTGGTGGTGGGCGGTGGCTGCTGCGAAGGCACCACCATGAGCCTGTTCGAGAAGGACAAGACATTCGGTTATCTGGAGGTGCCCACCGACGACCTGCCCTTGTTGCTGGAACGATCCTGGGCCGATTTCTATCGGGGCAAGGACATCCACATCGATGTGGTGGACGACGACGGTTCCGATCGCATGTCGCTGGAGTCACGTCTCGGCAAGCATCTGACGTTCCTGATACGCGACAGGGTATGAGCGCTCAGCCAGGAGGAGGCCGGGGATGCTAATTTGGCGTTGGGCAAGCAGACCATCATCCCAATGCATGGTGGTCTGCTCTTCTATTCTATGGCAGAAACCTGAGCTCAGCGCGGCCGGCTCTCTATGGCATGGAGCAGATCCCTGCTGTCCAAGAAGCGATCGGCGTAAATCTTGTTGCGAGCCAGTCCCAACTGGGACAGAGCCTCGACAGTGGCATCCACCATGGGCGGTGGACCGCAGATATAGGCTTCCGCGTTTTGAGGAAGCTGCTGTGCTTTTGTGATGGCTTGGTGAACGAAACCTCGGGCTCCTTGCCATGGACTGTCATCCGGCTCATTGGATAATACAGGCACGAAGCTGAAATCGCCGGGCCAGGCCTTTTGGATACGCTGGATATCTTCCAGATCGAAAAGATCTTTTTCCGTCTGTACACCAAAAAAGAGCCAGGCAGGCCGTGCCAGCCCCTGCTGCAAAACCCCTTCCATGATGGCCTTGATGGGCGCAAGCCCGCTGCCACCCGCCGCCAGGATCATGGGCGCTTGGCTCTTGCGCAAGCCGAAGGTGCCAAAGGGGCCAGACAGCTCCAAGGTATCGCCGGGCTTGGCCTCTTCAAAGAGCCATGTGGTGAAACGGCCGCCGGGCACGAGACGCACAAAGAAATCCACCTTGTCCTGGGTGTTGTCCTGGGCCTGGCAGGCGCTGGCGAAGGAATAGGCCCGGGGGCGATCAAGACCCTCCCTGTTGACTTGGGCATACTGGCCCGGCTGATAACAGATGCCCTTATCCAGGGTACAGCGCAGATGAATGATGCTCGAGGAGAGGTGTTCCACCACATCGACCCTGGCAGGAATGACCTGCATGGCATCCTCGGCAATGAGGATCTCGACATCCGTCTTGGCATGGGCCTGGCAGGCCAGGATGTGGCCAGCCTCGATCTCCTCATCGCTCAGGACCACATCGGAGGTCATCGCCACCTCTCCGGACAAGAGGCGCACCTGACAGGTTCCGCATGCCCCAACACGGCAGTTGTAGAGGATGGGGATATCGTTTTCCAGGGCCGCATCCAGCAACCATTGGTTGTCGGCCACCTCGAAACGCCTGCCGGAAGGGTAAACGGTTACCATATGACTCATCTTCACAAACCCCATTGTCTTGTCTGGCCTAGGATCACAGCCTTAAAGACTGCCTGTGAATCAAATGGCCAACAGCCTACGTTAAATAACTCATTATAGATCAAAATCACAGCGTGAGCCAGGAAACAACCTGAGGGCTTGTTGGGCAAGACTCTCAAGACTCTAT
>WOYI011406515.1_pt1 | contig 19668 bp, 22 predicted proteins | sample 6423411 | NCBI WGS metagenome assembly WOYI01 (sample SAMN13441803, study PRJNA592873) | oil field metagenome | biome: oil field; feature: oil-well bore; material: oil-contaminated soil; isolation source: oil-contaminated soil from oil-well borehole | place: Germany: Wietze | collected 2016-10-18 ... | reverse complement strand
CCCGGAACACCCTTGCCGTTCAGCTGACTCTTCCCCTTGTCGGGCGAGTAGAGGAATTTCACCTCCAAGTGAGTGCGCCCTGCCGGGCGCACGAAACAAAAAGCCCTCCAGGCGGAGGGCTTTTTGGACGTATGGATGTCCAATCAAAGAGGCGACATCCTCATCGCGCGTAGACGCGGCCGCCCCGGATTTCGACGTAGTCACCTTCGCGCACCCGGGGATCTTCCGCCTGGGTGACGGTGGTGTACTCGCCGCTGTCCAGGCGAACGGTCACGCGCCATGCCACGTCGGTGCCGCTATTGGCATTGGCCACCTTGTTGCCCACCACGCCACCGGCCACCGCACCGGCCACGGTCGCCGCCGTGCGGCCATCACCCTTGCCGATCTGGTTGCCGAGCACGCCACCGGCCACCGCACCGATCACCGTACCGATGGTGCCATTGCTCGTGCGCTCCACGTAGACCTGCTGCACTTCCTTGACCACGCCGCAGCTGCTGCAACGGGCTGGGCTGCGGTTGTCGTAGCCGTATGCCGGCTGCGACGGGCGACTGTATCCCCCGTTGCCATAGGGCGCCGTCTCGCAACCGGCGAGGGCGAGCGTGGCTGCCAGCGCAGCGGATATCAATAGCGTCTTGCCTGTCGCGATAGCCATGGTGGCCTCCTTAGCGAGCATCGGAAACAGCCGTCACACCTTCCTGAACCTGCACGCGATCACCCGGATCGTGATCCATGCGGACTGTCCGGGTCACCCCGTTGTACTCGTAGCGCACATCGTAGCCGACCAGTTTGGTGCTGGGATTGTTGACCGTACTGCAGCGACGCTCCACGGTGGATGTGGTGCTGGCATGCTGGCGGCTCTCTTCGATCTTCTTGCCGGCATAGCCGCCGCCCACCGCGCCGGCGACCGTGGCCAGGGTCTTGCCCTTGCCGCCGCCCACCTGGTTGCCAAGCACGCCACCCACCACGGCGCCGATGGCGGTACCGGCGATCTGGTGCTCATCCTTCGGCGGCGTGGTGGTGTTCACCACCTCGTCATGGCAGACCTCCTTGGGCGTGTTCACGGTCTGGCGGACCGGATCCACGCTGATCACCTTGGCATACTTGACGCCATTCGCGCCGGCGTCGCCTGCAACGCCGGCGTCCGCACTTGCATCGCGATTGCATGCCGCCAGACTTGCTGCCAACGCAGCAGCCAGCCCCACATGAAACACGTTGACCATCAACCGATTCATCATGACTCTCCTCGTTCGAAACTCCCGCGAGGCGACGCGAACTGCACCCCCTCCGCGTTTCGCCCGCCCATTGAAACCCCATGCAACTGAATACGACCTAGCTCTTTCCCGTCACTTTGCTTTCACATGACACGCACCTCACGCTGCGCGAACGACCCGCCGGCCAGCATCGATGTTCAACCATGCCCATCCTAGTAGACAGCCACCTCCATCTGGATGACCAACGCTTCGACAACGACCGCGAGCACGTCATGCAGAGGGCGCGCGATCATGGCGTGCGATCCATGGTCGTTCCGGCGGTGCATCGTCGAAGCTGGGACACCATCGCCTCGCTTGCGCACAGCCATGACGACGTCTTCCCCGCGTATGGCCTGCATCCGATGTTCCAGCCGGAGCATCGCGCTGAACACCTTGCGGCCCTGCCCGGCTGGCTCGATGCCCACCCGGCCGTCGCGGTCGGCGAGATCGGCCTCGATCTCTTCGTCGAACAGACTGACCGCGAGGCCCAGCACAGCTATTTCTCCCGCCAGCTGGCCATCGCCGGCGAACAACGGCTGCCCGTCATCATCCATGCGCGCCGTGCGGTGGATGCAGCGATCCTGGCAGTGCGCCGACAACCGGGCCTGCGCGGAGTCGTGCACAGCTTTTCGGGTAGCGAGGAGCAGGCCAGGCAGCTGTTCGACCTCGGCTTCCTGCTTGGTCTTGGCGGGCCGGTGACCTACCCGGGCGCCCATCGCCTTCATCGCCTCGTGGCAAGCATGCCGATCGATCACCTTCTGCTGGAAAGCGATGCTCCCGATCAGCCGGACGTCGAGCATCGCGGTCAACGCAACGAACCGGCAAGGCTGCGCACCACGCTTTCCCACATTGCAAGGCTGCGTGATGAGGACGAAGCCGTCGTGGCCACCGCGACCTCGGCCAATGCCGAACGGCTGTTCCAGCTGCAATCCTTCCGCAAGACACGACCCTGACCGCACCGTGTATGGAATACCGGCTTGCAGCCGCTGGTCCGGACTTGCTATTTTTTAGTTCATCAATGGAATATGAACTGATGAAATGGCTCTGCTGAGCACCTGCATTGCGATGATGAATGAGGGCATCGACCGGCTTGGCGATGCGATTCCCGACATGCCGGCGGAAAAGGGCAAGCTCAGCCGGCTGATGCTGATGGTGGGCAGCCGTCTGCAGGAAGAACTCGAGCTCATGCTCAAGCCGCACAAGCTCAATCACAGCGAGTTCCTCACGCTGATGATTCTCTACAGCAGCCCCGACGGCAGCTCCACGCCCGGCGAGTTGTGCGAGTACACCTCGCAGGGGGCCACCAACATGACCCGGATCGGCAACGCGCTGGCGCAGCGCGGCCTGATCGCGCGCGCTGCAAGTGAGCAGGACCGCCGCCAGGTGCTCATCCGCATCACGCTCGCCGGCAAACGCTTCGTGCAGAAGATGCTGCCGACGCTGTTCCCGCGGGTGAACGCCATGTTCGACGGCTTCAGCGATGCCGATCGGCGGCAGCTCGGACGCCTCCTGCGCAAACTTGCGGGCAACCTGGACCACTTGGATGAGCTTCCAAGACCATGAACGACGTTCCGACGAGGCCTCCTTCAATGAAGCACGCCCTGCCCCGCCATCGCGCCCTGTTGCTGGCCGCGATGACGGCGGCCCTCGCCGCGTGCGCCCTGCCGCCGCGCAAGCTCGATCATCCGCCCCTTCGCGACGACGTTCCGCTGGCCGGGCTGCCGACCGCGGCGCGCGCCGGCTGGCCCGCAGCCGACTGGTGGACGGCGTACCGGGATGACCAGCTCGATCGACTGATTGACCAGGCGATGCGCCAGGCCCCGGATCTGGCACTGGCACAGAGCCGTCTCGGCAGCGCCGAGCAATCGATCCGGGCGGCCGCCGCGCAGGCCGGCCTCAACATCAACGGCAGCGCCCAGGTCGCACGGCAGCGACTGAGCGAGCATGGGATGATTCCCAGCAAGTTCCTCGGCTTCACCTGGTACAACCAGGCCGATCTCGGCGTGCAGCTGCAGCACGACTTCGACTGGTGGGGCAAGACGCGGGCCGCGGTGGAATCGGCGATCGACCAGGCCCACGCCGCCGAGGCACAGCGCAGCGCGGCGGCGCTGGCGATCGAATATGCGGTGGCCGACACCTACTTCGGCTGGCAGGCCGACCAGGCTCGCCTGGCACTGGCCGATCAGACCCTCGCCGTACAGAAGCGACTGACTGCCATCGCGGAACTGCGCGTCCGTCAGGGCGTCGACCTGCCGGACGAAGCCACGCGCGCGCAGGCCCAGCTGGCCGCTGCGCGCGAGATGCGTACGGTGATCGACAGTTCAGCCCGGATCCGCCTGGCCGCGCTCGCATCACTGGTCGGTGTGGCGCCGGCCGAACTTCCGAAGCTGGCGCCGCGCCCGCTTCCCGACGTGTCCGGCGGCCTGCCGGCAGGAGCCAGCCTCGATCTCGTTGCGCGCCGCCCCGACATCGCCGCCAGCCGCTGGCAGGTGGAAGCGGCACTGCAACAGACCGACGTGGCGCGCGCCCAGTTCCTGCCGGACCTCAGCATCAGCGCGCTGGTGGGACTCTCCAGCATCGACCTCGGACAGCTGTTCACCGCCAGCAGCCGCACGTTCGCGCTCACTCCGGCGCTGCACCTGCCGCTGTACAACAGTGGCCTGCTGCAGGCCAACTACGGCCTGAGCAAGGCGCAGCTCGACAGCGCCGTGGCGCAATACAACAGTGTGGTGCTGCAGGCGGCGCGCGATGTGTCGACCCAGGCCCTCACCGCGCAGATGCTGGCCGAGCGCCGCACCCAGCAGCAGGCCCAGCTGGCCGCCGACGCGCGCCTGCTCGCCGCCGCGCAAGCGCGCGCCGCACAGGGCGTGCGCGATGCCCGCGAATCGCTTGCCGCCCACGCGCAGCTGCTGCAGCAGCGCGACGCCGTCACCCAGCTGCAGGCGCAGGCCATCAGCACCGACCTCGCCCTGGTCAAGGCGCTCGGCGGCGGCTATCGCCTGCCTTCGCCCGATGCCACGTCCAATAGCCCTTCTCGCCTTCCTCTGACCATGCTGGAGCCCGCCGTCCATGAGCGCCACTGAGTCCAACGCGACGCCCGCGACGGCCGATCCCCAGGAAAGCGGCATGGCCGCCAAGAACCCGGCCAAGCGCCGCCGCGCGCTGCTCATCGTCGCCGGCATCTTCGTACTGGTTGCCGCCGGCTGGCTGCTGCTGTGGCTGCTGGTGCTGTCCCGCCGCGAGAAGACCGACAACGCCTACGTCGGCGGCAACCAGGTCGCCATCTCGGCGCAGGTACCGGGGACGGTGGTGGCGATCATGGCCGACGACACGCAGCGCGTGGAGGCCGGCCAGGTCCTGGTAAAGCTCGATGGCACCGATGCCGACGTCCGCCTGCAACAGGCGCGCAGCGCGCTGGCACTGGCCGTACGCAGTGTTCGCCAGCAGACCGATAACGCCACCGGTGCCGAGGCGCAGGTGGCAGCCCGTCGACTGGAACTCAGCAAGGCCGAGGCAGATCTCAAGCGCCGCCTGCCGCTGATCGCGGCGAAAGCCGAATCTCCGGAGATGATCCAGCACCTGCGCGATGGCGTGGCACAGGCACGTGCTGCGCTGGATGCGGCCGAGGCCCAGGCATCCGCCGCACGCGCGGCCGTGGAAGGCACCGATGTGGCGCACAACCCGGCAGTGATGCAGGCACGCGCCAACTTCCGCGCGGCCTGGGTGGCCGCACGGCGCAACGCGATCTACGCGCCGGTTTCGGGTTATGTCGCCCAGCGCAGCGTGCAGTTGGGCAATAGCGTGCAGCCCGGACAGCAGTTGATGACCGTGGTGCCTCTGCACGACCTGTGGATCGATGCGAATTTCAAGGAGAGCCAGCTGCGCCACATCCGGCTGGGGCAGCCGGTGAAGATCGAGGCGGACATCTACGGCGGCGACGCCGAATACCACGGCAAGGTGGCGGGTATCGGTGCCGGCACCGGCAGCGTGTTTTCGTTGCTGCCGGCGCAGAACGCCACCGGCAACTGGATCAAGGTGGTGCAGCGGGTACCAGTGCGTATCACGCTGGACAACGCCGAGTTGGACAGGCACCCGCTGCGCATCGGCCTGTCCACCGACGTTACGGTCGACATCACCGACGACACGGGCGACGTGCTGGCCAAGGCGGCGGTCCGCCAGCCGCTGGCCAGCACTGACGTCTACGAACGGATGACCGCCAAGGCCGATGTCGAGGCGGACCGCATCATCGCGGCCAACCTTGCCGCGAACCACTGAGCCGCCCCATGGCCGCCACGCCGAATGACGCCGCACCGCTGAAGCCCTTGCGCGGCGGGGCGCTGGTACTGCTTACCGCCGCCGTCGCGTTGAGCACCTTCATGGAGGTGCTGGACATGACCATCGTCAACGTGGCGGTGCCGCACATCGCCGGCAGCCTGGGCGTGAGCCCCAGCGAAGGCACCTGGACGATCAGCTCCTATGCCCTGGCCAGCGCGATCATGCAGCCGCTCACCGGCTGGCTCGCCAGGCGCTTCGGCGAAGTGCGCACCTTCGTCGCCTCGGTGATGTTGTTCGTGGCGTTCTCGATGATGTGCGGACTGGCCACGTCGATGCCGATGCTGGTGTTCGCCCGGCTGATGCAGGGTGCCGGCTCCGGCCCGATGGTGGCGCTGTCGATGGCGCTGCTGCTGTCCAGCTACCCGAAGGAGCGCCAGGGCATCGCGCTGGCGCTGTGGGCGATGACCGTGGTGGTGGCGCCGATCTTCGGGCCGATCCTCGGCGGCTGGCTCACCGACAATTTTTCCTGGCCATGGATCTTCTACATCAACCTGCCGGTCGGCCTGGCCGCGGCGGTGATCACCTGGGCGCTGCTGCGCAAGCGCGAGACCAAGACATTCAACATGCCGATCGACATGGTCGGCCTGGTACTGCTGGTGGTCGGCGTTGGCGCGCTGCAGTTCATGCTCGACAACGGCAACGACCACGACTGGTTCTCCTCGCCGATGATCACCACGCTGGGCATCACCGCGCTGGTCTGCCTCACCTTTCTGGTGGTATGGGAACTGCATGCAAAGCACCCGGTGGTTGACCTGTCGCTGTTCCGCCAGCGCAATTTCACCGTAGGCGTGACCGGCCTGTCGCTGGGCATGATGGCGTTCTTCGGCATCAACGTGGTGTTCCCGCTATGGCTGCAGACCACGCTGGGCTACACCGCCACCTGGGCCGGGCTGGCGACTGCACCGGTCGGCATCCTGGCCTTCGTGGTCGCGCCGATCCTGGGCCGCAACCTGCACCGGCTCGAGCTGCGCGCGGTGGTCACCTTCGCCTTCGTGATATTCGCCGCCACGTCGTACTGGTCTTCGACGTTCGACAGCGGCGCCTCGTTCTCCACGCTGGTGCTGCCGCGCTTCGCGATGGGCATCGCCATCCCGTGTTTCTTCATCCCGCTCAACCAGGTCTACCTGTCGGGCCTGCCGGCGTCGGAAATTGCCAGCGCCTCGGGCCTGGCCAACTTCTGCCGCACGTTGGGATCGAGCGTGTCGACCGCGGTATCGGTAACGCTGTGGCAGCACCGCGGCGAGCTCCACCACGCCACCCTGACCGAGAACATCACCCCTGCCCATCCTGCCGCCACCGGTTTCCTGCGGCAGCTGTCGCAGGCGGGGCTGCCGGGGGCCAAGGGCCTGGGCATCGTCGATCAGCTGCTCACCCGGGAGGCGCTGACCCTGGCCGTGAACGACGTGTTCTGGCTCTGCGCCGTGCTCTTCTTGGCGCTGATCCCGGTGCTGTGGCTGGCCAAGCCGCCCTTCGGCAATGCCGGCGGCGCCATAGGTCATTGATCCGGCGGGGCGATTTTGCTGCGCTCCGGCTGCAGCATGGCGACTGGTGCGGCGCAATACCTTCTGCTAGTTTCCGCCGCATGGCACAGACACTCCGCATCATCAAGAAGTATCCGAACCGTCGGCTCTATGACACGGAAATCTCCAGCTACATCACGCTGGAGGAGATCCGCCAATTGGTGCTGGACGGCGAAACCTTCGAGGTCCGCGACGCCAAGAGCGGCGAAGACCTCACCCGCGCGGTGCTGCTGCAGATCATCTCCGAGCGCGAGGAGAAGGGGCAGCCGATGCTGTCGCCGCAGTTGCTGAGCCAGATCATCCGGTTCTACGGCAATTCGCTGCAGGGCTTCATGGGGCCTTATCTGGAGCGTAGCCTGCAGGTGTTCCTGGACCAGCAGCAGCAGTTCCAGACCCAGCTCAACAACCTGATGGGCAAGGCCCCGTGGTCGCTGCTCAACGACCTCACCGAGCGCAACCTGGATGCGTGGAAATCGCTGCAGCGCGGCTTTCTCGACGCGGCCGCGCAGGCCAAGCCGACCGCCGCCGCGCCGGGGGCGACCACCGCCCGCCCGGGCAAGAAATCCTGATCCCGCCGGAGCGCGCCATCGGCCGCTCCGAGCCACTCCCCCATTCCGGCGGCCGCTGCAGCACGGCATGTGCTGCCATGCCGCATGACGAGTAGCAGGCATGAGCAAGCGACTGGCTGTCGTCACCGGCGGCATCGGTGGTCTCGGCACCGGGATCTGCCGCCACCCGGCGCATGACGGTCGCCGCGTGATCGCGGTCGACCTGCCCCCCCGCAGCGAACGCCTCGAGATCTTCATGGACGAGGTGTCCGACTTCGACGGCACGATCGGCTTCGCCCCGGCGGACATAAGCGATTTCGACGACTGCCGCGCGCTGGTCGAAGGCATCGAGAATGCCGACGGCGACATCGACATCCCGCTCAATGCCGCCGGCATCACGGGCGACGCCAGCCTGCGCACGATGACGCCGGCGCAGTGGCACCCGCTGATGCGGGTGAATTTCGACAGCATCTTCAACATTCGCCGCCAGCCACGTGGTCGAAGGCATGTGCGAGTGCAGCTTCGCTCGCATCGTCAACCCGAGCTCGGTCAACGGCCAGATCGGCCAGTCCGGGCAGACCAACTACTCCGCCGCGAAGGCCGGAGTGCACGGTTTCAGCATGGCGCTGGCACGGCAGAGCGCGCGCAAGGGCGTCACGGCGAACGCGGTCTCCCCTGGCTACTGCGGACACGCCGATGGTGGCCGCGGTCGCACCGGCCATGCGCGAGCAGACCGTGGCCGCATCCCGGTGGGCCGCCTCGGCTCGCCCGCGCCGTGGCCTTTCTCGCCGCCGATGATGCCGACTACATCACCGGCGCCAACCTGCCGGTCAACGGCGGCTACGCCATGCGCTTCTGAGCGACCCGCCGGCGGCTTGCACCGGGCCGCCGCCTGATCGACAGTGGCCACCCCACGCGAGGACCCATCCTTGGCCTGTCCCACACTCACTCTCGCCGGCGGCGGCCTGGTCGGCGCCCTGCTCGCGCACTTGCTCGCACGCGCGGGCTTTGACGTGGAGGTGTTCGAAAAGCGCCCCGACCCGCGACGCGCCGGCTACGAAGCCGGTCGCTCGATCAACCTGGCGCTGGCCGAACGCGGATTGCACGCGCTGCGTGCCGCCGGACTGGCCGAGCAGGTGCTCGCCCGCGCGGTGATGATGCGTGGCCGCATGGTGCACCTGGGCAACGACGCACCCTCGCTGCAGCGCTACGGCGTGGACGACAGCGAGGTGATCTGGTCGGTCGCCCGCGGCGCGCTGAACATGCTCATGCTCGACGCCGCCGAGGCATCCGGCGTGCGTTTCCACTTCGGCCAGGTCATCCGCGACGTCGACTTCGACCGCCAGCGGCTGTACCTGATCGACCCCCGCGGAGCGCTGCGCGAGCACGCTTTCGAACGGCTGATCGGTGCCGACGGCGCGGGCTCGGCGGTGCGCGCGGCAATGAACCGGCGCCAGCCGCTGGGCGAGCGGGTGGAAGCCCTGGGCCACGCCTACAAGGAGCTGGAGATCCCGCCCGTGGAGGCGCTGCCCGGTGCTCCCGCCAGTGCGCACGGGCATTTCGCACTCGAACCACACGCGCTGCACATCTGGCCGCGCGGTGGCCACATGTGCATTGCGCTGCCCAACCCGGAAGGCAGCTTCACGGTGACGCTGTTCCTGCCCGGCGTGGGGCCGCATCCGAGTTTCGCCACCCTGCCCGATGCAGACAGCGCCGAACGCTACTTCCGCACCGAGTTTCCCGACCTGCTGCCGCTGATGCCGCGCTTCGCGCAGGATTTCACGGCGCACCCGGCACCCAGTCTCTACACGCTTTATCTCGACCGCTGGCACCTGGGCGATCGCGTCGTGCTGCTGGGCGACGCCGCCCACGCCATCGTGCCGTTCCACGGCCAGGGCATGAACTGCGGCCTCGAGGATGCCGTCGAGCTGGCCGGATTGCTGGCGCCCGGCGGCGGCGACGGCGCCGGTGTATTCGAGACATTCCAGCAGCGACGCAAGCCCAACGCCGACGCGATTGCGGCCATGGCGCTGGAGAACTACATCGAGATGCGCGATTCGGTGGCGGACCCGCGCTATCTGGCCAAGCGCGAACTGGGCGCGCGCCTGGCGGAAGCGGCGCCCGAGCATTTCATGGCGCGCTACCGCATGGTCACCTTCACCCGCCTGCCCTACGGCTATGCCTACGAACGCGGCAAGGCGCAGGGCGCGCTGCTCGATCGATTGCTGGCCGAGCACGGTGGCGCCGCCGCGGTGCCGCTGGAGCAAGCGGTGAGCCAGCTCCGCGCCAGCCTGCCGCCACTGCCCGTGATCGAGCGTGGATGAGGCACTGCTCGCGGCGTACCTGGCCACCGACTACCGCATCCGGCTGCCGCAAGGCGGCGTCGCCAGCCTGCGCATCGGCGCACCGCCGCCGAGTGCCCTGCTGCAACTGACGCAAGGCGCACCGTGGGCCGTGATCACCGCATGGAATCCGCGATCGCAGCCCATGTCGCGTGCCTGCAACCGCCGCGCACAGCATCGCTTGCTGGCTGAACTGCGCGCGTGCCCGGACATCCGCGCCATTCGCGCCGCCGTTGGCGTGGGCGCTGGCGGCTGGCGCGAATCGAGCCTGCTGGTGGTCGGCGCGGATGAGGCCGGCCTGCGCGCGCTGTGCGCCCGCCACGGCCAGCACGCCTTCATTGCCGGTGAAGGCGCGACGCCGCCGCGACTGTGCTGGACGGATGACCCACCATGATCGCCTCCGGGCGACGGGCGCCGCATGGACAAGGCCGCCAGCCATTGCGGACAATTGAACCGATGACCACCGCCGCCATCCCTCTGCTCGAAGCGCGGGCCTTGAGCTTCCTGCGCCAGGACGAACCCGTGTTCGGGCCACTGCACTTCCGGCTGCATGCGGGCGAGCTGGCGCTGGTGGAGGGCGACAACGGCAGCGGCAAGACCACGCTGATGCGCGTGCTGGCCGGTCTGCTGCACATCGACGAAGGCGAACTGCACTGGCGCGGCGCCCCCCTGGTGCGCGACATCCACCAGGGCGAGATCGTGTTCCTCGGCCACCAGCTGGGCCTCAAGGGCGACCTGAGCCCGCGCGAGAACCTGTGCATCGCCGCCGGCCTGCACGGATGTCGCGATGGCATGGATCCGGCCGCGGCGCTGCGCGAGGTGGGCCTGTCGGGCTACGAAGACGAGCCGGTGCGCCAGCTCTCCGCTGGCCAGAAAAAGCGCGCTGCACTGGCCCGCCTGCTGCTGGTGCCGGCCACGCTGTGGCTGCTCGACGAGCCGTATGCCAACCTGGATCGCCACGGCATCGCGCTGGTCAATCGGCTGCTCGAAACGCATATCGCCGGCGGCGGCGCCGCGCTGGTCACCAGCCATGGCGCAGTGAGCTTCCACGGTGGCGAGCCGCAGCGCATCCGGATGCACGCATGAACCGCGCCCCGCTCGCGCGCGCCTGCGCCGCGGTGCTGCGGCGCGACCTCACGCTGGCCTGGCGTCGCCGCGGCGACATCGCCATGCCGGTGCTGTATGCGCTGATCGTCATCACGCTGTTCCCGTTTGCGCTCGGCCCGGAGAATGCGCTGCTGCAGCGGATCGCCGGCGGCGTGGTGCTGGTCACCGTGTTGCTGGCGATGCTGCTGGCGCTGGACGGCATGTTCCGCAGCGACATCGAGGACGGCTCGCTGGAGCAACTGGTCCTCGCCCCGCAGCCGCTGGCGCTGATGCTGGGCATGAAGATTCTTGCGCACTGGCTCACCACCGCGCTGCCGCTGATCGTGATCGCACCGATGCTGGCCAGCATGCTGCAGCTGCCCCTGGCCGCCATGCCGGTGCTGCTGCTGGCACTGGCGCTGGCCACGCCGATGCTCAGCCTGCTCGGCGCGGTGCTGGTGGCGCTGACGGCCGGCACCCGGCGCTCTGGTATGCTGCTCGCCCTGATGCTGCTGCCGCTGTGCGTGCCCGTGGTGATCTTCGCCGCCGGTGCGCTGTCCGCAGCACAGCAGGGCCTGCCATGGATTGCCCCGATCGCATGGCTCGGCGCCGCGCTGGCGCTGGCGCTCGTGCTGGCGCCGCTGGCCTGCGCCGCCGCCCTCCGCATTGCCTTGGACGCGTGACCCTATGTCCAGCTGGATTCCGCTCTGGTTGCACAAGCTCGGCTCGCCGCCGACCTTCTACCGCTTCGCCGGCGCGCTGCGCCCGTGGCTGCTCGCGCTCGCGCTGATCCTCGGCGCCGTGGCGATGTACGGCGCCCTGGTGCTGGCGCCGCCGGATTACCAGCAGGGCGACGACTACCGCATCATCTTCGTGCACGTGCCGAGCGCGTGGATGGCCCTGTTCATCTACGCGGTAATGGCTGTTTCCGCCTTCATCGCCCTGGTCTGGCGGATCAAGCTGGCCGAGGTGGTGGCGATGGAATCGGCGCCGATCGGCGCGGCATTCACCCTGATCACCCTGGTGACCGGCTCGCTGTGGGGCATCCGCATGTGGGGCACCTGGTGGAGCTGGGATGCCCGGCTCACGTCGGAGCTGGTGCTGCTGTTCCTGTATCTGGGGGTGATGGGGCTGTACCACGCGTTCGAGGATCGCCGGCAGGGCGCACGCGCGGCGGCCTTCCTGGCGCTGATCGGCATCATCAACGTGCCGATCGTGCATTTCTCGGTGAACTGGTGGAACACCCTGCACCAGGGCTCCACCGTGCGCCTGCTCGGCCCCTCCAGCATGAGCGGCTCGATGATCTGGCCGCTGCTGACGATGATGGTGGCCACCAAGTGCTACTACCTGGCCAGCCTGTTCGGCCGCGTGCGCGCCGACCTGCTGGCGCTGGAGAGCGGCAAGGACTGGGTGCGCCGGATCGCGCAGCGCGAGGGCGGCCGATGAGCGCCTTTTTCGCCATGGGCGGCTACGCGGCGTATGTCTGGCCCTCCTACGCCGTGTTTCTCCTCGTGCTGCTGGCTGACGCGCTGGCGCCGGTGCTGCGTCGCCGCCGGGTGCTGCGCGAGCTGTGCACCCGACTGGCGCGGCAGGCTGCCCGCCAGTCCCGCGACGCGTCCCCCGACGCCTGACATCGAACCGGAAATCCCCGCATGAATCCCACCCGCAAACGTCGGCTCGTCATCGTGGTCATGGTGTTGGTGGCTGCCGCCATCGCCGGCGGCCTGACCGTATTCGCGCTGCAGCAGAACATGAACTACCTGCTTACGCCCAGCCAGGTACAGTCCGGCCAGGCGAAGGGCTACAAGACCTTCCGCCTCGGCGGCATGGTCAAGCAGGGCTCGATCCGGCGCGCCAGCGATTCGCTGAAGGTGATCTTCACCGTGATCGATGCCGACGGCGCCATGCCGGTGGAGTACACCGGCATCCTTCCGGACCTGTTCCGCGACAACCAGTCGGTGATCGCCACCGGCCACATGGAGAACGCCCACTTCGTCGCCACGGAGGTGCTCGCCAAGCATGACGAGACGTACATGCCCAAGGAGTTGAAGGACGCCATGGCCAAGGCGCACGAGGGCAGGAAGGTGGCCGAGAACGAGGCGGCGGGCGCCGCGCGCTGAGCGCAACGCGTGCCGGCCACGATCCGCCACTGTGAACCACCATTTGCGTTTCCCGCTGCCGCCACCGCAGCCTTGCGTGTCCCACCACGGTATCTGCCATGACTCCTGAACTCGGCCAGCTCGCCCTCATCCTCGCCCTGCTGCTGGCACTGGCGCAAAGCGTGCTGCCGCTGGTCGGCGCCTGGCGCGGCAATCGCGCCCTGGTCGCCATCGCCCGCCCCGCGGCCGCCGGCCAGGCCGCCTTCGTGATCGTGGCATTTGCGCTGCTGGTGTGGGCGTTCCTGCGCTTCGATTTCTCGGTGGCGTACGTGGCCGACAATTCCAACCTCGCGCTGCCGTGGTACTACCGCATCGCCGCCGTGTGGGGCGCGCACGAAGGCTCGATGCTGCTGTGGGTGCTGATCCTCAACGTGTGGACGCTGGCCGTGGCGGCGCTGAGCCGCAACCTGCCCGAGGTGTTCGTGGCGCGTGTGCTGGCGGTGCTCGGACTGATCGCGGTGGGCTTCCTGACCTTCATCCTGTTCACCTCCAATCCCTTCGCACGGCTGCTGCCGATGCCCGCCGATGGCGGCGATCTGAATCCGGTGCTGCAGGACCCGGGCATGACCTTCCACCCGCCGGTGATCTACATGGGCTACGTTGGCTTCTCGGTGGCGTTCGCGTTCTCCATCGCGGCGTTGCTGGGCGGTGAGCTGGAGCAGGCCTGGGTGCGCTGGGCGCGCCCATGGACCAACGTGGCATGGGCCTTCCTCACCGCCGGCATCGTCGCCGGCAGCTGGTGGGCCTACGCCGAGCTGGGCTGGGGCGGCTGGTGGTTCTGGGATCCGGTGGAGAACGCCAGCTTCATGCCATGGCTGGTCGGCACCGCGCTGATCCATGCGCAGGCGGTCACCGAGAAGCGCGGCTCGCTGCGCGCCTGGACCATCCTGCTGTCGATCTTCGCCTTCTCGCTGTCGCTGCTGGGCACCTTCCTGGTGCGCTCGGGCGTGCTGACCTCGGTGCACGCGTTCGCCTCGGACCCGCGCCGCGGCCTGTTCATCCTGTGCTTCCTGGTCGTGGTGGTGGGCGGCTCGCTGCTGCTGTATGCGCTGCGCGCGCCGAAAGTCGCCGGCGGCAAGCCGTTCGCGGTGGTGTCGCGCGAATCGGCGATCCTGGTCGGCAACCTGATGTTCACCGTCGCCGCGGCGATGGTGCTGCTGGGCACGCTGTTCCCGCTGATCGGCGATGCGTTCAACCTGGGCCGCATCTCGGTGGGGCCGCCGTACTTCGGCTTCCTGTTTCCGCTGCTGATGGCGCCGGTGGTGCTGCTGCTGCCGTTCGGCCCGTTCCTGCGCTGGGGTCGCGGCGAACCGGGCCTGCTCAAGGCGATCGCCCTGCGCGCCGGGGTGGCCGGCGTGGCCTGTGCCATCGTGGCGGCGTTCTTCGTGCACGGGCAGCTCAAGGCGATCGCCGGCGTGGCGGCGGCCGTGTGGTGCGCAACCGGCACCCTGCTGTATGTCTACAAGCGCTATCGCGAGATGCCGCCCGGACGGCGTTATCCGGCCGAGATGGCCGGCATGCTGCTGGCCCATTTCGGGCTGGGCGTGTTCCTGATCGGGGTGCTCTTGTCCGAGTCGCTCAGCGTCACCCGCGACGTGCGCATGGCGCCGGGCGAGATCCAGACCATCGGCCGCTACGGCTTCCGCTTCGACGGTGTGAAGCAGACTTCCGGCCCGAACTGGCGCGGCAACCAGGGCAGCGTCAGCGTGCTGCGCGACGGCTCGGTGGTGGCGGTGATGCACCCGCAGAAGCGCACCTACACCCGCGAGCAGGTGCAGACCGAAGCGGCGATCGATCCGGGCTTCACCCGCGATCTCTACGTGGCACTGGGCGAGCCGATGGACACGAACCATCCCGGCGGCGCCTGGGCCATGCGCATCTACTACAAGCCGTTCATCCGCTGGCTGTGGGCCGGCGGCCTGTTCATGATGCTCGGCGGCTTCGTCGCCGCGGCGGACCGGCGCTTCCGCGTGCGGCGCAAGGCCGAGGCAGGCGAGGACGCGACCGCGACGGCGCCGCTGGCCACGGCATCGCTTACGGTGGCGCGCGAGTCGCATGCATGAGCCGGCTGCTTCCCTTCGTCGCGTTCCTGGCGCTGTGCGGCCTGTTCGGCTTCGGTATCTGGTGGAACGCCAGTCACGACCAGACCGCCATTCCCTCGCCGCTGATCAACAAACCGGCGCCCAACTTCGCCCTGCCCGCGCTGTACGACCCGTCGCGCACGATCACCAAGGCCGACCTGCTCGGCAAGCCCTACCTGCTCAACGTGTTCGCCAGCTGGTGCATCGAGTGCGGCGTGGAACACCCACTGCTGCAGGCCGAGGCGCCGACGCTGGGGGTGACCCTGGTCGGCTACAACTACAAGGACCCGCCGCAGGACGCCAAGGCGTGGCTGGAAAAGCACGGCAACCCCTATGCCGTGCTGATGGCCGACCTGCCCGGCCAGACCGCGATCGACTTCGGCATCTACGCCGCGCCGGAAAGCTTCCTGATCGACGCGAAGGGGATCATCCGCTACAAGCGGATCGGGCCGTTCACGCCCGAGGTGATCGAGAAGGAACTCAAGCCGGCGATCGCCGCGCTGAAAAAGGAGGCCCCATGAGACGCCCGATGAAACGCCTGCTTGTCCTCGCCACCATGCTGCTGGGGCTGTTCGCCGGCGCGCTCGGCGCCCAGGCGATCGAGCCGCTGCCGTTCAAGAGCCACGCCGAGGAGTTGCGCTTCCAGCAGCTCACCGCCGAGCTGCGCTGCCCGATGTGCCAGAACGAGACCCTGGCCGATTCCAACGCGCCGATCGCGCACGACCTGCGCCACCAGGTGTTCGCCCTGATGCAGCAGGGCAAGAGCGATGACGAGATCAAGCAATACCTGGTGGACCGCTACTCGAACTACGTGCTGTACGACCCGCCGGTGAACGCAGCGACGTGGCTGCTCTGGTTCGGGCCGTTGCTGATCCTGCTGATCGGCACCGGAGTCGTGGTGGTCACCATCCGCAAGCGCGCGCGCGCCACCTCGTCGATGGCGACGGCGAATGTCGATCACGGGGACGATTGGTGAAAGCGCTTTTCTACCTTGTAGCCGCCGTGATGATCGCGGCGGCGCTGGCGCTGCTGTTGTGGCCGCTGTTGCGCCGCGGCCGCAGCCAGGGCCGCTCACGCGGCGTGTTCGCGCTCGCGCTGGGCGTCGCCTTCGTGCTGCCGCTGGCGGCCGCGGGGCTCTACCTCGCGGTCGGCACGCCGCGCGCGCTGGACGGCGTTGCCCGGCTGGCGCCGGGGATGGACATGGGCCAGGCGCTGGCTGCACTGCGCGCCCACCTGAAGGAGTCGCCTGACGATGCGCAGGGCTGGCTGCTGCTGGCGCAGACCACCTCGGCGATGGGCCAGAGCGCCGAGGCGCGCGATGCCTACGAGCAATTGCTGCGCCTTGCCCCGGACAATCCCACGGCGATGGTCGGCTGGGCCGAGGCCGACTCGATGACCCGCGCCGATCACCGCATCGACGGACGCGCGCGCGAACTGCTCGAGCGCGCCGTGCAGCAGGCGCCGGACAACCAGCGCGCGCTCTGGCTGCTCGGCATCAGCGATTTCCAGCAGGATCACTACGCCGCCGCCGCCGCCACCTGGCGGCGCCTGCAAGCCCTGCTCGAACCGGGCTCCAGCGTGGCCAGGGCGGTTGCGCAGCAGATCACCGCTGCGGACGCGCGCGCCGGCAACCGGCCGCCGGCAACGCCGGCGCCTGCCGTGCAGGGCGCGCAGCTCACGGTGAAGGTGAGCCTCGCGCCCGCGCTGAAAGACCAGCTGCAGCGCGGCGACACCTTGTTCGTCTACGCCCGCGCCGAGCAGGGCCCGCCGATGCCGTTGGCGGTGGCGCGGCTCGACGCCGCCCGCCTGCCGGCCACGGTGGAACTCACCGATGCCATGGCGATGGCGCCGACCATGAAGCTGTCCTCCGTGGCCCGGGTGTTCGTCGGTGCGCGCATCAGCCACAGCGGCCAGGCCATGGGCCAGGCAGGCGACCTGGAAGGCGATGCCGGCGTGGTGCCGGTGGATCGCCGCGAACCGGTGGCCGTGCTGATCGACAAGGTGCGCCGGTGAATGATGCGCGGCGCTACTGCGCCCTGCCCTCGCCGTTCGCGATGAAGCGAGGCGGCGCCCTGCACGGCGCCCGCATCGCCTACGAAACCTGGGGCACGCTGAACGCGGCGCGCGACAACGCGGTGCTGATCCTCACCGGCCTGTCGCCCAGCGCCCATGCCGCATCCAGCGCCGATGATCCCTCGCCGGGCTGGTGGGAAGCGATGCTCGGACCCGGCAAGGCGATCGACAGTGACCGCTGGTTCGTCATCTGCGTGAACTCGCTGGGCAGCGACAAGGGTTCCACCTGCCCGGCCTCGATCGATCCGGCCACCGGCCAGCCGTACCGACTCACCTTCCCCGAACTGACGCTGGAAGACGTGGCCAACGCCGCGTACGAAGTGGTGCGCCAGCTCGGCATCGAGCGCCTGGCCTGCCTGATCGGCTGCTCGATGGGCGGGATGAGCGCGCTGGCCTACATGCTGCTGCACCCGGGGGCGGTGCGGGCGCACATCAGCGTGGACACCGCCCCGCAGGCGCAGCCGTTCGCCATCGCGATCCGCTCGCTGCAGCGCGAGGCGATCCGTCTCGATCCCAACTGGCGCGACGGGCAGTACGACATCCAGGGAGGGATGAGTGCCGCGGGCGCAGGAAGCGCAGGAGCGGCCGACATCCATGCCGCCGAGGGCGGCCACTACCCCGACATGGGCATGAGCATTGCGCGCAAGCTCGGCGTGATCACCTACCGCTCGGCGATGGAATGGAACGGCCGCTTCGCGCGCATCCGGCTCGATCCGGAGCAGCGCGAAGAGCAGCCCTTCGGCATGGAATTCCAGGTGGAGTCATACCTGCAGAGCCACGCCGAACGCTTCGTGCGCACCTTCGATCCCAACAGCTACCTGTACCTGTCGCGCGCCAGCGACTGGTTCGACATGGCCGAATACGGCGGCGGCAGCGTGCGCGAGGGGCTCAAGCGCATCCACATCGAGCGGGCGATGGTGATCGGCGTCAGCACCGACATCCTGTTTCCGCTCGAGCAGCAGGAGCAGATCGCGGACGGCCTGCGCGACGCCGGCGCAGTGGTGGAATTCGTGGCGCTGGACTCACCGCAGGGGCACGATGCCTTTCTGGTCGACATCGCCAGCTACGGCCCGGCCATCGGCGGCTTCCTGCAGCGGCTCTGACACCAACCCATGCCGCCGCCGGGCAGCACTGATAAGATGACCCGGCCCCACGCCGTACCGAGACCGCCATGCTCGCCCAGGAATTCCCCGGCTGCCGCACGTTGATCGACGCGATCGACCATGCCGTCAGCCAACCCTCCACCCGCGCCATCACCGACAGCCTGCGCAACAGCCTGTGCCGCCTGATCCGCGCCCAGGAGGTGACGCTTCCCGAGTGCGTCTACGAGCCCACCGAAGGCCGCTACGCCCGCCGCGAGCTCTACCGCAGCGAGGAGCATGGCTACTGCGTGGTGGCGATGACCTGGGGCCCCGGCCAGGGCACACCGATCCACGACCACTGCGGCATGTGGTGCGTCGAGGGCGTGTGGAACGGTGCGCTGGAGGTGGTGCAGTACGAGCGCCTGGCCGAAGAAAATGGCCAGTGGCGCTTCCAGCCGGTCGGTTCGATCCAGGCCGGCCCCGGCTCGGCCGGCAGCCTCATTCCGCCGCACGAATACCACACCATCCGCAATCCCAGCGACGACACCATCGCCGTGAGCCTGCACATCTACTCCGGTCAGATGACCCACTGCGCGATCTTCCAGCCGGCCGCCGGCGCCCAGTGCTACGAGCGTCACGACCGCCAGCTGGGGCTCGACCCCCTGCACTGAACCCGGCATAATCGCGGCCTGTTTTGCCGGTGTGGCGGAATGGTAGACGCGGCGGACTCAAAATCCGCTGGCAGCGATGTCGTGGAGGTTCGAGTCCTCTCACCGGTACCAGACACGAAAAACCCCGCCTTGCGCGGGGTTTTTCGTTGCACGGCATGCCCTCGGGGACGCCTGCCCTTTTCAGAAGACGACTGCACCAGTTCACGGGGTCGGTCGCCCGGTTATACGGCCGACTTCCGAACGGGCCGTGTCCGCCGACCTATGCACGAAGCGCCGCGAATGGCTGCCATTGCTCAGCACTCCCCTGCACGATGCTGCCGGACGGCTCAGCGTGCATTATGGTTGCATGCGAGGTATCATGTAACGCTGCATGCAACCATAGGCATGCAACCAATGGAGAACACCATGCCACCAATTCACGAATCAAAGGCAGCCCGACACCGCGAGCGGATGCGCGCGGCGGGGTTGCGGCCTGTGCAGTTTTGGGTGCCGGACACTCGTTCGCCTGAGTTCGCGGCGCA
>WOYI011387474.1_pt1 | contig 19670 bp, 16 predicted proteins | sample 6423411 | NCBI WGS metagenome assembly WOYI01 (sample SAMN13441803, study PRJNA592873) | oil field metagenome | biome: oil field; feature: oil-well bore; material: oil-contaminated soil; isolation source: oil-contaminated soil from oil-well borehole | place: Germany: Wietze | collected 2016-10-18 ... | reverse complement strand
AGCGCAAGAGAGACGTGTTTTTGGGAGACAACCAGGTCGCCGATCATTCGTTCAAGCTGGGCAGCGCGGTAGTAAAGCCCTGCGCGATTGTAGGGAGGGTAATCCAGATTCTGTTCTGCCGCATCCCCAGCCACGCTGCCAAGTGTTTCTGGAGCAAATTCCAGCTTGGTCAGGATGTCTTCAAGGGATTCGAGGGCTGGGAGGAACTGCTGGTTGGCTGCGAGCACATCGGATTTGAGCAATGGGTAAGCGAGATTGGTCTGGAGGGCAGGCTCGAGATCTTGTATCAGCTGAAGAGCCGCTGCGGCATCACCGAGCTTGAGCACGGAATAAACCAGATCCCGGCTTTCGATGAAATCCGGGAAGGGATTATCCGAAATGGCTTTCTTGATAATGCGCGAGGCTTCATCGAGTTGATTCATGTGGAGGTAGAGGTTCGCAACATTAACATATTCTTCCGTATCAATATCCTCCAACGCCAACATCTGGTTGAGGGTTTCCTTGGTATCTTCGATCTGGTTCAGGTTAACGTAAGTGCGCGCCAGAGTCAGGTAGAGCGCTTTGTCATCCGGTCTGAGGTGAATGGTGTCTTTGAGCACCTGGATGGCTTCGCGGGCATTATTATGCTCGCTCATAAAGTCGCTGTACCACAGCACATTTTCAATATCGGTTGGAGCGATCTGCATGGCAGAGCGTGCTGCCGCGAAACCTTCATCCTCCAGATTAGCTTCCATAAACGCTTTTGCGAGGGTATGGCGGGTGGCAAGGTCATCTGGATCGGTCAGAACAGCTTCCTGCAGAGATGCCAGGCTGATGTCCGTCAACCCCAGGGCGAGAGCGGTCTTTCCGGTTTGGAATTGAAGGTGGTGATACGAACGAGGAGATCGCGCCTCCGGGTAATCCAGAAGTTGGAGGTAGTCCTGGTAGGCGGCTTCGTGCATGCCGAGGGTTGCCTTGAGATCTGCCTGCAGCAATCGCATGTCGAACAATCCATCGCGTTCCTGTTGCCGTTCTTCCATGACCGAAAGCAACTGGGACATCTCTTTCAGTTCCTGGGCTCCGGGTTTGATCCCATGGCTGTAGCTATTAATCAAGAGTTCAGCGTAGGATTTTAAGGTGCTGTCTGAACGATTCGCCTGCCAGGCAAATCGAAGGACCGGCTTTGCGCCGTTCAAATCTCCCATAGCGGCCAGAGTTTGCCCCAGAACAAATGCCAATTCCGGATCGGAAGTGTAATCATCTTCAAGAGGAGCAATCGTTGCCCAGGCTTGGTCAATGTAGCCATGGGTCAAATAGGCTTGCGCCAGTGATTTGCGCACAGAAGTGCTGGACGGATCAAGTTGAAAAGCCTGGCGGAGAACGCCGATGGCTTCCGTCGGCTGATCGTTCGCGAGATACAGCGCTCCGAGAGCACTCAGAATCGCAGGATCATCCGGTAAGGCTGCCTTGGCCTTGCGCAGGGCTTGCATGGCTTTTTCTTCCTGCCCCAAACTGGTCCATATCCGGGCTAGTGAAAGCCAACTTGCTGGCTTTTCGGGGGCAACGGCTGAGGCCTCTTCAAGATACTGAATGGCTTCAGTGTTTTTTCCCGTAGCGATCAGGGCGTTGCAGAGCAACACCAGGGCTTCACCGTCAAATTCGTCCTTTTTAAGGAATGCCTGGGCAATTGGGATCGCTTTTTCGGCATGGGCAGCCTTGATCGCGATTTCTGCAAAGTTGAGCAGATCCGCGCGTGAAGGCTCATTCGAAGCATGGATTAGATCCTCGTAGATCCGAAAGGCGTTTTCCGGCTGCTGCGATTGGAGGTAAAGGGAGGCAAGGTCCTTCTTGTTGGTTTGATTTTGGGGTTCGAACACAGCCAACAACGCGCTGGATTCAATCGCTTCGTCGATGTTTGCCATGCGGCGATCGATCTGACCGGAAAGCTTGATAGCCTCCAGGTCATTAGGGTTTTCCGCAAGCGCTTTCTGGATGAAATTACTAGCGGTTTGATATTTCTTGTTTTCAAAGGCATACCGTGCGGCTTTGAGATTATCCGATTCGGACGAAAAGCGGGAAGTGCTGGTTTGCAGGGTCTTTTTCTCGAGCGCCTTTTCAAGCGATTGGGCGCCTTGAGGATCGGCCGCACTGATGACGGGATAACGCAAGGCATAAAGGGCCTTGGTGGCTTCGTCGGGGATTTCCTGCAGGAGCTCGTAGCCGTAATCAGGATCATCATTTGCGATCAGGAATTCCGCGTATTCCTTTTTGTAAGTCGTGTTATCTGGCTGGAGGCGCAGAATTTCCTCCCATGTCTTGCGGGCTTCTTCGGGGTTGGAGGTCTCAAGTTCAAAAGCGAGATGGCGCAGGATTTCAGCTTGCTGACGATTCAGGGCACTGAAGGCATGGTCAATCGCGCGGGAGGCTTGTGCGGGCTGCCCTGCAAGCTGACTGAGAACAGCCTGCTGGCGGAATGCTTCCACCTCTGATTGGTCCGTATTTTTGCTGGAATCCCGATCAGGTGTTTGCGACTGAGCCAGAAAGCTGTTCGCGAGGAGTTTGATCAGCGAATCCTCTTCAAAGGGGCGCATTGCGCGAAGGGTGCAAATCTGGAGCTCGACAGGCGCTTTTTGAAGCCTTCTGCGATAGGTTTGATAGCGGGTACTTTCGTCCACTTGGCTGACAATCACCTGGTGGACGATCAATTCGCCCAGAGCCTGTGCGTGTGTTGAGGAAAGTGTCGAAACCAGGCTATCCATGGCAGTTTCAAAATCAGGCACAAGTTGGGGAAGAATCGCGAGAGCAGTCTTCCAGACCGGCAATCGACCTTTGCCAGAAAGCAGATCATCAGAAAGGGTTTTCCATGAACCTTCCCTGCGTCGGAATTCGCGCAAATGGAGGGCAAGCAGGGCAGCATCTGCCAGGCTGGCAGGTTCCAGACCGGTAAGGCGGGTCATTTCAAAAACATTTGCGGCGCGCTCGATTATTTCCGTAGGGAGGTTAATTTCCAGGTTGGTCAGATCCTGTTCATGCAAGGAGTCGCCGAGAGAGAAAAGCGCAAGGACGCCAGGCTGCCAGCGGGACAAGTCATCGGAAGCAAAGCTAAGCCATTGTTCCAGATCGGGCGTACTCTCAAGGAAGTGCCAGGCAAGCGGTTCTGCGCGAAAAGCGCTGACCACTGCACGCGCAATTTGCGGATCAAAGCGGACCTGGATTTGATCAAGCAATCTCTCAATCGACATTGTCACTCCTTTCGGGAGGGTTAGGGCATGGCTCCAATGAAGGGTTTAAGCATGTAATAAGCACCCGCAAACAACACCAGGCTCAAGAAGACGAAGAAAATGCCAATGCCGGTATTGGATTTGGCAAGGTCGTTGAGGGAACTGATGAGCAGCGAGGCGTTTCCGACCAGCCCCGATACTCCTTCGGTAATCCCTTTCTCCGCCAATTTTGTGGCCGAATCGGCAATACTTTGAATACCACGGCCGAGGGATTGTTTTACCAGGATGACGATGCTTAAAATCAGACAAATAAAGCCCAGTGCGAAGAGCACGATTGAAACAATCAAAAGGACTTGATCTCCGTTAGTTTGCATAAATAACCTCCGATGAAAATACTTATCGGAGGTTATGTTGCAACTACTATGCCAAGCCTCTCAGCCTGGCTCTCAAAAAGGGATTATTTGGTGATGTCTTTAGGCAAATGGTTGAGGTCAATGGTGGGCTCGTCGCAGAACACGACGGCGCGCTCAATCGCGTTACTTAACTCGCGAATATTCCCGGGCCAATCGTAGTCGATCAGGGCTTGCATTGCTGCAGGGGAGACATCCAGGATGTTGGCACCCAGACGTTTGTTGAACTTTCGGATCATGTAACCGACCAGTTCGGGGATATCCTGGCGGCGCTCTGCTAATGGGGGCAAATCCAGGTCGACAACCTTCAACCGGTAATACAAGTCTTCCCGGAATTCATGCCGCGCGATCATTTCCTTGAGGTCGCGGTTCGAGGCGGCAATCACCTGGACGTCGACTCGGATCAGGTTTGTCCCACCAACCCGCCTGAAGGCGCGTTCTTCGAGGGCGCGTAAGAATTTTGCCTGGAGATCGACCGGCATGGAAGAAATTTCATCGAGGAACAGGATACCGCCGTCAGCGATCTCCATCAAGCCATTGCGTTTGTTGGTAGCGCCAGTAAAGGAGCCTGCTTCATGCCCAAACAGCTCGGACTCAAACATGGTTGGCTGGATGGCAGGGCAGTTGATGTCAATGAATGGTTTTCCCGCCCGCGGTCCATTGCGGTGAATATATTTCGCCAGCACTTCCTTGCCTGTACCGGTTGGCCCAGTGATCAGGACTGATACTGAAGACTCCGAGGCACGCCCTGCCAATTCCAGGATATGTTTCATCTGGGGTGTGTCGCCGACGATAAATTCATCCAGGTTGTCCTTGTTGCTACGAAAGTGCGCCAGTTCGCGGCGCATGAATATGACTTCAGCAGCACGGTTGACTGATTTTTCAAGTTCAAGCAAATCGATAGGTTTTTCCATGAAATCCTGCGCGCCATTTTTCATAGCTTCTACAGCCATGGAAACCTCCCCGTGGGCGGTGACAATGATCACCTGCGGGCGTAGGGGCAGGCGGGATGTTTCTGTGAGCAGGTGGGGTCCATAGCCGTCTGGTAAACGTACGTCGAGGATGATGATGTCCGCGACACCCTTCGAGATGACAGCCCGGGCATCCGCCAGCGTGCCAGCTTCGAGCACTTCGTAACCCTTTGAACGTAAGAATTCAGAAATGACCATTCGGGCGGTTTCTTCATCATCAACGACTAAAACTGTTGCTGCCATCAAACTCCTTATGTCGCTTTCAGGAGGAGAACGTGGAACATCGTCCCGCCTGGAAAGCTCTCGACAAAGATATTTCCTTTATGCGCCATGACAATCCGGCGCGAGATCGCCAATCCCAAGCCAGTGCCATTTGCTTTGGTGGTCAGGAATGGCTCAAAAACGTGTTTAATCAGGTCTTCAGGAATACCTGGTCCTGAATCCGCCACGATGATCTCATATTGAGGTGGATTGGTTTCAGGTGAAACCGGATGGATTTTAATGTTCAGACTGCCGCCTTCATTTTCCATCGCCTGAATGGCGTTACTGATCAGGTTAACAAAAACCTGTTCGATCGCGCGGGCATCTGCCAGTACCAACGGGTTGGCTGGCTGCTGCTCAAGATTGTAACTGATATTTAAGCGGTACATCCTCGGCGCCCACCGCTCCAGGATGGAATTGATCAGGCTTGCGAGGTCAACCGGAGCAAAATTGTATTCGACTGGTTTGGAAAAAGTAAGGGTTGAATCCATTAAATGAGTCAGGCGCAGGCAGTCATTCTGCAGGCGCGATACCAGGTCTGCATAGGGATCATCGGGCTTCATGGTTAACCCCATCAACTGCAGTCCCGTCGAAATACTGTTGATCGGGTTTTTCACTTCATGCGCAAAAATCGCGGATACCTCACCCAGGAATGCTCTCTGTTCAAGCTGCTGGGAGTGGGCACGGATCTGCTCAGTCTGGCTGACATCCCGCAGTATCAGCACGATGCTGCGGACTTTTTCTTTTTCAACCACGGGGATGCAGAGCACCTGAGCCATGAAGGAACCGCCAGAACGGTTGTTGAGGCTAAAATTGTTCCCAACCAGGGTGCTGATACCTTGTTGGGCGGATTTGTAAAGCGTGGAAAGAGTCTCATTGCCAATCAGAACCATGTCTGCTTTTTGCCGGAAAACCTCTTTGCTGGCATACCCGAGCAAAAACTCGGCGGCAGGATTCATCTCTGCGATGCGCAGATCCGGCGTGAGGATAATGACACCTTCCTCCAGGTTGTCGGTGATGGCATGCTGGATCTGGACAACGTGCCTGATGTTGTTGAGAGTCCGCTGCGCGCTTTCGAGGCTGTTTAGCCCCTGGATCGCCGAAGCAGCATGGGCAGACATCAATGCCAGGTAGCGCAGTGTGTCATCATCCGGGTAAGGCGTCTCACCGGCCGCGATCATCAAACCCTGGGGTGTGTTGTTATGGAGGAGGGGCAGTGTGAGCAAATAGTGGTAACCCTCCATCAGCGCGCTCTCCTGCAGCACGTTTTGAGGCTCACGCGTCAGCTTCCAAAGCTGCAATGTGGACATATTCTCAAGCAGATCAATATCAAGCTTGTCTGGGAAAGCATCTGCCTGGGAAGATGAGCTGTTGCGTTGAAGCTGTTTTTCATCGCGCGGGTTGATACGGTAGGACATGATCAGCTTGGGATTAAGCATCCGCTGAAGGATTTGGTTTGCGGTCTGGAAAACCGCCTGCGAGGAATTTTGGCTGCCCAGCGTGGTTAAAAGAGAAAAATTATCGAAACGATATTCTTGTTCCAGCAAATCCCTTCTGATCTCGAATTCGGAATCAGGTGGCGAAAAAGTGAGCACGACAACCTGGTTGGTAAGGCTGATGGGGAGAATTCGCAGGGTGGCGAGGATCAGGTCGCCGCTGGCTATTTGCAGGCGCACCGGGCGGCTTTGGTCTCCGGTTGGGTTTGTATCCGGATCACCCGGGATCAGGGTATATAGCGAAATCTCCCTGAGAGTGTCGGGTGTAAAGGCAGTCAGGTCGTAAAATTTGCGATTGGCGCTGAGGATCTTGTCATCCGTGCGCCGATAGACAAGCGCAGCTGCAGGGATTAGCTCCAGGATCAGAGAACGGTCCAGCAATGTGAAATCCTGATGGGAATCACCTGGCGATTTTGTGCTGTGCTGGTCGAGTGATGCAGGCATACTACCTGTTTTTGCTTTGGCGGAGATTTCCGGGCAAGATGCCTTCCATCGAACGGTATTTGGCAACCGTGCGGCGGGCGATTTCGATTCCCTGCTCCTTAAGCAACTGCTGAATCTCAGAGTCGCTCAGTGGATGATCTTCGTCTTCGATTATCTGCTTTATCAGTGTGCGATGAGACAGGCTCCGATCAAAGAAGATCGCAAGCGGAACAATTTTCTTGTTTGGGAGCTGAACCGTCTTACTGGAAACCGCACGGGAGATCGTGGATTCATGCATATCGAGCATGGTCGCAATTTCCGCGCGCGTCAGCGGTTTCATTTCCAAATCGCCTTGCAGGATGTAATCTTTTTGGAGGACAACCAGCTTCTCAAGCAGGAGTTTTAATGCGTTTGATCGCTGTTGGATGCATTTGATCAGAAGATTTGCTTTTTCAATATCGCTGCGCCACTCCTCGGTTTTGTTAGGCTCCATTTGTTTGAGAGATGATTTGAACAGCGGGTTTACTCGCAGCGTACCTCGGATCGGGAGGATGATCTCAACAACCAAAGGATTAGCAGGGTTTTCATTGAGATGATAGATGAGGATGTCGGGCTGGTGAAAGACCTGCGAATCGTTGTTGTTGGGACTGCGCACGTCGCCCCAGTGTGCACGCCCTGGAAACGGGTTGAGGTTTTCGCTGATGAAAGCCGCGACTTTTTGGATCTGCTGCGAGCTTGTCATCAGCGCGTGAGCGATTTCCGAGTAGTGATGCTGGCTCATCTGGTGAAGATATTTCGACACGACTTCCCGCGTGTAGGCTGGCACATTCATGATTTCTGAAAGGACTTCAACCTGTGCCAGCATGGCTTCGATTGGGTTGGCTGAACAGACACCTACCGGGTCATAATGTTTGAGTTTTTCGATTAGGGCTGTGATCTCTGATGGCAGACGATGATGGTAGCGGGCGACCTCGAGGGCAGTGGTCGTGAGGAAGCCGTCCTCGTCGAGGTGAGTGAGGATATAAGCTGCCACCACCCGGTCCTCAGTGGGCAAGTCAGCCGCTGCCTGGCGCAGGACGTAACTGGGGAGATCAACCGACTCTGAAACGAAAGGTTCTTCAGGTACCTCACCGGTGCTGGAGGCTGAGCCAGTGTAGAAATCTTCACGTGGGGAAATGAAAACGATTGGGTCCTGCGACTCCGAAGAGGCTGGCTGACTGCAGATCGGACATGGTCCCCGTGGGGGAAGGGGGCGTTTGCACATTGGGCAAGTGCGCTCCTCCATCAACTCAAGTGCGGGGTTCGAAGCAAGCTCCGAGTCGATCTTTTGCTGGAGTTCGCCCAGAGTCAGACCAAGCAGGGTCATTGTCTGAGCCAGGTGTGCCGACATGGAGGTGGTGGTCTGTTGACTTGGGAGTATCAGCATAATTTACCTTCTGCATAACAGATTAAATCTGTCAGTTTGTTTGTGCAAGAAGTATACCAGAGGTTCCAACAGTGTGCTTGCCTGACTTTTTTACGCGTGGAGTGATCAGCACAAGAAGAGTAGCCCTTTTACGGGCGGGGGGCTTATAATCAAAGAAAAAAGGAGAAGGATTTCCAAAGGATATGATCAAACCTTCAAAAACTGTAGCAAATCTCAAACCATACTTTTTTGCTGGCTTGAAAGGCAGATTGGCAGACCTGGCTGAACGAGGGGTGGATGTGATCCGGTTGGACATGGGTTCGCCTGATCTACCACCTGCAGATTTTATTATTGACAAGCTGGTTGAATCAGCTCGGAATCCTAAAAAGCACGGCTACTCACCAGCCGGCGGCACACCGGAGTTTCTCAAAGCAGTCAGCACCTATTACAAACGGCGTTTCAATGTTGATATCAATCCTGCCACTGAGGCATTGGGATTGATCGGATCCAAAGAGGGCTTGTTCAATCTAAACCACACCCTGCTCGACCCCGGGGATATGGTACTTTTGCCAGATCCGTACTACCCTGTCTACCTGGCTGGTGCCGAGCTGACTGGCGCACGTTATCACTTTATGCCCTTGCTGAAGAAAAACAACTTCTTACCGGATTTTGATGCCATCCCTGAGGACGTTGCCAGGGAAGCAAAAATCATGTGGCTTAATTATCCGAACAATCCAACTGGTGCTACAGCAGACTTGAGCTTTTATGCCAAAGCAGTTGCCTATGCTCGCAAATATGACATCCTTATTGCCCATGATGCCCCTTATTGTGACCTGGCATTTGGGGACTACATTCCTCCCAGCATTTTAGAGGTGGAAGGCGCGAAGGATGTGGCAGTGGAATTCAACTCCCTCTCGAAAACCTACAATATGGCTGGCTGGCGCATTGGCATGGCGGTTGGTAATGCTGAGATCATCCGATTGCTGGCTAATTATAAGAGCCAGATTGATTCTTCAATCTTTGCCCCGATCCAGGATGCAGCCGTGGTTGCCCTGACGTCAGACCAGGCCTGGCTGAAAAATCGCAACAAAATCTATGAAGCCCGGCGTGATATGGTCTATCAGGGCTTGGTCGATGCCGGTTTCGAAGTGGATCTGCCGGAAGCCGCTCTATACCTCTGGGCGAAGTTACCCCAAGGCTTTTCTGACCCGGTGAAGTTCTGCGCCGATCTGCTGGAGGATACTGGCGTGAGCATCACGCCAGGCGTGATCTATGGTCCCAGCGGCGCTGACTACATCCGAATTTCAATTGTGATCCCCACTGACCAGATCGCGGAAGCCATGCGGAGAATTAAGGATTGGGTTGAGAAACAACGATAAAGAAACCACGAACGAACAAATCAAGACCGAAGCCGCACCTGAACCAACCCTGATGGTGGGGGTTCACCTTCGCTCAGAAGTGGATCCCAGGTTTACGCTTGAAGATTCCCTGCAGGAACTGGCATTGCTGGCGGAAACAGCAGGCCTTGAAACGGTAGGCGAGGTCACTCAAAACCTGTCAGCCCCCAATTCACGCACCTACGTCGGAAAAGGAAAACTTGACGAGATCAAGCTCCTGGCCGACGAGTTGGACGCGAAAATCATCTTATTTGATGACGAACTATCGCCCCGCCATCAGCGTGAGCTTGAAAAGGAATTGGGCGAAGGCAAGAGAGTCATCGACCGGACAGCCTTAATCCTGGACATCTTCGCGCAGCACGCCAACACCCGGGAAGGCATGCTGCAGGTGGAACTGGCACAATATCGCTACCGCTTGCCGCGTCTGACAGGCGCCTGGACACACCTTACCAGGCAAACTGGTGGGGCATCGGGCAGGTCAGGTGCAGTGGGAGGCGTGGGCTTGCGCGGACCTGGTGAGACCCAGTTGGAAGTGGATCGGCGTGAGATCAAAAAGAAGATCGTCAAACTCGAAGATGAACTGGATAAGGTCCGCGAGCACCGCAACCGGCATCGCCAACAGCGAAGAAAATCCAACATACCGGTAGTAGCGCTGGTGGGCTATACCAATGCTGGCAAGTCAACACTGCTGAATAAACTGACAAATGCGGATATTTACGTTGCTGATCAGCTCTTTGCCACGCTTGACCCAACCACCAGGCAGCTCGAATTGCCTTCTGGCGAGACCGTCCTGCTGACGGACACGGTGGGTTTCATCCAGAAGCTGCCCACCGACCTGGTGGCAGCCTTCCGGGCAACCCTGGAAGAAATTGTGGAAGCGGATTTGTTAATCCATTTAGTCGACGCTTCCCACAAGAACGCCCAGTCGCAGAGACTGACCGTGCTGGAAACGCTGGAAGAGATTGGCGCAACCGATATCCCAATCCTGACGGTCTACAACAAAACTGACCTTTTGAATCCTGCAGAGATGGAGGATTTACACAAAATTGCAGAGCCGAACTCGGTCTTCATCAGCGCGTTAACCGGGGAAGGTCTCAGCGAATTGGCTGAAGCTATCGCTGTCGGGACCTATCAGACCTTTGTGCATGTGAAGGTCAAGCTGCCTTATTCGGAAGGCAGGCTGGTTTCATTGATGCACGAAAAAGGGCATGTCAGGGATATGCAACACCTGGAAGACGGCATCCTGATCGACGGGATGCTCCCCAGGCAGTTACTCGCGTCTTTTGAAGCCTACCGGATATAAAAAAAGGCCAGGGTTACCTGGCCTGAGCGTTGCGGGAAATCAGTACTCAGTCGGTATCAGTGGTGAGAACTTCTCTACCCTGATAGAAACCGCACTTTGGGCAGACACGATGGGGCAGGCGAGGCTCACCGCAATTTGGGCAGGCAACCATGTTGCGAGCTTTAAGAGCGTCATGCGAGCGACGGCGGTCCCGGCGACCGGAAGAGAGTTTTCTTTTAGGTAATGGGGTCATCTTTAACTCCTCACTGAATAAACAATTACATTAACCTTTTTATTCTACTCATGAAAGCTGGATTGGTCAAGGTCGAATTTTGGGTTTGTGGATAGTCACTGAAAATGTTTCGCTGGGTATGTGGGTCAATTGTAATCAAAAAAAGGATTGTTCATTTGCTGAAAGAATATCGCAGGAACCAAGGTAAAATCCAAGCATGGATAAGAAAATCATTTTGATAAGAGGCGGTGGTGACCTGGCAAGCGGGGTGGCTGTTTGCCTGCACGAAGCCGGTTATAGCGTGGTGATCACAGAATTGGCGCAGCCCCTGGTGGTCCGGCGCAAAGTCTCATTCGCCGAGGCTGTTTATGAGGGAAGCTGCAGCGTGGAAGGGATCACGGGGAGGAAGGCAGATAGTGTTACGCAGGCCCTGGATTTCCTTGCAGCTGGAGAGATTGCGGTTCTGGTGGACCCGGATTGTGAATGTCTTGAGAGTCTTGGGCCGATCGCGATCGTGGACGGGCGGATGCTCAAACGTGAAGTAGCCAATGAATTCGGCGAGAAGTGGCGGGTAATTGGCCTGGGGCCGGGCTTTACGGCTGGTGTTAACTGCTGGGTTGCGCTTGAAACTAACCGCGGCTCGAATCTGGGTAAGATTTTCCACGAAGGCAGCCCCGATCCGGATACAGGACTGCCCGCGATTGTGATGGGGTTCAGCCGCGAAAGGGTGATATACGCCCACCGGGAAGGTCGCTTCAAAGCTTTCGTTGACATTGGTGATAGGGTCGATGCCGGGCAAACCATTGCTGAAATTGAGGGTGAGCCCATAAAGAGTCGGATCAAGGGAGTTGTTCGCGGGATATTGCGGAATGGATTAATGGTTCAGCCAGGATTCAAAGTGGGAGATGTCGATCCAACCGGTGAGAGGGCGGTTTGTTTCACCGTTTCCGATAAGGCGCGGAGAATTGGCGCGGCTGTGGTGGAAACCTTAAAGGAAATCGACACAGGGGTATAGCCTTGAAAATTATTGAAGCACTGCGCGTGAAAAAACACGAAGCGGTTGCAATAGTCGGAGCAGGGGGTAAGACGAGCCTGATGTTTGCACTGGCTGAAGCAGCGCCGAAACCGGTTTGTCTGACTACGACAACGAAATTGGCGCGCGAGGAATGCCAGGGAAACTTCAATCACCGCTTATTTTCCGAGTTTGAAGTTGACCCCGCTGCTTCCCTTGAGCGGGCGAAAATCAATCTTATTACAAACCCACTGGATAGCAGCGGTCAGAAGTGGCTGGGATTATCCCTCAGTCAGGCTGATAGGTTAATTTCTTTCTGCAGGCGGGAGGGCGCTATTTGCTTGATCGAAGCGGATGGTGCCCGCCATTTGTCCCTGAAAGCGCCAGCAGCATGGGAACCGGTGATCCCTGACCAGGTTGATTTGGTGATCATTGTTGTGGGCTTAAGCGCGATCGGAAAGCCCCTTAATGCAAAAACAGTTTTCCGACCGGAGCTTTTCAGCAATCTGACCGGATTGCCTATCGGAGCTCCCATCCAACTGGATCACATTGTCAGCATGCTCAATCACCCTGAAGGGGGATTGCAGGGCATCCCTCAAAAAAGCAGAGCCGCCGTCGTGTTCAACCAGGAGGACGCTTATTCTTTCAAACCTAACGAGTTGGATTTGGTTCGGTTAACCCTGCATGACCATTATTCCACCGCAATCCTCACAAGCCTCCGAATAGATCGGGAGCACTGCGAAGTGATCTTCCACCGCGATTGACCGTCCGGGCGCGGTCAGGCTGTTTACAAGCTTATTTTTTGAGTATTCCGTTCCTTCCGATTACAATTCAAAAGAATTATCAAACTGATAGAGGTGTAAATGCTCAGCGTAATTCCCATCGCAGATGCTTTGAGTCTCGTCCTGGAAAGATTTGGCAGCAAAACCGGACGCGTTGAATACGTCCGTTTGCAGGAAGCACTCAGCCGTTACCTTGGAGCGGATGTCATTGCCCAGGAGGACGTGCCAGCCTTTGACCGCTCGACGGTAGATGGTTTCGCAGTCAGAAGCGCAGATTTACGCGGCTGCTCGGACTCAATCCCGGCAATCTTACAAAAAACCGGGGAGTCCATCATGGGTCACGCTTATGACCTCCCCCTCACACCTGGCACTTGCGTTTACGTCCCAACCGGCGGCGCAGTGCCCCCGGACGCGGATGCGATGGTCATGCTGGAGTACACGGAGGATTTTGGGGGCGACCAGTTCGCTTTCTATAAGCCTGTGGCGCCAGGGGCGAACCTGATTTTGCGCGGTGAAGACCTCAGGCAGGGTGAGGCAATCCTCAAATCTGGCAAGAAACTCGGAGTGGCGGATATTGGCACTTTGGCTGCACTCGGAAAGACCGAAGTGCCAGTTTTTTCCCGACCTGTCGTGGGTATCATCTCCACCGGCGATGAACTCGTCGCGCCAGGCGAAAACCTGGAACCCGGGCAGATCCGGGATGTCAATTCTGACATGTTGAGGGCGGCTGTTGAGCAGCAAAACGGAATTCCGATCAGCAAAGGCATCGTGGAAGATAATTTCGATGCCCTGAAGGATGCCTGTAAAGGCTTGATCCGGGAGGTGGATGTACTGCTGGTGTCGGGCGGTACGTCCGTGGGAGAAAAAGACAATATGCCCCGGATTGTGGCGGAGCTGGGAGAAATTTTGGTCCACGGTCTGGCTGTGAAACCCGGCAAACCGACCATTATCGGTGAAATCGAAGGCAAGGCTGTGTTCGGCTTACCGGGAAATCCAGTGGCAGCTTTCTTTATTTTTGATTACCTTGTGAAGCCCCTCCTGCTCGGTCTGCAGGGAGGTAAGGTGGAAACCGAGCAAACGGAAGCCAGGCTTACCCGGGCGGTGTCATCCAATCACGGCAGGGAAGAGTTCGTTCTGGTGCGCCTGGAGGGAAGCGAAGCAGAACCCGTCCCGAGTAAATCCGGTTTGATCAGCACGGTCTCCCGTGCCAACGCTTATTTCATCATTCCCCGGGACCAGGAAGGTCTGCCGAAAGGCGCCCTGGTCCCGGTAACACGATTGTGAGGTCTCATGGCATTTACCTACTTATCCAACTATCCCCTCGAAGAAGCCCGCGAGATTTTTCTGAAAGCTCTGGACCAGGCGGGCTTGAAGCCGCGAGTGGAACGCGTTCCAACGAGCGAGGCTAATGGGCGCATCACGGCGGAAGCGGTCTATGCCCGCATCTGCGCCCCACACTATAACGCCTGCGCCATGGATGGCATCGCGCTTGAAGCCAGCCTGACCTATGGCGCCAGCGAAACCCGACCGGTGACGCTGCCAGAGAACTCTTTTAAGTGGGTGAACACCGGTGATCCACTGCCGGAGGACTGTGACTGCGTGGTGATGGTCGAAGATGTGATTGAAACCGACCAGGGAGTGCAGCTCTTTGGTGCCGCCACACCCTGGCAGAACGTCCGCCAGATCGGTGAGGATATTGCCGCTGGTGATATGGTGGTGCCCAGTTTTACGGAGATCAGCCCCGCAGCTCTGGGTGCGCTCCTGGCAGCGGGCGTGTTGGAAGTTACGGTTATTCGCCGACCCGTCGTGGGGATTATCCCCACTGGCAATGAGCTTGTAGCACCCAGCTCCAACCCTAATCCTGGAGATATCATCGAGTTCAATTCGACCATTTTCTCGGGCATGCTGCAGGATTGGGGCTGCGAGGCAAAGGTCTACCCGGTAGCCAGCGATAATCCTGAAGCGATCATCAACTGCCTAAAATCCGCGATTGCGGAATGCGACCTGGTGCTGCTCAATGCAGGTTCTTCGGCCGGACAGAAGGATTTTTCGATTGAAGCGATCCAAACCGTTGGTTCGGTGGTGCTGCATGGGGTTGCGATCAAGCCAGGGAAGCCGACCATTCTTGGGATGACCCGGAAAGGGGAGCAAGTCATTCCCCTGATCGGTTTACCAGGTTATCCGGTGTCCGGGATCCTGGTGCTCGAGCAGTTGATCAAACCCGTGCTGGCATTGATGAGTGGGCGCCAGGTGGAAGCACCAGAATTTGTGGAGGCGACTGTCTCGCGCCGGTTGGTCTCCTCGTTGAAGTATCTTGAGTTCATTCGTGCCCGGCTTGGAAAAGTTGGAGGCAGGATTGTGGCTGTGCCGCTCAATCGCGGAGCAGGGGTGGTCAGTTCGTTTGTGAAAGCCGATGGGATCATTCACGTTCCCCAAAACGTGGAAGGTTACGAAGCTGGTGAGAAGGTGAGGGTGGAGCTGCTGCGTCCAATGAAGGAAATCGAACAGACACTGGTTATCACCGGCAGCCACGACCCGCTGATTGACGAGGTAATCGACATCATGCGCCGAACCTGGCCCGACAGTTTTGTCGCTTCTTCGCATGTTGGCAGCATGGGCGGGATCATGGCGGTCAAACGCGGTGAAGCCCACCTGGGAGGTGTGCACCTGTTGGATGAAGCAAGCGGCGAGTATAACCTGGCTTACATCCGCAAGTACATTCCTGAAGGGGGTGTGCAGTTGGTGCGCTGTGTGCAGCGCAGCCAGGGACTGATGGTAGTTAAGGGTAATCCGCTCGGAATCAAGGGAATTGAGGATTTACCCAGGTTGCGCTATGTAAACCGCCAGAAGGGCAGCGGCACACGCATCCTGTTGGATTACCTCCTGAAGCAGGCTGGTCTGAATAGCGAGGGGATAAAAGGCTACGAAAGAGAAGAGATCACCCACACAGCCGTTGCGGCGGCAGTCGCGGCTGGCAGTGCGGACGCAGGCCTGGGAATCCTGGCGGCTGCCAGGATCTACGATCTGGATTTCATCCCCATCTGCGAGGAAGAATACGATTTTCTGATCGCTGCCGAAAGCCAGGATCATCCGCAATTCCAAAGGTTCATGCAGATCTTGCAAAGCGAAGAACTGGCCCGGCGTCTGGAAGCGATGGGCGGCTACAAACTGGACCGTCCAGGTGAGCCGATTGAGCTTTGATGAATAAAAGAGAGGTGAAAATGACAGAAGCAATCCGTGTTGCAGTGCTGATTTCAAGCGATAAAGGGTCGAAGGGAGAGCGTGAAGACCTAAGCGGACCTGCGATCGTCTCTAAACTCCAGGGTCTGGCAGAAATCGCGGCTCAGGAGATCGTGCCCGATGAAAAAGAACTTATCATCGAAAAATTAATTACTTATGCGGATGAATTAAAGGTGGATATCGTCTTTACCAGCGGTGGGACGGGGCTGGCGCCGAGGGATGTGACTCCTGAAGCAACGCTTGAAGTGTGCGACCGGCTGGTGCCCGGGATCACAGATGCGATGCGGCTTCGAAGCCTGGAGGTGACGGATCGGGCGATGCTCTCGCGAGCTGTTGCTGGCATCCGCGGCAGGACGTTGATCATTAATCTTCCTGGAAGCCCCAAAGCCGTCAGAGAATGCCTGGATGTGTTCCTGCCAGTCATGGACCATGCGGTCGAGACTCTGCGCGGTGAGGCGGTTGAATGTGCCCATTAAATTGCGTTTTCTCCTAATACTCAATTATTGAGGTAAAATAATCCCGCACTGTCCTCAAAGGGTGGGTCAGTTGCAAAACAGGAGGAAACTCCAGGAAAATCATCTTATGGGAGAAGATATGAAACGTTTTACTTTGCTTGTCGTCTGTGTGGGATTGTTGTTCACCGCTGCGGCTTGTAAGCAGGAACCTGTGAACAAGGTAGTCCAGATGTCCACCACCACATCCGTAAATGACTCGGGACTGATGGCTTACTTGCAGCCTGTGTTCGAAAAGGACACTGGGTACACGCTTGAGATTACATCCGCCGGCACAGGTGCCGCAATTGAGAAGGGGCGGACGGGAGATGCGGATATCCTCCTGGTGCACTCCAAATCCCAGGAAGAGGCTTTCATAGGCGAAGGTTTCGGCGAAACCCGCATCCCCTTTATGTACAACTTCTTTGTCATAGTTGGACCCGCGGATGATCCGGCGGGAGTGGCAGGCAAGGCAACCGCGGCGGAGGCTTTCCAGGCTATTGCTGACTCCGGTTCGCTTTTCATTTCCCGCGGTGACGATAGCGGCACCCATACCAAGGAAAAAGCTATCTGGGCTTCAATCAATGTTGACCCTGTTGGGCAGGCCTGGTATGAAAGCACCGGTTCTGGCATGGGCGCAACCTTAACCGTGGCGGATGAGAAACAGGCTTACACCATCTCCGACAAAGCCACGTTCCTTGCTCACGACAACTCGCTTGCACTCTTACTCGAAGAGACCGATGATATGAAGAACACCTATTCAGTCATCGCCATTTCCCCCAAACGCTTTGCGGATACCAATGCCGCTGGCGCGCAGGCTTTCATCGACTGGCTGAAAACTGATACAGCCCGCAAGATGATCGCTGAATATGGTGTGGCTGAGTACGGTGAACCATTGTTCTTCAACCTGAATTAAAAATAAAGCACAGCGCGCTTGATCAAGCAGGTACTTGAATTACTATTCGGGGCAGATCCAGAGTTACGCCAAATCATTGGCGTAACTTTGCGTATGTCTGTGATGAGCACGCTGATCTCCGCGTTAATCGGCATTCCCTGGGGGGTGGCGATGGGTGCAAATCAGTTCAAGGGGAAAGCGATCGTCTCAAGAATTACCAACACGCTGATGGGCCTTCCGCCTGTTGTGGCGGGCTTGATCGTCTTTCTGATCTTATCCCGCAGCGGACCGTTGGGCAAGCTGAGTTTGCTCTATTCCGTCCCGGCGATGGTGATCGCGCAAGTTGTGTTAATCTCTCCGATCATTGCGGGAATGACAGCCAACATTGTCAGCCTGCGTGCGCCTTCGATCAATGAAACCTGCGCAGGCATTGGGATATCCGGTTGGAAGCGCCTTTGGCTGACGATCAAGGAGTGCCGGATCCCATTCGTGACCACCGTACTGGCAGGGTTCGGGCGGTCCATCGCGGAAGTTGGAGCTGTGCAGATGGTTGGGGGTAACATCCAGTTTAAGACCCGGGTGATGACCACCGCGATCATGATGCAAACGAACATGGGGCACTTCGAAATGGCAGTCGCTTTGGGTGTGGTGCTGTTGATTATTTCATTCATTATCAACAGCCTCGTGCATAGAATACAGGAGCAGACTCAGCGTGATCGTACTGCGTAATGTGGTCCAGCAATATGGGGGTAGGGTTGTGCTCGAAATCCCGGAGCTGCATTTTGTGCCTGGCAGGCGCTATGGTCTGATTGGTGAAAACGGCAGCGGGAAAACAACTCTGATTCGCATGCTCGCCGGCACTTCCAAACCTACCTCCGGCAGGATTGAGGGTCTTGAGGGAAAAAAGGTGGGGTACTTACCCCAGTCTCCCTATGCTTTTTCCTTCTCGGTGCTGGAAAACGTCGCGTTGGCACTGGACGGTGGCAGGGATGCAAAAGAAATAGCCCGAAAAGCCTTGGTTGTGGTGGGAATGGAGAGCCTTATGGAAGCCAGGGGGGATCGACTCTCCGGCGGAGAGGCGCAGCGGATGGCTTTGGCCAGGGTGTTGGTGCGATCGTACAACGTGCTGCTTTTGGATGAGCCAACTTCTTCCACAGACGTGCGCAGCATGGATCTTATCGAAAACACGCTGAAGGAATACGTGCAGAAGACCCAGTGCACCCTGATTTTTTCCACCCATGCACCTGCCCAGGCACTGAGGTTGGCCGATGAAGTCTTGTATCTGGAAAAGGGCAGATTGGTGGAGCAGGGCCCGGCGCAGGCATTGTTCCATTCCCCGCAGGACGAGCGCACCCAAGCGTTTCTCAGGCATTGGAGCCTGAACTCCTGATCGTTTATTTTTGCGCCCTAAATTTGCGGCATCAAGGGTAGAATCATTGCAGTTTCCATTAATCCCATATACGGAGAACCCAAAAGATGACCCAACAAGCCCCCACAAAAGACGACGCTCCGCTCAGGTTGTTCAAATCTGATTTCCTCGAATGGTTCAGCCACATCAGTCCCGTGGTGGTGCTCGTGGTGTTCTTGCCGATCATTGCTTTCTTTCTCTGGCGGTCTGCCAGGGCAAACCAGGGAATCGGTTGGTGGCATGTGCTGATCTCGTTCGCTATCGGGCTTGTGATCTGGCCTCTCGTGGAATACCTGCTGCACCGCTTTATTTTCCATTTTTCTCCCAAAAACCCTTCCGAAAGGATGAACCGCGTGCTGTTTTTGATGCATGGGGTTCATCATGCCCAGCCAAAGGAAAAGACAAGGTTGGTGATGCCGCCAGTGGTCAGCATTCCTCTTGCCGCGATTTTCTACGGCTTGTTCTTCGGAGTGGTGGGTAGCTTGCTTATGCTGCCGAACTATGTGGATGGCATTTTCGCTGGCTTTCTGACTGGATATGTGGTTTACGATATGACCCACTACGCCCTGCACCACTTCAGCTTCAAGGGTGCATATTTCATGAAACTGCGCCAGCACCACATGGCACATCATTTCAAGAACCACAACCAGCGCTTCGGCGTTTCCACCTGGCTTTGGGACGACATCTTCCGGACGAACGAATGAAGCGCTCATAGGAGCTGCTTCTGCGCTGGGTAATCCTTACAAATGTTTTTCGGTGGGAGCA
>WOYI011117239.1_pt1 | contig 19689 bp, 8 predicted proteins | sample 6423411 | NCBI WGS metagenome assembly WOYI01 (sample SAMN13441803, study PRJNA592873) | oil field metagenome | biome: oil field; feature: oil-well bore; material: oil-contaminated soil; isolation source: oil-contaminated soil from oil-well borehole | place: Germany: Wietze | collected 2016-10-18 ... | reverse complement strand
CCTACCGCTTCGCGCCCTGCGGGTTCGGGTAATGGTCGGTTATGTCTTGCGCCCCAGCCCGGACAAAGGCTATGTCGGCGGCGCTATCGCGGCGTTTGGTTATTCAGGCGCTGCGCGTGCGGTGGGGTGGGTCGCTTCCGCGCCAGAGGGCGCGGGCGCTGGCCGGCGTTGCCGGTGGTCAGTTGGTGGTAAAAGTCGGCGCTGGCGGGACGGCGACTTGGAATTTAATGGCACACTGGCGGCACACTGACAGGCAAAAAGCGACAGTTATTCACAGCTATCCACCGCAACGTGATGACTGTAAAGCCTTGCTGTAACTACGTTACGTGATTGCAGATTGTTGTAAGCTGCTGGCATAGCCAGATTCATAATCCGTAGGTCGAGGGTTCAAGTCCCCCCCCATCACCACCATATATTTCAATGGGTTAGCTCTTAAAGCAGCTAACCCCTTTCCGTTTTTTGGGCACCGTGCCCATTTTGTGCCCAACCCGTGCCCACGCCCTCGGCAAAAACTCCCTGTTTTGACCTACGCACTGACTAAATCTTTAACCATCCGGAATATGACCTAAAGAGTGTTTGTCCGTGGGTAATAAGCGAATATTGACCTAAGGCTCCACCATAGGGCCTTCTTATTGAGATTAGGGAAGGTTCGCATTCCTATTTCGAGCAGGCCAACCGCTTGGATCGTCGTCCTGCCATTGGCTTGGCCACAGTACCGCCTTTCGTCGGCTCCTCACGGTGGCTTGCGCCTCTCATGCAACTGCTCCAGCTTTTGATATCGAGCGTCTTCTTTATCTATTTTAATATGACACCAGAATACCCAGAAAGTTCATTCTTCATTGTGCCGGATCAATAGATCGACTTTGTTGCCAACCGGCTTTTGCGCGCTATTTCTTTTCACTGAACATTCCAATTCATTCCACCAGTCATTCCCCCTCACCTGGCAATAGTTCTTCTTGTGTTGAGTATTAGTTTTGTGCAACACTCATTTCTTGTAGAAACGTCATAGTCAACCAGTATGGTCATGATTCATGGAAACGACGATCTATTAGCCATTGCAATCCAGGAGGCCACGATGGAAAAAACTTCTTCCCAAACGGCAAAGGAGCAAAGGCTCCACCATGGCCTGCTGACGGAGCACGACATATTCCTGTACAAGGAGGGCACCCATGCCCGGCTCTCGGAGAAGATGGGAGCCCATCTCGCCAACCAGGACGGACACGATGGTGCACGCTTCGCCGTGTGGGCGCCGAATGCCGCGGCAGTATCGGTCATTGGCGATTTCAACGACTGGAACAAATCCTCCCACCCATTGAGTCCACGGCCGGATGCTTCCGGGATTTGGGTGGGCTTTGTGCCGAATATAGGGAGTGGCGAATGCTACAAATATCACATCACCTCACGCGAACATGACTATCAGGTCGACAAGGCCGATCCATTTGGCGTGTTTTCGGAAGTGCCGCCGCATACCGGTTCGCGTGTCTGGGATCTGGCCTATGACTGGAACGATGAAGAATGGATGTCACGGCGGCGTGCAGCCAATGCGCTCGATGCCCCAATGTCGATCTATGAAGTGCATCTGGGTTCATGGCGGCGCGTGCCCGAGGATGGCAATAGATCTCTCAGCTATCGCGAACTGGCGCCGTTACTGGCCGCCCATGTGCGCGAAATGGGGTTTACACATGTGGAATTGCTGCCGATAACCGAGCACCCGTTCTACGGCTCTTGGGGATACCAGACGACCGGCTATTTTTCCCCGACCTCCCGCCAAGGCACACCGCAGGATCTGATGGCCCTGATCGACTATCTGCACCAGGCGGGAGTCGGCGTGATACTGGACTGGGTACCCTCGCACTTTCCCAGCGACGAGCATGGCCTCGCTTTTTTCGATGGCACCTATCTCTATGAACATGCGGACCCGCGTCAGGGCTACCATCCTGAATGGAACAGTTCCATTTTCAATTATGGTCGCAACGAAGTTCGCGCCTTCCTGCTGTCCAGCGCCCTGTTCTGGCTCGACAAATACCATATCGACGGTTTGCGCGTGGATGGCGTGGCCTCGATGCTTTACCTCGACTATGGGCGCAAGGAGGGCGAATGGATACCCAATTCGCATGGCGGAAGGGAAAATCTCGGCGCCATGCAGTTTCTGCGCGCGCTTAACGAGGCGGTATATCGCGATTATCCCGACACCCTGACCATTGCAGAGGAATCCACCGCTTGGCCGATGGTTACGCGCCCTACTTATGCCGGCGGCCTCGGTTTCGGCATGAAGTGGAATATGGGCTGGATGCACGACACGTTGAAGTATTTCCAGCAGGATCCGGTATTCCGCAAGTTCCACCACGAAAAGCTCACCTTCAGCATCTGGTACGCATTTACCGAGAACTTCGTCCTGCCGCTCTCGCACGACGAGGTGGTGCATGGCAAGGGCGCACTGATCGGCAAGATGCCGGGCGACGAATGGCAACAGTTCGCCAATATGCGATTGCTCTATGGCCACATGTGGGCGCATCCCGGCAAGAAGCTGCTGTTCATGGGCGGCGAATTCGGCCAAAGGCGCGAATGGCAGCATGACGAAAGCCTGGAATGGCATGTCCTGCAATACCCCCTGCATGCCGGCCTGCAGCGCTGGGTGAGCGACCTGAACCGCTGCTACCGCGAGCAACCTGCGTTCTACGAGAAAGACTTTTCCGGCGACGGCTTTAGCTGGGTCGATTTCCACGACGTGGAAAAAAGCGTGATCAGTTTCTTGCGCCACGGCCACCGCCCCGGGGAGAGCGTGCTAGTGGTATGCAACTTTACGCCGCTAGTGCGGAAAAACTACGTTGTCGGCGTACCCCGTGGCGGTTATTGGCGGGAGATACTCAACAGCGATGCGACCCTCTACGGCGGCAGCGGCGTGGGCAACCTGGGCGGCGTCGAGGCTTCGCCGGTGGCGCGGCAAGGTCACTATCATTCCCTTTCGCTGACCCTGCCGCCGCTGGGTGTGGTGTATCTTAAGGCCGTAACCGGAAACGGAGCACCACCATGACGACCCATGCCATTCCCGAGGTCGGCCGCGCCCGCACCGTGATCGAGTGCGTCAAACCCGAAATTGATGGCGGGCGCTTCCCTGTCAAGCGTTGCATCGGCGAGGAAGTTATCGTCGAAGCCGATGTCTTCGCCGACGGCCACGACCAGTTGCGTTGCCTGCTGCGGCATCGGCCAGCCACTGCGCAGGTGTGGACCGAGGTGCCCATGACGTCTATCGGCAACGACCGCTGGCAAGCTAGCTTTCATGTTGGCAGTCCGGGCCGGCACCAATATACTGTCATTTCTTGGGTAGATCGCTTCCTGACCTGGCGTCATGACCTCGCCCGCCGCCAGGATGCCGCCGATATCGCCTCTGCCCTGAGAGCGGGCATCGCCCTGATCGAAGCGGCTGCTGGCCGCGCCGGCGACGATGCGAAGCTGTTGCGAAATTGGATTGACCAACTTTCAGCAGCCACCGTCCCCGCAGAGAGCCAGGCCATGGCACAGAATGAAAGCCTCGCTGTCCTCCTTGCTGCGCACGCCGAGCGACTCTTCGTCACTGAATATGATCGGGTACTTGAAGTCGTGGTTGATGTTGCACGCGCGCGCTTCTCCTCCTGGTACGAGTTGTTTCCTCGTTCCTGCCGCGCCGGGGATGCGACCCACGGCAGCTTTGCCGGCGTCATCGAGCGCCTGCCGGACATTGCCGCCATGGGCTTCGACGTGCTCTACCTGCCGCCGATTCACCCCATCGGCCGAAGTTTTCGCAAGGGTCCCAACAACAGCCTTGCCGCCGGCCCTGACGACCCTGGCAGTCCCTGGGCCATCGGCGCAATGGAGGGGGGGCACTGCGACATCCATCCCGATCTGGGCAGTGCCGAGGATTTTCGCCGCATGGTCGATGAAGCGCATACCAACGGCCTCGAAGTCGCACTGGACATCGCCTTCCAGTGCTCGCCCGATCATCCCTATGTACAACAGCATCCCGAGTGGTTTCTCCACCGCCCCGATGGCAGCATCCAGTACGCGGAGAACCCCCCCAAGAAGTACCAGGATATCTACCCACTCGATTTCGAGTGCAAGGACTGGAAAGCGCTATGGAACGAGCTGAAGGCGGTGGTGGATCACTGGATCGGCGAGGGTGTGCGCATTTTCCGTGTGGACAATCCGCACACCAAACCCTTCCCCTTCTGGGAGTGGCTGATCAATAGCGTCAAGGCCGAGCATCCGGACATCATTTTCCTAGCCGAGGCATTCACCCGGCCCAAGATCATGCACCGCCTGGCGAAGCTCGGCTTCACACAGTCCTACACCTACTTTGCCTGGCGTAATACCAAACAGGAACTGATGGACTATTTCATCGAACTGGCCCGTCACGATTCACGCGAATATTTCCGCCCCAATCTGTGGCCGAACACGCCGGACATCCTGCCCGAATTCCTGCAATACGGAGGCCGTCCCGGTTTCCTGCTGCGGGTGGCGCTGGCAGCGACCCTCGGCGCAAGCTATGGCATCTATGGCCCGGCCTACGAACTGATGGAGCACGAGGCCTCCAAGCCGGGCAGTGAGGAATATCTCGATTCGGAGAAATATCAACTGCGTCACTGGAATCTCGACCGGCCCGACAGTCTGTGCGACTACATCGCCCGCCTCAACCGCATCCGCCGCGAAAATCCCGCCCTGCAGTCGGACTGGAACTTGAGTTTCCATGCCATCGACAACCCCCTCATGCTCTGCTACAGCAAAACCGCCGGGGACGATACCTTGGTCATGGTGGCCAATCTGGATCCGCACCATGTACAGGCTGGCTGGATCGATCTGCCGCTGGCGGCGTTGGGCGTGCCTGAAGGCAAGCCCTACCAGGCCCATGACCTGCTCTCGGGCGCCCACTTTCTGTGGCAGGGTAGCCGCAACTTCGTCAGCCTTGATCCGCAAGCCTCGCCGATGCACATCCTGCGCCTGCGCCGCCGATTGCGCAGTGAGCACGACTTCGATTATTTCCTCTAGCAGGGCTCACCATGCACAAGGACATTGACATCAGCCACGAGGCCACGGCGTCAAGCGTAACGACAGGGGAATGCGATCCCCTCTGGTACAAGGATGCGGTCATCTATGAACTGCATATCAAGGCCTATGCAGATGGCAACGATGACGGCATCGGCGACTTTCGCGGCCTAACCGAACGACTCGATCATGTCCAGTCGCTCGGCGTCAATACGATCTGGCTATTGCCATTTTATCCGTCGCCAATGCGCGACGATGGTTATGACGTATCGGATTATGAAAACGTGCACCCTTCTTACGGTACGCTGGACGATTTCCGCACTTTTGTCGACAAAGCGCACCGGCGCAACCTGCGTGTCATCACCGAGCTGGTGGTCAACCACACCTCGGACCAACACCCTTGGTTCCAGACCGCGCGCAGGGCGCCCAAGGGTTCGCCCGAGCGCAATTTCTATGTCTGGAGCGACGACCCGAATAAATATGCTGGCACGCGCATCATCTTCACCGACACCGAGAAATCCAACTGGACTTGGGATGAAGTCGCGCAGCAATATTACTGGCATCGCTTCTTCAGCCACCAGCCCGACCTGAACTTCGATAACCCGGCGGTGCTCGAAGCCGTGCTGCGCACGATGGAATTCTGGCTCGAAATGGGCGTAGACGGGTTCCGCCTAGACGCCATCCCCTACCTGGTTGAGCGCGACGGCACCAGCAACGAGAACCTGCGCGAGACGCACGAGGTCATCAAGGCGATCCGCGCCCGTATCGATGCCGACTATCCGGGCCGCTTGCTGCTTGCCGAGGCCAACATGTGGCCGGAGGACGTACGCGAGTATTTCGGCGATGGCGACGAATGCCACATGGCCTATCATTTCCCGCTCATGCCGCGTCTGTACATGGCCATCGCCCAGGAAGACCGGCACCCAGTGGTGGATATCCTGGCGCAGACGCCGGACATTCCGCGCAACTGCCAATGGGCCGTGTTCCTGCGCAACCACGACGAACTCACACTCGAAATGGTCACCAGCAAGGAACGCGATTACATGTACCTCATGTACGCAACGGACGCCCGTGCGCGCATCAATCTGGGCATCCGGCGCCGCCTCGCCCCGCTGCTCGAGAATGACGTCGATCGCATCAAGTTGATGAACAGCATGCTGCTATCCATACCGGGCACGCCGGTACTATATTATGGCGACGAGATCGGCATGGGCGATAATATTTTCCTCGGTGATCGCGATGGCGTGCGCACACCCATGCAATGGACCAGCGATCGCAACGGCGGCTTCTCGCGCGCCGATCCTCAGCGCCTGTACCTGCCGCCGATCCAGGACCCGATCTACGGTTTTGAGGCGGTCAACGTCGAGGCACAGTCGCGCGAGCCATCGTCGCTGCTGGCGTGGACGCGTCGGTTGCTGGCAGTGCGTGGCAGCAGCAAGGCATTCGGGCGCGGCAGCTTCATGATGCTACACCCGGGCAACCGCAAGGTGCTTGCCTTCGTGCGCGAGTACGAGGACGACGTGATTCTTTGCGTCGCCAATGTGAGTCGTGTCGCGCAGCCGGTCGAACTGGAACTGGGCAGCTACAAGGGGCGCGTACCAGTCGAGATGATGGGGCGCAATAGCTTCCCGCCAGTGGGGGATCTGCCCTACCTGCTGACCCTGCCGGCACACGGCTTCTTCTGGTTCCGTCTGGCCGTTGATGCCGAGCCGCCGCACTGGCACGCTGAACGCCTGCCGATGGAGGATCTGCCAGTGCTGGTGCTGTTTGATGGATGGAACAGTTTCTTCCGTAGCCGCGTCGTACCGTGGCGGATGGGTATGGCCGAGAAGACCTGCGCGCGGCTCGAGCAGGAATTGCTGCCGCGTTTCCTGATCCGTCAGCGCTGGTATGCGGAGAAAACGGAGCAGATCAAGCGTGCTTCCATCTCGGGACACGTGATGCTGAAAACCGATGCCGACGAGTGGCTACTGGCATTCATCGACACAAAGGGAACAAAGGAAACAGCGCGCTATTTCGTTCCCCTTTCTCTCGCATTCGAGGATCGAAACGAGGAGCGTACACGTTCGCTTGTAGCGATGGCCGTCACGAAAGTCCGCCAGCAAGCGTCAATGGGGCTGCTCGCCGACGCCATGGCCGACGAAGTTTTTTGTCGAACTCTCGTCGAAGCGATCGGCACGGGCCGCGAATGGCGATCCGAAGACGGCATTCTGCGTTGCACGCCGGGCGCTTCTTTTGCCGAAGTCGTCGGCGACAGTCTGGGCGGACCGACTCCGCTGAACCGACTGACCGTCAGCAGCAACTCGGTCAGCCTGCTCGGTGATCGATTGTTCCTGAAAGCTTATCGCCGCCTTTACCCCGGTGTTGGCCTGGAACTGGAGATGGGACGCTTCCTGACCGATGTGGTGGGCTTCAAACACTGCGTACCTGTGGCGGGCAGCGTCGAATTTCAGGCAACCGACGGCACGGTGTGGGCCCTTGCACTACTTCAGGCCCAGGTAATGAATCAGGGTGATGCCTGGAGCTTTGCCGTGGACCATCTTGTCCGTCTGCTCGACCAGTCTCATGCTCAAGTCACCGAAGACCCTCAGGACAGCGTGAACGCGATGGTCGTTCGCATGCAGGTGCTGGCGCGCCGCATCGCGGAACTTCATCTGGCATTGGCACGTCCCACAGGGAACCCGGCATTCGACCCCGAGCCGATCCTGCCTGCCGATCTCGAGCGCTGGGTCGCCACCGTGAGTGACGAGTGCCGCCGCACATTCGAGTTATTATCGCAACGGCTGGATACTTTGTCCAAGCCGCAGGCCGAGCTGACACAGCGGGTTATCGAGGCGGCCCCGGCTCTTTATGAGCGTATCGAAAAAGTTTCGCTCTCTCCCCCTTTCGGCGTAAAGACCCGCCTTCACGGCGATCTGCATCTCGGTCAGGTGCTGGTTTGCCGCGATGACTTCATATTGATCGATTTCGAGGGCGAGCCGGAACGCACACTGGAGGAGCGCCGTACCAAGCACAATGCCTTGCGCGATGTCGCGGGCATGTTGCGCTCGTTCGACTACGCGCGCCATGCCGCCCTGCATCAATGTACCACGGCCGTGTCCGGACTCGAGCACCACGCGCGCATTGCGCGCCAATGGGAGCGAGGCCTGCGCGAGGGCTTCCTGCAGACCTATGGCGAGATTGCGGTGGGAGGTGGGTTGTATGCTAATACTGCGGAATTCGAGACGGCGGCACGGCTCATCGATCTGTTCGAACTTGAGAAGGCATTGTACGAACTGCGTTACGAAATGGACAACCGGCCCGACTGGATCGATGTTCCATTAGCCGGAATTGCCGGATTGGCCGGCATCTCCGCATAAGCCGAGGGGAAACCACCATGAATAACATTGATGTTTTACTGGAACCTGTTCATGCGCTGCTGAATCAAATCGGCGCCTTCATGCCCCGCTTGGCGATCGCCTTTGGTGTGCTTGTCGTCGGCTGGCTCATCGCCAAGGCTTTCCGTTTCAGCGTCGTCAAAACGCTGCGCGCGATCAATTTCAATGTTCTGACGGAGCGTGCCGGGGTCGACGGTTTTTTGCAGCAAGGAGGGACGGAAAAGGACACCACCGAAGTGGTGGGTTTGATCGTGTATGCCGTTACGTTGCTTGCATCTCTGATTATCGCCTTCAATAGTCTCGGATTGTCGCAAGTGACCGACCTGCTGAGCAAGTTGCTGCTGTTCGTGCCGAAGGTGCTGCTCGCATTGCTGATCACGGTTTTCGGCAGCTACTTCGCGCGTTTTGTCGGTACCACCATTCAGGGCTATTGTCGCGGTGCCAACATCAGCGACGCCGATCTGCTGGGGCACATCGCGCGCTACGCCACTCTGACCTTTGTCCTGTTGCTGGCAGTCGACAATCTGGATGTCGGCGGCAAATTGATCCAGCAGACATTCCTGATCCTTCTGGGCGGCGTCGTGTTTGCAGCGGCGCTGGCATTCGGACTCGGCGGCCGCGATCATGCGGCGGCGCTCTTGAATCGATGGTTCCCGCGCGACGGTAACGACCGTGTTCCTTGAGTCCTTCAATCGGCGCGGGTTCTCTGGTAAAAATAATCCACGTCATGCCAGCAAGGGAGATGGGACGGCCACCCCTCACCCTCGGGGGAATGATCGAAGGCAGTTAGTCGGCATTATGGAGTTGCCCAAGAAACTGGACGTACCCGATGTGCCCCGCTATCAGATATAAGGTACCTCCTCAGTAGTGTCCGGTTAAATTACGAATAAACTCAGTTGGTTATCCGAAGTGATGTTTTCTGAAACTGTTGCATCGAGCCGCAATGTGCATGAAAGTTAGGTTTCTCGAAAACGGAGACCGATAAAATCTGTAATAGCGTGTAGAGCGAGGTATCAAGTTGAAGCTCCTTATTGACGATGGCGATGAGCACATAGGTCGACACGGCGCACCAGATCTGTGTTTTCATGGCATTCTCGCTGGTGCCGAGGAATTGCTTGATGCGCAGATGCTGCTTTATCCACTTGGAAAACAGCTCGACCTGCTAACGACTATGGTAAAGCGCAGCAATAGTCAGTGGTGGCAAGAGCATGTTGTTGGTGAGGAACACCAAGGTTTTGCCCGAGTCGGGATCTTTGAAGCGAACCCGTCGCAAGTGCTCGGGATAATCCTTGCCCACGTAGAAGCCGTTCATGGCAATACGCTGATCGCAGATCACACCCGTCGCTCTGTCCGTGGCAGCCGAGTAAACGCGCCGTGCATCCATGCCGCGCTTCGCTCGCGTGACGAAGAATGCACCTACCTGATGCGATTTGTACAACCGGGTGAAGTCGAAATAGCCACGATCCACGATGTAGAAAGCACCTGCCTCGACCGGCAGGAAGTCGAGCACATTGACTTCGTGCAACTTGCCATCGCTGATGTGCATGAATGCTGGAATAGACCCGCGCAAGTCCAACAGTGTGTGCATCTTTTTGGCGGGCTTGGTCGAACGAAACGGCGCCCACTCGAACAAACTCAAGCACAGCTCGATGGTCGTTGCATCGAGCGCATATACGCTGGCATCGAGATCCAAGACACCCGGCTCGTTGGCATATATCGACCTGGCGCAAGCGATCAGTCGTTGAGCCAAGGCGTAATAGATGCGCCAATCGCGAAGGTTCAATGCGTCAGCCAGCGTCGAGCGGGCCGGCGATCCCTTCAGCTCCATGTAAAACAACGTCGATGGGTTGGCGGTAAGACAGACTTCGATATCGCGCAGCGACTCCCGCCAAATCAATTGCGAGAAAGCCATGACGCGAAACAAGTCTGCGCAATTCAATGTGCGAACTCCCGCATCGCCGCCGTGGCGCTCGATGATGCGACTGAATGTCTTCCACGGCACGAATTCTATGACCTGTGCAAACAGCGTCTTGCCTATTTTCACGCTTCACCCTAGGTCGTATAAACCCGGAGTCATTGAAAATGAAGAAATCCGAATTCAAATCATGGACACCCATGACTCTATCAAAACCCTTACCTGCGCTGGCTTTACAGCCGGCAGGTATCAAATAAACCGGACACTACTGAAGGTACCTACTATGAATCTTTTCATCGGCACCGTCTGGCCAGGCTCTCCCTTCCCGCGCGGCGCCACATGGGATGGCGAGGGCGTCAACTTCGCCCTTTTCTCGGAGAATGCGGAACGTGTCGAACTCTGCCTGTATGATCCGACCGGACGGCGTGAAATGCAGCGCATCGAGGTGCGCGAACAGACCAATCTGATCTGGCACTGCTACCTGCCGGAAGCCCGTCCCGGGCTACTCTACGGCTACCGCGTGCACGGCCCCTACGATCCGGCCCACGGCCACCGCTTCAACCCCAACAAGCTGCTGATCGAGCCCTATGCGAAAGACATCGTGGGCCAGTTGCGCTGGAGCGACGCCCACTTCGGTTACCGCATCGGCCATCGCAACGAGGATCTGTCCTTCGACCGCCGCGACAATGGGCCCGGCATGCCCAAGTGCCGGGTCATCGACCCGGCCTTTACCTGGGGCGACGACAGGGCGCCGTGTGTGCCCTGGTCCGACATGGTGGTGTATGAGCTGCACGTGCGCGGCTTTACCAGAAACCATCCCGATATTCCGCAGCCCCTGCGCGGCACCTATGCCGGCTTGGCAACCGCGCCGGTGATCGACCACCTGCGGCGCCTGGGAATCACCTCGGTGGAACTGATGCCGATACACGCATTCGTCGACGATCGCCATCTGGTCGAGCGGAGCCTCTCCAACTACTGGGGCTACAACTCCATCGGTTTTTTTGCCCCCGATCATCGCTACAGTTCCAGCGGCGTGGTGGACGAGTTCAAGACCATGGTCAAGACTCTTCACTCGAATGGCATCGAGGTGATTCTCGACGTGGTTTACAACCACACCGCCGAGGGCAACCACTTGGGACCGACTCTTTCCTTTCGCGGCATCGACAACGCCTCCTATTACCGATTGGATGACGACAACCCGCGCTATTACAAGGACTACACCGGCTGTGGCAATACACTCAATCTACGACAGCCGCGCGCACTCCAGCTCATTATGGATTCGCTGCGCTATTGGGTGCTGGAGATGCATGTCGACGGCTTCCGCTTCGACCTGGCCTCCGCCCTGGCACGCGAACTGCATGAAGTGGATCGCCTCGGCGCTTTTTTCGACATCCTGCTTCAGGATCCGGTGCTGTCCCAAGTCAAGCTCATCGCCGAACCATGGGATCTCGGCGAAGGCGGCTATCAGGTCGGCAATTTTCCCGTCGGCTGGGGCGAATGGAACGACCGCTACCGCGACACCATGCGCGCCTACTGGAAAGGCGACGACGGCCTGATCGGCGATTTTGCCCGCCGCCTCACCGGTTCCAGTGATTTGTACGAGCACAACGGCCGCAAACCCTACGCCAGTGTCAATTTCATTACCGCCCACGATGGATTCACCCTGCACGATCTGGTCAGCTACAACGCCAAGCACAACGAGGCCAACGGCGAAGAGAACCGCGACGGCACTGACAACAACAATTCATGGAATTGCGGCGCCGAGGGTAAGGTGGATGACGCCGACATCATGGCCCTGCGCGCACGCCAGAAGCGCAACCTGCTGGCGACCCTGTTCTTTTCCCAGGGCGTGCCCATGCTGCTGGCCGGAGACGAAATGGGCCGCACCCAGCGTGGCAACAACAATGCCTACTGCCAGGACAACGACATCAGCTGGGTCAATTGGGAGCTATCCGCCGCCGACCGCGAGTTCCTTGCCTTCGTCCAGCGCGTCATCGCCGTCCGGCGCGAACATCCCATCTTCCGCCGCCGCAATTTCTTCCAGGGCCGCGCCATCCAGGGCTCCGACATCCGGGATGTACTCTGGCTCAAGCCCGACGGCGGCGAAATGAGCGACGAGGAATGGGCGCACGATTTCGCGCGCTGCCTGGGTGTCTATCTGGATGGCGCCGTCATGATGGAGTGCGACCGGCGCGGCAATCCAGTTCAGGACGATAGCTTTCTGCTGCTCTTCAACAGCCATCACGAGACAATTGGTTTCCGCCTCCCCGCGCCCCGCGCAGACTACGAATGGCTGAGTCTGCTCGATACGCGGATTACCGACGGACGGAAACCCGACGGCCGCTTTCAGGGCGATGACACCTATCCCCTCGAAGGCCGTTCGCTCGCCCTGTTGATACAGGTTGGCCCGCAGTGAAACGCTGCTACGTCATGCCTTTCGGCACCGCATTACTCCCCGGCGGCGGCGTGCGCTTCCGCCTCTGGGCTCCGGGCGTCGAGACGGTCGCGCTGCTGATCGATGACGGACATGCACTGCCCATGTCGCCTGCTGGCGAAAGCTGGTTCGAGCTGCGCGTGGCATCGGCGCATGCCGGCAGCCGTTACCGCTTCCGTTTGTCCGACGGGTTGCTGGTGCCCGACCCGGCGTCGCGCTTCAACCCTGAAGGCGTGCACGGTCCGTCGGAAGTCCTCGATCCCTCCGCTTTCGACTGGACCGAGGACACTTGGCACGGCCGCCCCTGGGAAGAGGCGGTGATCTACGAACTGCATGTCGGCAGTTTCTCGCCCACCGGTAATTTTGACGGCGTCATGGCGCGGCTCGACTACCTTGCCGATCTCGGCATCACTGCGCTGGAGATCATGCCGGTGGCGGATTTTCCCGGCCGACGCAACTGGGGCTATGACGGCGTGCTTCCCTTCGCGCCCAATGCTAGCTACGGGCGTCCAGAAGACTTCAAGCGTCTCGTCGCTGCCGCCCACGAGCGTGGACTGATGGTGCTACTCGACGTGGTCTACAACCACTTCGGCCCCGAGGGCAACTATCTGCATGCCTATGCGCCGACCTTCTTCAATCCGCGGCATAAAACCCCCTGGGGCGCGGCCATTAACTTCGATGGGGACAGCAACCGCACGGTGCGCGATTTCTTCATTCACAACGCGCTCTACTGGCTGGAGGAATACTGCCTCGACGGCCTGCGCCTCGATGCGATCCATGCCATTTGCGACGATAGTGTGCCGGACATCATTGAGGAACTCGCCGCCGCTGTCAGACAAGGCCCGTGCCGTGAGCGCCAGGTGCATCTGATCCTGGAAAACGACCGCAATCAGGCCCGCTATCTGGACCGCGACGCTACCGGCCGGCCGCGACTGGCCACGGCGCAGTGGAACGACGACGTGCATCATGTCCTGCACATGCTCGCCACCGGCGAGACCGACGGCTACTACGCCGACTACGCCGTCGATCCGGCGCGGCTACTGGGCCGCTGCCTAGCCGAAGGCTTCGCCTTTCAAGGCGAAGTTTCTCCCTTTCGTGACGGCCAGCGGCGCGGCGAGCGCAGCAGCCACCTGCCGCCATCTGCTTTTGTCAATTTTCTTCAAACTCACGATCAGGTGGGCAACCGCGCTTTCGGCGAACGCCTATGCCACCTTGCGCCGCCGGAGGTGCTGGAAGTCGTCACCGCCGTGCTGCTGCTGGCGCCGCAATCGCCCCTGCTGTTCATGGGAGAGGAGTTTGCGGCGAAACAACCCTTCCTGTTTTTTTGCGACTTCGGCCCTGAACTGGCCCGTGCCGTAACCGAAGGCCGGCGACGCGAATTTTCGCGCTTCGCCCGCTTTGCCGATCCTGCGACGCGCGAAAGTATCCCTGATCCCAATGCTGAGACGACGTTTGCTGCTTCGGTACTCGACTGGAATGACATCGAACGATCCCCGCACAAGGAAACAATCGAATGTCACCGTCAGCTATTGTCTCTGCGCCGGCAATGGATCGTGCCGCGCCTCGCCAGCATGGGCAATGGTGCCCCGAACGTGACGCTCTTGTCGAAACGTGCGCTAGCGGTGCGCTGGCAGCTCGGCGATGGCAGTCTTTTGTCACTCCGCGTCAATTTGGGCAAAGATGTGATCACGACAACGCCTCCGGACGGAACCCTGATTTACGCCACGCCAAATTTCGATGCCGCCTCGCTGGCCGGCGGGCAGTTGCCACCATCGACGGCAAGCTGGCATCTGCAAGCGAAATGACATCGTGACTTCTCCTGCCCAGCCGACGTTGCCTTCCGGCGCATTAGAGAAACTTGCCGAGCGTTGCGGTATTGCAACGGAATATCGTGACATCCGGGGAAAAAATCGACTGACCTCGGACCGTACCCGACGAGCACTGCTATCTGCCATGCATCTCTCCGCCGATGCCGATCCGGCGCTGCTGCTACGCGAAATGGAAGAACGCGAGTGGCGCCTACCGCTGCCACCGGTAATGGTGCTGCGAGTTGGAGAATCGCCCGCCGTGCCGCTCTCACTGCCGGCGATGCTGACCGGGCGCCCGCACCGCTGGATAGTGACGGCCGAAGATGGCGCGGTGACAGCTGTAGCGTTCTTGCCCGCCGATCTTCCCCGGGTGGCCGATCGGCGTATCGGCGGTATGGATTTCGTGCGCACGGAACTGCGCCTGCCACCATTCACGACAGCGGGCTACTATCGTCTGGAAGTCGAACAACAGGGACGTGAAGCCCAACCTCAGGCGACCATGACCCTTGTCATCGCACCGTCGGCCTGTTATCGGCCCGAAGCGCTGCGCAATGAAAACCGGGTGTGGGGGCCTACGGTGCAACTCTATGGCTTGATCTCGCAGCACAACTGGGGCATTGGCGACTTCAGCGATTTGCGCACGCTGGTGGATCTGACTGCGGATTGCGGTGGCGGCGTGGTTGGTGTCAATCCCCTGCACGCCATGTTTCCGGATAATCCGCAACACATCAGTCCCTACAGCCCGTCGAATCGCTGCTTCCTCAATTTCCTGTATCTGGATGTCGAGGCTATACCCGAATTCAGCGAATGCGAAGCGGCACGCCATCTCGTCGCTACCAATCAGTTTCAGGCACGATTGCGGCGCCTGCGCACCAACGATGAAGTCGATTATGTAGAATCAACTCGCGCCAAGCGCGCCGTGCTCACCTTGCTCTACCGCCATTTTCGCGACTGCCACCTCGCCAACGATAGTGATCGCGCAAGAAACTTTCGCCAGTTCCGTGAGCGGGGTGGCGAGATACTTGAGCATCATGTCCGCTTCGAGGCGTTACAGGAAAATTTTCACAGGCAGGATGCTTCCGTATGGGGCTGGCCGGCTTGGCCGCAGGAATACCATCATCCCGAATCGCCCGCCGTCGCTGCGTTCGCGAATGAACACGCGGAAGCCGTGGACTTTTTTGTCTGGCTGCAATGGCTGGCGGACGAGCAGCTTGGCGCCGTAGGGCGGCAGTCCTGGCAGCGCGGCCTTGGGGTAGGCTTGTATCAGGATCTGGCGCTGGGCGTGAGTCCCGGAGGCTCCGAAGCGTGGGCTTGGCAGGAAGTTTTTGCCACCGGCGCTTATGCCGGCGCGCCGCCGGATGACTTCAATCTCCTTGGCCAGAACTGGGGACTACCGCCCTTCGTGCCGCATCGGATGCGCGACGCTGCCTATGCACCTTTCATTGCCATGTTGCGCGCCAACATGCTCCATTGTGGCGCCCTGCGCATTGATCACGTCATGAGCCTGACGCGCGTGTTCTGGGTGCCTTGCGGCCAGTCGCCTGAACACGGCGCCTATGTCCGTTATCCGCTTGAGGATCTGCTTGGCATCCTTGCCCTCGAGAGCCAGCGCAATCGCTGCCTGGTGATCGGCGAGGACCTAGGTACCGTGCCGGAAGGCTTCCGGCATCGGCTGGCGCAGTCCAACGTGCTATCCTACCGCCCCTTCTTCTTTGAGCGCAACGCCGACGGCGGCTTCAAACCGCCGGCCGAATACCCGCGTCAGGCGCTGGCGGCGATCAGCACCCATGACCTGCCGACCCTGCATGGTTTCTGGCAGGGGAAAGATCTCGACACCCGCGCCAAACTGAAGTTATTTCCCTCCGAAGAACAGCGCGACAGACTGGTGGTAGAGCGTGCTCAGGACCGCGCCCGTTTGCTCATGGCGCTGGAACGCGAAGGACTGCTGCCGGACAACACCAGCATTCATCCTGTTTCTGTGCCTGAGCTGTCCCCGCCCTTGGTGACGGCCATCCATGCCTATCTGGCCAGGACGCGGTCGGAAGTGATGGTGGTCCAGCCCGACGATATCTTCGAGGTCGTCGAGCAGGCCAACCTGCCGGGCAGCGATGACAAACAACATCCCAACTGGCGGCGGCGCCTCCCCGTGGAACTGGAGGACTGGCGTCATGACGAACGGTTTGCCGCCGTGTGCGAAGTTCTGCGCCGCGAGCGCGGCAGTGCGGTGACGCCCCACGCGGAAGAATTGCCGCCCGCCCGGGCGGCCGTCATCCCGCGTGCCACCTATCGGCTCCAGTTCAACCGTGGTTTCACCTTCACCCAGGCGGCGGAGCTGGCCCCCTATCTTGCCGAACTGGGCGTCAGCCACTGTTACGCCTCACCGTATCTGAAGGCGCGTCCTGGCAGCAGTCATGGCTACGACGTTGTCGACCATGCCGCGCTCAATCCCGAAATCGGCACGACAGAGGAATATGAAGCGTTTGTCACCGCATTCAAGGCGCAGGGCCTGGGCCAGATTCTCGATGTGGTGCCCAATCACATGGGCATCATGGGCGCGGACAATCAGTGGTGGCTGGACGTGCTGGAGAACGGCCCTGCTTCCGCGTGGGGGCGCTTTTTCGACATCGACTGGGAACCACTCAACCCCGACCTCAACGGCAAGGTGCTGCTGCCCCTGCTGGGCGATCACTACGGCACCGTGCTCAACCACGGCAAACTTCGGCTGGAGTGCGATCCGGCGCACGGCGAATTCAGCCTGTTCTATTACCAACACCGGCTGCCGCTCGATCCCGCGACCTATCCGCGCATTCTCGGGCATCGCAGCGAGCGCCTGGCAACCGTCCTCGGCGATTCCCATGAGCATTACATCGAACTGCAAACCCTGATCACCGCCTTTGATCATTTGCCCGCGCGCACCGACACGATGCCGGCGCACATGGCGGAACGCCAGCGCGACAAGGAAGTGCAGAAGCGCCGCCTTGCCAGGCTGATGAGCAAATGCGCCGATGTCGCCCACCATATCGCCGACACTCTTGTCGAATTCAACGGCCGCCCCGGCGCTGCCGACAGTTTTGATCTGCTGCACGAGTTGATCAAGCTGCAGGGATATCGCCTGGCATACTGGCGCGTGGCTTCGGATGAGATCAACTACCGCCGCTTCTTCGACATCAACGACCTTGCCGCGTTACGCATGGAAGATCCAGCGGTATTCGATGCCACCCATCGTTTCATTCTCGAACTTCTATCCCAGGGAAAGATCGACGGGTTACGTATCGACCATCCGGATGGGCTTTATGATCCGGGGCAATATTTCCGGCGCCTGCAACAGGCCGCTGGCGGCAAGCCACTGGTGGCCGGCGAACCGCCGCCGCTCTACGTGGTCATCGAGAAAATACTCGCCGATCATGAACGGCTGCCCGAAGCCTGGCCGATCCACGGCGCTACGGGCTATCGTTTCGCCAACCTGGTCAACAACCTGTTCGTAAATGGTTCGGCCGAGCATCGCATGACGCGGGTGTATGAAAATTTTACCGGCGTCGCCAGCGACTTCGAAGCGCTGGCCCGCGAGGCAAAAATACTCATCATGCAGACGACATTAGCGAGCGAACTCAGCGTGCTTGCCAACCGCCTGGCGCGCATCGCTGCCGCCAGCCGCTACACCTGTGATTTCACGCTCAATGGGCTGCGCAAGGCCCTGATCGAGGTAGTGGCCCATTTCCCGGTCTATCGGACTTATATTGCGCCCGGCCGCCTGTCCGCCGACGACCGCCGCTACATCGGTTGGGCAGTGGGAATATCCAGGAAGCGCAGTCCTGACGCGGATACCGGAATTTACGATTTTCTTCAGGGCGTGCTGACCACTGATATCGCCCGCGGACACAGCGCCTCCTTTCGCGAACAGGTGCTCGCCTTCGCCATGAGGTTCCAGCAGTTTTCCTCGCCGGTCATGGCCAAGGGTGTAGAAGACACAGCCTTCTACCGCTACCATCGCCTGGTGTCGCTCAACGACGTCGGCGGCGAACCGTGCCGCTTCGGCATTTCCGTGGCGGCTTTCCATGCCGCCACACGCGCTCGCGCCGCGCGCTGGCCGCACAACCTCCTGGCTACATCCACTCACGACAGCAAGCGCTCCGAGGATGTGCGCGCCCGAATCAACGTGCTCTCGGAAATGCCGGCTGCGTGGAAGCTGATGTTGAAGCGGTGGAGCCGCTTCAATCGCGGCCGCAAACGCATGGTCGACGACATCGAAGCGCCATCGCGCAATGACGAATACCTGCTCTACCAGACCCTGATCGGCACCTGGCCACTGCTGCCGCCCGACGCAGCGGCCATGGAGGACTACCACGCACGTATCGCGGCCTACATGATCAAGGCCTTGCGCGAAGCCAAGGAGCACAGCAGCTGGCTCAATCCGAACGACGATTATGAATCCGCCATGACCGATTTCGTCCAGGCGCTGCTCGCGCCGGGTGACAATAACCTCTTCCTGGCTGATTTCGTTTCCTCGGTACAGCCCATCGCCCGTCATGGGCTCATCAACAGTCTGGCCCAGACCCTGCTCAAGATTGCCTCGCCCGGCGTGCCGGATATCTATCAGGGCTGCGAATTGTGGCAGTTCAACCTGGTCGATCCCGACAATCGCCGCAGGGTAGACTTCACGCACCGGCGCGAATTGCTGGCGCAAGTGAAGGCGCTCGTGGATGCCCCCCCGGCGCTTTGGCCGCAACGCCTGCAAGCGCTTGTCGCCGACATGGCCGACGGTCGCATCAAGCTCTATACCCTCTGGCAGGGGTTGGCCTTGCGCGCACGCTGGCCCGAGCTGTTCCGTGATGGCGATTACCTGCCGCTCACAGTACGCGGGGAACATGCCGCGCATGCCTGCGCTTTCGCTCGCCGCCTCGAAAATCAGTTTGTGATTACCCTTGTGCCACGTCTCCCGGCCGGATTATCAAGTGACGCCAACAGTATGCCGACGGGATTGGCGATATGGGGCGACACAATATTGGAACTACCGAAAGACATGGCAGTACTCTCATGGCTCAATGTCCTCACCGGCGAGCAACATATGGCTAGCCGCCAACTCGCACTGGGCGACCTCCTGTCCTGTTTCCCCGTGGCCTTGCTTGCCTGCGAGCC
>WOYI011135738.1_pt1 | contig 19729 bp, 16 predicted proteins | sample 6423411 | NCBI WGS metagenome assembly WOYI01 (sample SAMN13441803, study PRJNA592873) | oil field metagenome | biome: oil field; feature: oil-well bore; material: oil-contaminated soil; isolation source: oil-contaminated soil from oil-well borehole | place: Germany: Wietze | collected 2016-10-18 ... | reverse complement strand
TAAGGAATCTGATCCACATGGTATGGTAATTCATGAAGGCGGTTCTGGGTCTTGAAGACGGAACATTTGTTGTAGGGAATGGTTTTGGCGTTGAGGGGGCATGTTCCGGTGAACTCGTCTTCACGACGCAGATGACCGGTTACATGGAGGCATTGACTGACCCCAGTTATGCCGGGCAACTTTTAATGTTTACATATCCCCTCATCGGGAATTACGGGGTAGATCTCCAGAATTTTGAGAGTCCGCGGGTTCACGCGCGCGGCTGCATCGCACGTGAGATCGCCGCGGCGCCCGCGGCAGAACCCTCGGTTGCGGAATATTTTGAAGAAACCGGCCTTCTCGGGATATCGGGCGTCGATACCCGCAGTCTGACGATAAAGACCCGGACGTCCGGCACCCTTCGGGCATCTCTCATCGTCGGCAGTGAGGACGGCGAAGAAGCGGTCCGGCGCGCCCGGGCCGTCTCCCCGATCAGCGACGTCGACCTCATCGGGAGCGTCTCCTGCCCCGAGCCGTACCGGATCAGCGGCCCCGGAAAGCGGATCGCCGTCATCGACCTCGGGGTGAAGCGGCACATCCTTGCAAGCCTCGGCTACCGCGGCGCCGACATCCACGTCTTCCCGCACACCGCCACATCGGACGAGGTGATGGCGGCAGAACCCGACGCACTCTTCATCACCAACGGCCCCGGCGACCCGAGGAGGGCAACGCACGCCATCCGGTGCATCCGGGATCTAACCGGCGAATTGCCGGTCATCGGCATCTGCATGGGCATCCAGGTGGCTGCCCTGGCTCTCGGTGCCGAGACCTACAAGATGAAGTTCGGTCACCGGGGAACAAACCAGCCGGTCCGCTACCAGGACGGGTGCATCTACATCACCACGCAGAACCACGGTTTTGCGGTGGATGAAGAGACCCTGCCTGAGGGATGCGCTGTCTCGTACCGGAACGTGAACGACGGCACGGTCGAGGGGTTCGAGAACGCCGACCTCAATATCACCTGCGTCCAGTTCCACCCGGAGGCGCACGGCGGGCCCCGGGATACAGAGATACACTTCTTTGACCGCATCTATAAGGAGATTCCATAATGCCGAAGAAGTCACACATCAAGAAAGTCCTCATCATTGGTTCCGGGCCTATCCAGATCGGACAGGCTGCGGAGTTTGATTTCTCGGGGTCGCAGGCCTGCCGCGCGCTCCGGGAAGAGGGCGTCAAGGTCGTCCTCGTGAACTCGAACCCGGCGACGATTCAGACCGACCCCGATACCGCGGACGTCATCTACATCGAGCCCTTGAAGGCCGAGATCATAGCGAGGATCATCAAGAAGGAGAAGCCGGACGGGATCCTGAGCGGCATGGGCGGCCAGACCGGCCTGAACATGACGGCGGAACTCGCGGAGATGGGTGCGCTCGAGGGCGTGGAGATCCTCGGGACGCCGCTTGAGGCGATCTACCGGGGAGAAGACCGGGAGCAGTTCCGGGACCTGATGAATGTCATCGGCGAACCTGTCCCCCGGAGCATGATCCTCGAGAACATGAATCAGATCGACGAGGCAATCCGGGAGGTCGGTCTCCCCGTGATCATCAGGCCGGCGTATACCCTGGGCGGTTCCGGCGGCGGCGTGGCGCACACGCCCGAAGAGATGCGGCGGATCATCGAGATCGGCCTAAACCGTTCCCGTATCCACCAGGTCCTGGTGGAAGAGAGCGTCGCCGGGTGGAAGGAGATCGAGTTCGAGGTGATGCGGGACGCATCCGATACCTGTATCATCGTCTGCGGCATGGAGAATGTCGACCCGATGGGCATCCACACCGGCGAGAGCGTGGTCGTTGCGCCCATCCTCACCCTGCGGGACGACGAATTCCAGACGCTCCGGACCGCCGCGATAAAGATCATCCGGGCGCTCGACGTCCAGGGCGGGTGCAACATCCAGTTCGCCTTCAAGGACGGCGACTACCGGATCATCGAGGTGAACCCCCGGGTCTCGCGTTCGTCTGCGCTCGCGTCCAAGGCGACCGGATACCCGATCGCCCGGGTGGCGGCCAAGATCGCCATTGGCCTCCGGCTCGACGAGATCATGAACCCCGTGACCGGCGTCACCCCGGCATCCTTCGAGCCCGCCATCGACTACGTGGTGGTGAAGGTGCCGCGGTGGCCCTTTGACAAGTTCAAGTCCGCAGACCGGACGCTCACCACGGCGATGAAGAGCACCGGCGAGGTGATGGCGATCGGGCGGACGGTTGAGGAGGCGTTCAAGAAGGCGCTCCGGTCGCTCGATAACGATATGCAGCGGCACACGAGCCCAAGCGAGATCCGGATGATCCTTACGTCTCCGACGGACGAGCGGTTCGGGTGCCTCTTCGATGCCTTCCGCGAGGGATTCACGGTCAGGGAGGTTGCAGACCTCACTGCCATCACGCCGTTCTTCCTTGAGAAGATCAAGAATATCGTGGACCTCGAACGGAAACTCGAGACCGCTTTTGCACCCGAGGATGTCAGGGGCGCGAAGCGCTACGGCTTCTCGGACGAGGAGTTGCAGGCGCTTACGGGAAAGACCGTCGATGAGATCGGGGCCCTGGCCGGGAGTCCGACCTACAAGATGGTGGACACCTGCGCCGCCGAGTTCCCGGCCACCACGCCCTACTTCTACTCCACCTGGGAGGACGGGTGCGAACTGACCCGGAACGGCGCCAGAAAGGTGCTGATCCTCGGTTCCGGACCGATCCGGATCGGCCAGGGGATCGAGTTCGACTACTGCACCGTCCACGCGGTGATGGCGCTCCGCGAGGAAGAGGGGATCGAGGTCCATATCGTCAACAACAACCCCGAGACGGTCTCGACCGACGCCGATACATCCGACCGGCTCTTCTTTGAGCCGATGCAACTCGAGGACGTCATAAACATCCTCAAAAAGGACGAGTACTACGGTGTCATGGTCCAGTTCGGCGGCCAGAACTCGGTGAACCTGGCCATGCCGCTGGACGCGGAGATCAAGCGTCTCGGCCTTGCAACGAAGATCCTCGGCACGTCGCCCGACGCCATGGATGCGGCGGAAGACCGCGACCGGTTCAGCCGGCTCCTCACCCGGCTCGATATACCCAGTCCGGCGAACAGTTCCGCCTACTCGGAGGAGGAGGCGCGGGAGATGGCCGAAGCGATCGGCTACCCGGTCCTGGTCAGGCCGTCCTACGTCCTCGGCGGGCGGGCGATGGAACTCGTCCACGACGCGACCGAACTTGAGAGTTATATCAAAGAGGCCGTCCGGGTGAGCAAGAAGCACCCGGTGCTGATCGACTCGTTCCTCCAGAGCGCTGTTGAGATCGACGTCGACGCGGTCTGCGACGGGACGGACACTCTGATCGGCGGCATCATGGAGCATATCGAGTGGGCCGGGGTCCACTCCGGCGACTCGGCCTGCGTCATCCCGTCGCAGTCCCTCTCGCCCTCGGTGATCGCGCGGGTGCGCGACTACACGAAGAAGATCGCTCTCGGCCTCGGGGTCGTCGGGCTGATCAACATCCAGTACGCGGTCCGAAACGACGTGGTCTATGTGCTGGAGGCGAACCCGCGTGCGAGCCGGACCGTCCCGTTCGTCGCGAAGGCAACGGGCATCGCGCTCGCGAAACTCGCGGCAAAGGTGATGGTCGGCAGGAAACTTGCCGATATGGTCGTCGCCGAGCCCGAGATCGAGCACGTAGCGGTGAAGGAGGTACTCCTGCCCTTCAACAGACTCCCCGGCGTGGACACCGTGCTCGGGCCGGAGATGAAGAGCACCGGCGAGGTGATGGGCATCGATTACGACTTCGGCCGGGCCTACTACAAGGCATGCACCGCGGCGGACAACACCCTGCCGACGACCGGGAACGTCTTCATCTCGGTGACGGACGAGCAGAAGGAGGAACTCCTGCCCGTCGCGCGGAAACTCCGGGAACTTGGCCTCGCGCTCTACGGCACGAGCGGGACGGTCGACTTCCTCACCCAGAACGGCATCGAGGCAAATCTGGTCAGGAAGGTCCAGGAAGGCTCCCCGAACGTCATCGATGCCATGCGGTCCGGCGGGATCCGGCTGATCATCAACACCCCGGCGGACAAGGCGTCCCGGCAGGACCACATCCAGATCATGCGGGCCGCCGTCGATTACGGCATCCCTTACATCACCACGCTCCAGGCGGCCCGGGCCGCGGCGATGGCGATCGATGCTATCAAGCGCGAGGAGATCACCCTCGAGCCGCTCAGCCACTACATCGGCCCGGCGTAATCGGGTGTCCCACACAACCTTTTTTGTCCGATTGTTATCTTCTCGCCGCTCCGGGCCGGTGGACCCACGGGGTGATCCTGTTCGATGTCGTGAAAAAAGGGTTCTGTTGAAACCCTATTCTGGTCTTCATCCTTACCCTGATGAAGCTGGTGCCGGACCCGGCTTGTCCCCGGGACGACCTTTTTTTCTCGGGCATCTCCTCATGCAGTGGACCGTGGTGGCTATCGCCATTGGGGGTGGGGCTGACGGGGCGGGGGAGCCCCCCTCCCCTGTCTCGCGTGAAGATCCGCAGACCTCATCGACCCCACCCCGCCCGGCCTCTCTCTCTCACCTTGCCATCCGGACCGGGGCAGATACCCTGCCACGGTGGCGATGTAAATGCGGGAGGATTAACATAAGGTTTCGCGGGGTGGGGGCTACAGTTAGAAGCTTACATGGTAGAGACAGGGGAGGGGGCGTGCCCCCTCCCCGTCAGCCCCACCCCGCGAGGCGATACCCCACGGTCCACAGTATGGGAAAACCTGAAAATGAACAGGGTTCCGGCTCACTACCGGGATAGGGCTTCCTACAGCATCGCCATGGCTGCCCCGCTCCTCAGGAAGGAGAGGAGGCCGAAGGCCAGGCGGAGTGAGTGCCACCAGATAACAAGCCGGCAGGATACGTGAAGCGTTTAGATCGAGCAAAAAAGAGGGGATTATGCTGTCCCGAGCCAGACCTGGACTTTCTCGGGGTTGGCATCGACCCATGCCTTCGCGGCTTCCTCTTCAGGCATGCCGCCGGCGATATCGGTCATGACCGAGGCGATATCCTCGCTGGTCCACTCGAACCGGGTCAGGATGCCGTAGGCCTCCGGGTCGTCGGTCGCGAGACCCTGCCGTGCAAGGGTCACGATGTCCTCGGCCCCGCCGTAGACACCCTTCGGGTCGTCAAGGAACTTGAGGTCGTAGCGGCCGAACTTCCAGTGTGGCGACCACCCGGTCACCGCGACCCACTCCTCATCGTTGATGGAGGAGCCCAGCTCCGCCGCCATGCCAGCACTGCTGCTGGCAACCAGCTCGTAGTTGAGACCGTACTCATCGATGGCCTGCTCGGTCCGGGCCATGATGCCCGCACCGGGTTCGATGCCGACGATCCTGCCGCCGAACTGATCGGCGACGCCGTTCATCTCCTCGATCGAGTCGATGGTCACGTAGGTGGGGACGACGAGTCCGATGCGTGCCGCTCCGGGGATGTTTTCATTAACGTAGTCGATCCGGTTGCCGTACTGCTCCCAGTAACTTTCATGGGTGTGCGGGAGCCATCCGGTCGTCGTGAAGTCGACGTCGCCGTTGGCGAGCGCCTGGAAGAGCGGTCCTGCGTCGACTGCGACCAGGGTGACGTCATAGCCTGCCTCTTCAAAGACCTGCTTCATCACGTTGGTGCTGGCGATGGCGCAGTCCCAGGTGACGTACCCGATGCTGATCTCCTTTTTGGGCTCGGTTGCCTGTGTGCCGGTGCAACCGGCAGAGAAGAGGCAGAGCACCAGGACGATACCTGTCAGTGCGAGTGCGCTTCTCATCTTATAATCCATATCTGTTCACCGTGTAATTTTTGCCGCGATTTCGCGGCTAAATGGCATTCAGAGCCCGGCTAAGTGGGGTTCCGGGATCTCACGAACTGTCCGGACGACGTATGCGCCGATAGGCCGGAGATAGAGCAGAGGTGGCGGTATGTGCCACTCCTGGCGTGTTTGCACCCCAGGGCAAAAAGGCCAGATTTTGACCGCTTCAACGTATGGCCCTAACCTTATTTAGGTTTTACGGGTTCCGTTTTACAGACGGAGGCTCTTTGAATCCGGATTTTGAAGGAGGTGCGGCCGGAAAATCATTCCCTGTGCGCCGGCTATCCGTCATGCGTTTGAAGAGCACGACAGAAGATGCGGGAGGATGAGCAGACCGCTCGTTCTTCTCAAAGATACTATTGGGACAGGTCACCGGCTCTCGCCGTGCTGCGGCACAAGGTTCTGGGTGATCCGATCGAGAATGATCGCGAGGATCACGATGGCAAGTCCCGCCTCGAATCCCATGCCGATATTCACCCGCTGGATACCCACAAGCACCTGGTAGCCGAGCCCTCCCGCCCCGATCATCGATGCGATGACGGTCATGGAGAGGGCGAGCATGATGCACTGGTTCACCCCTGCCATGATAGTGGGGAGCGCGACCGGAAGCTGCACTTTGAAGAGTTTCTGGCGGGGCGTGGTGCCGAAAGCGTCCGCGACCTCGATCAACTCACGGGGCACCTGCCGGATGCCGAGATTCGTGAGGCGGAGCGCCGGCGGCATCGCAAAGACGACCGTCGCGATGATGCCCGGGACGCTCCCGAGCCCGAAGAAGATCACCGCCGGGATGAGGTAGACGAACGAAGGCATGGTCTGCATGAGGTCGAGGGCCGGCCGGAGAGCGGCGTTCAGCGGTTCGCTGCCCGCAGCGGCGATCCCGACCGGGATCGATATCGCAAGTGCAAGGATCGTCGAGACGATGACAAGAGCCAGGGTGAGCATGGCGAGGCTCCAGAGTCCGAGGTTCCAGATCAGCAGCAGGCCGAGCGCGGTGAGCACCGCCATTTTGGTGTCGCGCCGGGTGACAAACCAGACCAGCACGCTCGCGAGGAGGATCAGGATCAGTGCTGGTACGAAGAGAAGGAGGTCCTGGAACCCGCCCACGAGGAACTGCAGCCCTTCGCTGACGCCGTCGAGCAGCCAGCCAAAGTACTCCTCGATCCATTCGACGAGCCCCTCGACGGCCTCACCCACGGGGAGTTTAGGCAGTTGCATGAGTCTCCTCCCCCTTTCGTGCCAGAGCGGCGAGGATGGCGCCGCGCGATATGACCCCTCTGAGCCTGCCCGTGTCGTCCACCACCGCTATAGGGTAGGGGCTCTCGACGATCAGCGAGATGATGTCGCCAAGCGATGCATCGGGAGCCACGATGGGAATGTCGGTGATGAGGATATCTGTCATCTGTTTTCCCTTCTTGACGGCTTCGGCGGCGTCGTCGAGCGTCACCCGGCCGCGGAGCAGGCGCTGGCGGGTGACGACGAATATCCCTGCGATGTCGTGCTCCTCCATGAGGTGCAGGGCCACCCTTGGTCCTGCGGTGCATTGGGCAACCGGTTCGGGGCGGCGCATCACGTCGCTTGCCGAGAGAACCCGTGTTAAGTCCACGTCGGCGACGAACTTCTCGACGTAGGCGTTCTCCGGGTTCGTCAGGATCTCTTCGGGGGTGCCGATCTGCACGATCGCACCGTCTTTCATCAGGGCGATGCGATCGCCGAGTTTCAGGGCCTCGTCGAGGTCGTGGGTGACGAAGATGATCGTCTTAGCCAGCCGCTGCTGGAGATCCAGCAGTTCATCCTGCATGTCTCTCCTGATAAGCGGGTCGAGAGCGCTGAACGCCTCGTCCATCAGGAGGATGTCCGGGTCGCTCGTGAGCGCCCGGGCAAGCCCGACCCGCTGTTTCATGCCGCCGGAGAGGTGGGAGGGCATGCTCGCCCCGTAGCCGCCGAGCCCCACCATCTGCAGCACATCTTCGGCTTTCCGGTGGCGCTCATCCTCCGGAACGCCCTGGATCTCAAGACCGAAGGCGACGTTGTCGAGAACCGTCCGATGGGGGAGGAGAGCAAAACTCTGGAAGATCATGCCGAGCTTGCTCCGCCGGGTCGCTCGCAGTTCCTCCTGGCTCATCCCGACGATATCTTCCCCGTCTATGTGTATTTCGCCCTCGGTAGGGTCGATGAGCCGGTTGATGCAGCGCAGGAGCGTTGATTTTCCGCTCCCCGAGAGCCCCATCAGGACGAATGTTTCGCCCCGCATTACCTCGAAAGAGACGTTATTGAGGGCCAGCGTTGCACCGATCTCTTCGTAGATCTCCTGCTTTGAGCGGCCGGACCGGTGCAGTGCCAGCGCCTTCTCGGGATCCTGCCCGAATACCCGGGTCAGGCCCCTTATACTGACGATTGGTTGTAACGATGTTGAGTCTTCTCTGGATACATTCTCAAAAATGACGGAACCCTCCGACTCAGGATTTCTATTTTATCTGCCTTATAATTTCGTGTTTTTGAAAACGCTCGCTATTAACTAGGAATTTTGTTTTTCCGGCATTTTGCGGCGCATTTAATTATAGACTGCAATCCTGTCCGTTATCCTGCGATTTATAGCCAGTTTGCCGATTATTCAGCGTATGAAGGTCATTTTACCGGATCCCGACCCCCGGGGCTCCCGGGCGAGAAGGGGCCCGGGGCCGGGGGTGCTGCCATGGTGGGTCTCCCGTGCACCCCGGCATCTTTTGGCCTCCGCAAATACCGGGAATGGTTGGGGTTCCTGCCGGTGCGCCCGTCTATACCACTTCTTTTATTGGGTGAAAGGTCATACCAATGTAGATTACTCCTGTCTGACAGACTGTCTGGAACCAGGAACGCGGAGATCAGTATCATGGAAAAGGGAAAAGTCGTCCTAGCATTTTCGGGAGGTCTCGACACCTCCATCTGTATCCCCCTCCTGCGCGAGCACTACGGGTTTGACGAGATCGTCACCGTTGCCGTCGACGTGGGCCAGCCCGAGGAGGAGATAACCCGGGCAACAGAGAAGGGCCGGATGCTTGCAGACAACCACTACACCATCGACGTCAAGGAGAAGTTTGTAGCAGACTGCATCTTCCCCTCGATCAAGGCGAACGGGTCATACGAGGGTTACCCGATGGGCACGGCGCTCGCCCGCCCGCTGATCGCCGAAGAGATCGTGAAGGTCGCAAAGCAGGAAGGCGCGTCAAAGATCGCACACGGGTGCACCGGGAAGGGAAACGACCAGCTCCGGTTCGACTTCATCTTCAGGTCCGCCGGGTATGATATCATTGCACCGATGCGGGAGATGAACCTGACCCGCGAGTGGGAGATCTGCTACGCGCAGGAACACAACGTCCCTGTGACCGTGGCGAAGGACAAGCCCTACAGCATCGACGAGAACTGCTGGAGCCGGAGCATCGAGGGCGGCAGGCTCGAAGACCCGGCCTTCCACCCGCCTGAGGAGATCTACGCCTGGACGGTATCGCCACTCGCGGCCCCCGACGCCGTGGAGGAGGTCAGGATCGAGTTCGAGCAGGGGGTTCCGGTCGCTCTCAACGGAAAGAGGCTTCCCGGCCTCGACCTGATCCGGGAGTTGAACCGGATCGCCGGACGGAACGGCGTGGGCCGCAACGACATGGTCGAGGACCGGATCCTCGGCCTGAAGGCCCGCGAGATCTACGAGCACCCGGCCGCGACCGTCCTCCTTGCCGCGCACCGCGAACTCGAGCACCTCGTCCTGACGCGCTCGGAACTCGCGTTCAAGCATATCGTCGATGATAAATGGTCGGAGCTCGCCTATATGGGGCTCGTGCATGAACCGCTCTTCTACGCGCTCGACGCGTTCGTCAACAAGACGCAGGAGCGGGCGAGCGGCACCGTGGACGTCGGCCTGTATAAGGGCAGCGTGAAGGTGCTCGGCCGGAGCTCGGATCTAGGGCTGTACTCGGACGACCTCGTCTCCTTCGACTCGACGACGATCGACCAGAACCACGCTGTCGGGTTCTCGAATTATTTCGGACTGCAGGCACGCCTCTTCCAGAACCTCAAGAAGCGTTGAAGGGGTGCCTACAGCACCTTCTTCCCGGCTTCTTTTCCCGGCGTGCACTCGAAGACGTCGGTGATCTTGATGACGATGAGCGATTTCGCCGGGTATTTGTGGCCCTTCGCTTTCACCTGGTCACGGAACTTCTCGTAATCGGCCCCGGACGTCCGGATCTCCGTCGAGCCTTTTACCTGGAAGCAGCGCTTGGTCTCCGCGTCATAAAAGTAGAGGGCCACAACAGGGTTCTCTTTGAGGTTTTCAAGCGTCTTTTGCATATAATTGTCCATGATCCAGACGGTATCGTCGGCGACGAGCTGTATCGACGCCATCGGCGCCACGTTCGGAACGCCGCTTTTCGACGCAGTAGCCATCGGCATGACTTTGGTTTTGTTGAATACTTCCTTAATCTCACCTGAAAGCGCAACCATACGGTTCACCTCTCCCTGGAAGCGGAACGGGCGTGGCGAGGTGCCAAAACCGTTTCCGGTAATGTGGTTATCCGCGCTATCGATATATAAGAGCTCTGCCGGGGTCGCCGTTACCAGCCGTTTTGCCGTGAACCGGTAACGACGGCGTATCTTCCCGCCCGCACCGGCAGTCCGGAAATGCGGGGCACAAGCAGGATGGGGTCTCCCTCTTCCCGAACGTTACCCCTTCGGGTCTCTCAAACTCCTGCCGATCCGCTAACGCTAAAGTCCCGCACGAATCGAAAAAGACTTCCTGGAGGGCAGGTATTCGACCATCCGGCCGGGAGGAGGAAGCCAACCGGAGCGTCCCTGCTCTCCGTCGTCTAAATGCCTTATGGGGGTATGGAAAAATATAAGCGGGCAGACAGGGAAAAGACTACTATGTGTGCCCGCTTTCTGGAGCGCTTTTTCAAACCTACCCCGCACATCGTCGAAAGCCCGCCCCCGCCGTCGCTCTCCCACGGACCGGGCACAGGTGTTCCGGAGTACCGGGTGAAGCCCTACTTCATCGTGGCGTCTGTCGAGATGGGCAATACTACGACAAAGTGCATTCTGACCGGCACGAACCTGGAAACGGGCAGGTCCTACGTCATCAACAAGACCGTGACCATGAGCCGTGATGTCAGACCACCAAAACCGGGCGAGACGATCTTCGGGGCGACCCTGGACGGCACGGAACTGACGCGGGAGTCGGTCACGGAACTGGTGCGCGACACCCTGCTCCAGTGCCACAAAGACGCTCACCTGAGTATCAAGGACGACCTGGACTTCGTCGTCAGGAGCACCGGCGTCGTGGCGGCGATGGATTCCCCCGACCAGGTCGGGGACTTCGTCATCGCTCTGGCTAACGGCTGCCTCGAAGCCGGGGTTCCCCCGCGGAAGATGACGCCGCCGATGTCGATCGACAACCTCCCCCCCAAACTCCGGCAGTTCTCGTTTGCCGACAAGGTGGTCTTCATCGGCGCGGTGGCCGGTGTCGTGCCGCCGATCGGGTGTACCGGCGTCGAGATGGTGGCAAACGAGATGGAAGGGGAGCTCGCGATGGCGGGCATCAAGGAGGGCGCCAAGTGGACGCCGGTCGATTTCCGGAACCCCTGCATATCCATCGACTTCGGGACCACGCTCGATGGGCGGATCACGAGCGACGTCGCTCCGGATGAGCCCAACCCCTTCGCCCAGACGACCGGGAACTTCTGCGGGCTTGCAGGTGCCATACCGGATGCGATCGTCCGGGGCACCGGGCTTGTAAAGAACCGGACGGGGACGGCCCTCGACCTCTTCGGCGACCACAGCATTCAGGGCGCGTTCGGGGGCAGAAAGCGGTCCGTCGTCGACGGCTACGTCGACCGATGCCACGAGCATATCGATATCCGGATCGTCCCCCCCGACCGGACGAGGTTCGGGCGGGTCCCGGTCTGCGCCGAGGTGGCCGACAAATCGGGCGTTGCCCTTATCGGGTGCGATTGCGGCGTCAACGGCAGCGAGATGCCGGCTCTCGAGGAGATCGGACACGAGATCCACGAGAAGCACGGCATGGCCATGCTGACCGAGGTCGTCGACCGGGTCTGCGCGAGGATGGCGCTCCGGCTCATCGATGTCGCTATCGAGAGGGGGATGGCCCCGCCGAACTCGTCGATCGGGTTCACCGGGCGAGCGGCGATCTCGGGGAGGAAACCCGAGTACATCCTCGCTGGCATCACCGAACGGAACCTCTACGAGATCCCGAACGACCACCTGGTCTTTGTGGACGACGGCCTTGCCCGGGGAGCGGCACTGATGGGGCGGTGCATGAACTCGCTCGGGAAGCCGAAGACCCCGCTCGGCGGCGTGCGGGGAGGGCCATGTATTATGTCCCGCCGGATCAAAATAGGAAAGTAGGATATGGTAATGATGGCTGAAGAAGAACTCTACGATATGCTCGTCCCCCCGGGTGTGCCCCGCAAGATGATCTACGACGTCGTCGATAAGTTCGACGTAGAAGTGGTTCGGCGGCAGCAGAAGCTGTCGTTTGCGAACATGGACGGGGACGCGAGAGAACTGATTGCTTTCCGCGGCAAAAGAGAGGTCGTCGAAGAGGTGCAGAAGTATCTTTTCGAGCAGCTCAAAGAGTTCATCGGGGAATAACTACACCTTTTTTTGTTTGTGCACCGGGAATTGCCGGTGTGGGGCATAGCCCCGGGGTGACCGGTGGAAACCGGGGTGGTGCCTAGAGGAATGAACTGAACCCGGTTTTCTCCGACTCACCCGTACACTGGACCGTGGGAGTATCGCCACGGAGGGGGGTGGGGACAGGGGAGGGGGCGTGCCCCCTCCCCTGTCTCCAATTCTTAAGGGATACCTAGCCCCCACCCCGCCCGCGCTTCGCGCTCCTCCCCCGCCCCAAGGGCGGGGGCAGTGCGTGGCGATATCCTCTGGAAAGCCGCGCATGGGGATAGGCGGTGTTCCAGTAAGAGCAGAGCTCCGAAAAATCCGTGGATGGGCTCCCTCCGTCAGGGGGTAGTGCGACGCCCTGGTCGGGAAGAGCCCATAACCGATTCCACCCGTTGAACCTGTGGGTGGAACGATCGTATCGATGTTTTAATCCGCCTGCATGCCGCCGGCGACCAGCCGCACGAGCAGCGCCTTCTGCGCGTGGAGCCGGTTCTCGGCCTGATCCCAGACGATGCTCTGCGGTCCTTCCAGCACCTCGTCGGTGATCTCCTCTCCACGGTGGGCGGGGAGGCAGTGCATCACGAGAGCGTCGGGCGATGCCTGCGCAAGAAGGCGGGAGTCTATCGTGTAACCCTTGAGGGCCCGCAGGCGTTCGGCACGCTCCTGCTCGTCGCCCATCGAGACCCAGATGTCGGTGTAGAGGACATCCGCGTCGCGGACCGCTTCCGCCGGGTCGGCGACGACGCTGACCCTGCCTCCCGCCGCCCGCGCCTTACTGATGACCGCATCGCCGGGCTGGTAACGCGGAGGGCTTGCGACCGCAATCTCCATCCCGGTCAGGGCCGAGGAGAGTATCCACGAGTTGCAGACGTTGTTGCCGTCCCCGACCCACGCGAGTTTCAGGCCGTGGAGATCGCCGAACCGCTCGCTCAAGGTCATGATATCGGCCAGCACCTGGCAGGGATGCCGGCTGTCCGATAACCCGTTGACGACCGGGACGGTCGAGTAGCGGGCGAACTCCTCGATGGTGGCGTGCTTATAGGCGCGGATCATCACCGCGTCGACGTAGCGGGCAAGCACCCGTGCCGTATCCCGGATCTCTTCCCCCCGCCCGAGCTGCATATCCTGGGGGTTTAAGAAGAGTGCATGGCCGCCGAGGTCGGTCATCCCCACCTCGAACGAGACCCGGGTGCGGGTGGACGCCTTCTCGAAGATCATCCCGAGGCTCTTTCCCCTGAGGAATTCGTGCACAGTCCCTGCACACTTCAGCCTTTTCAGGCGCATCGCGTCGGCGACGATACTCTCAAGTTCATACTCATCGATATCGTCAATCGAGAGAAAATCCTTCTTCATGCAATCTCCTTCATGTGCTGGCATCGCTTCTCGAGGATCTCCCGGGTGCCGATGTCTCTGCGGTAAAAGACGCGCCCTGAGACGGAAGATGCCGCCTTCTCGGCTATTGCTTCGGCCTCCTCGAGCGTCTCCCCCCTCCCGACGAACGCGAGCGTCCGCGACGTCTGGGTATAGAACTTTCCGTCCCGCTCTTCGACGTTTGCGTAGTAAAGCAGGGCGTCGCCGTAGTCGCCGATGGTGAGAGGCTGGCGGGTCACCGGAGCCTCCGGGTAGCCCTCGGGGACGAGATACTTGCAGACCGTCGCTCTGTTCGCGAACCGGACATGTGACGGCGAGAGGTCTCCATCGATGATATGGCGGACGATCGCGGAGAAGTCCGACTCCAGGAGCGAGAGGACGTTCATCGCCTCAGGGTCCCCGAAGCGGGCGTTAAACTCGATGACCCTGGGCCCCTCGCGGGTGTTCATGAACTGGCCGTAAAGGATCCCGCGGTACGGCGTCCCCTCGTTCCGCATGGCCGCGACCGTATCCTCCATGATCCGGAGCGCCCTCTCGTAGTCCGACCGGGTGACGAAGGGGAGCATGTGGTCCGCCAGGGAGTATGACCCCATGCCGCCGGTGTTCGGCCCCACATCCCCCTCGTATGCACGTTTGTGGTCCTGCACGAGCGGCATGGGCACCAGGTGCTCGCCATCGACAAACGCCTGGAGGGTGAACTCCTCCCCGATAAGCCGCTCTTCCAGCACGACGTCCCCTCCGATCTCCCGGGCGTACTCGACTGCCCCCGCCACGTCGACGTGCTCGCCCATGATCCGCACACCCTTCCCGCCGGTCAGGCCGATAGGCTTGACGGCGAGGTCGCCATTGTAAGCCTCGATGAACCGCCGTGCCTCCTCGGGGTCATGGCAGACCCGGTATTCCGGGCACCCCGCGATCCCGTGCCGTTCCATCAGCCGGCGGCAGAACGCCTTGTCCGTCTCAAGCCGGGCTGCGGCACGGGTCGGCCCCATGCAGGGTATCCCCGCCGCCTCGAGGTGGTCGACGACGCCTGCCTCAAGGGGCGCCTCCGGGCCGATGACCGCAGCGTCAACTCTGCAATCGGTGGCGAATGTAACTATCTTCGGGATATTGGTCTCTTTTTCGAGGAGCACCCGCTCCGAGAGCCGGGCAATCCCCGGATTCTTGCGTGCCATGACAGAAAATATTCTCATGTCACTGTTGCAGGAAAGCGCCCTGGTGATCGCATGCTCCCTGCCACCACCGCCTACAACGAGTACTTTCATATCCATCTATTCGCCTGCTCGTAAAAAAATGTTTATCCGTCCATCAGTTCGCTGACCCGCACAAGCGCATGAAGCGATGCGCCTTTTTCCGCAAGTGCCTCATGGGCGCCTGCTTCCCGGTCAACGACGGTCACGACCCGGTCGACGTGCGCGCCCGCAGCACGCAGCGCCGCGAGGCCGTACAGGGCGCTCCCCCCGGATGTGGTCACATCCTCGACCAGCAGCACGTTCCTGCCGCTCACTTCGCCGATGATCGTCCCGGCTTTACCGTGGTCCTTCTCTGCTTTCCTGATGATCGCGAACGGCCGGCCGCTCGCGAGCGAGACGGCCACGGCGATCGGTACGGCGCCGACCGCCACCCCGGCCACCATATCGAACTCCCACTCTTCGGCAATGGCTTTTCCGATTGCGGAAAGGATGGCGGGCTTCGTCGTTGCGGCTTTGATGTCGATGTAGTAGGGACTCCGGGCTCCCGATGCGAGGACGAAGTCCCCGAACTCGATAGCCCCGCTCTCAAGTAACAGTGTCGCGATTGGGTTTACCATGGTACCTCTTTAACTCCGATGTAATAACCGATGATGTTCACCACCCGGTGAAGGAGGGGTGTCATGACGACGATCCAGACTGCAATGGGTAGGGTAATATTCCCAAACAACCACTCCGGATAAATCAGGAGGATGAGCAGGAAGGAACCGATGACCAGGTCGTACTGATCGGCCAGGAACCAGGATTCGCCCCGCCCTTTACCCAGTCTCCGCTTCAGGAAGCTCTTGGCGAGATCGCCGAGGAGCGCGCCTGTCGCGAGCAGCGTGACGGAGAGGATGGTCTGCATGGGGAGTGCGGTCAGGTTGAACGAGGACCTGGCCCAGATCTCGACGAGACCCGCCAGTATTCCACAGAGGACACCCCCGAAGAACCCCCGGTAAGTCTTACCGTCGCCAAAGATCCGCCTGCCGTCGGAAAACGTCTTGCCCAGGTCGATGGGCGTCCCGCCGCCAAAGACGGCAGCCGCTGAGTTCGGCACGTATGCCGGAATCATGATCCACAACGCCGCGAGCCCGGAGAAGATCCAGTATCCGACGTCCGTGCTGATAAGTGCCAATAACCAGTACAATCAGTAAATATAAAGATTAAAGTGTCGAAATATGAGATACGAATGAGAAAGGTGGGCACGGTGAGAGAATGCTGATAAAAAAGACAAAGAGCCTCTGCCCAACATGCGGTCGTGTGCTCGACGCCGATATCGTTGAGGAAGAGGGGAAGGTCTGGCTGGACCGTACCTGCCCTGAACACGGCACGTACCGGGCCCTCTACTGGTCGGACGCAGAGATGTACCGGAGGTTCGACGCCTACGAACGCATAGGGAAGGGTGTTTCGAACCCGCAGAAGACCGCTTCTCAGGAAGGGTGCCCGACCGACTGCGGTATATGTCAGAATCACCGGTCGACGACGTTGCTCGCGAACATCGACCTGACGAACCGGTGTAACCTCAACTGCGACTTCTGCTTTGCAAACGCCCGGGCATGCGGTTACGTCTACGAGCCGACCTTCGACCAGGTCGTCGGGATGCTGCGCATGCTGCGCGAGGAGAAGCCTGTTCCGGCGCCTGCCGTCCAGTTCTCGGGCGGCGAACCAACGATGCGCGACGATCTCCCTGAGATCATCAGGACCGCGAAAGAACTCGGGTTGGCCCAGGTGCAGGTCGCGACAAACGGCATCAGGCTCGCGCAGGAGCCCGACTACGCCAGGCAGCTGAAGGAAGCGGGGCTCTCGATCGTTTACCTGCACTTCGACGGCATAACCCGCGAGACGAACTCGAAACTCGCGAGCGATCGGCGAGCCATAGAGAACTGCGAGAAGATCGGCATGGGGGTGGTGCTGGTGCCCACGGTCATCAAGGGCAGGAACGACCACGAGGTGGGCGCCATCATCAGGTACGCCGCAGAGCGCATCAAGATCATCCGGGGCGTCAACTTCCAGCCGGTGTCGTTCACCGGGGCCGCAAGCGAGGATGATGTCAGGAAAGAGCGGATCACCATCCCGGAACTTGCAGAGCGGATCGAGGAGCAGACTGACGGGGTGATCAAGAAGGACTACTTCTACCCCGTGCCCTGCGTCGTCCCGATCTCCGAGCTCGTTGAGGCATATACGGGCAAACCCCAGATCACGTTCACCACACACCAGCACTGCGGCGCAGCGACCTACGTCTTCATCACCGACGAAGGCATGGTTCCGATCAACAGGATGTTGGACGTCGACGCCTTCTTCGAGTCGATCGAGAAGATGACGGCGAAACTCGCGAAAGGCGGGTCGTTCAACAAGTACATGACCCTTGTCGAGGGGGTCAAGGACATCTATGGCTCCACGAGGAAGGCGGAGCAGGCGAGCACCGGGGAGTTCCTGAAACTGATCGGAAAGACCCTGGTGATGCAGAACTTCGAGGCCCTCAGCGAGTTCCACTGGAACGCCCTCTTCATCGGCACGATGCACTTCATGGACAAATACAACTACGATGTCTCGCGGGTGCAGCGGTGCTGCATCCATTATGCGACCCCCGACGGCCGTCTGATCCCGTTCTGCACCTACAACAGCGGCCCGGTCTACCGCGAGCAGGTCTGGAAAGCCTTCGCGCAGCCCCAGAAAGACGAGTGACGGCCCACCATACATATCTCGGGGAGGGTTCACCGTCCCGTCCCCGGGCGGCTTTTCTTCGGTGCTCACGCTCCAGTTCTAGCGAACCGTCGCGTCCTACGGACAGTCGTTCTCAGGAATGTTGCACCTTCGGCCAGCTATGCTCTGCGCCGTCACCACTCGCACCAGCGGCGTTCATACGTGACATCTGGAATTGCTTGGCATGGATTCCGTGGGGATATCGCCCTTGGGGAGGGGCTGACGGGGAGGGGGAGCAGCCCCCTCCCCTGTCTCTACCTTGTACGCGGACATCTGTAACCCCCACCCCGCCCGGCCTCCGGCCTCCTCCCCCGCCCCGGGGGCGGGGGCAGTGCGTGGCGATAGTCCCACGGTCCACTGCATGGGGTCTGTCCTTATTTCGGTTGTGGCATTTCCGGCACCCACACCTGGGCAGTGCTCACGCTCCGCAGGGCCGATGTTACGGGAACGGCAGTTCGTATCCCTCGTCGTCCCCGAGGACGAGAACAGCGATGGCAAGATCCTGTATCGCAAGTCCCGTGGAGTCAAAGACCGTGATGGCGTCGGGGGACGACCGTCTCTTCTTCCCGATGACGACCTCGCCGAGGGTTCCCGCGATCCGGCCGGGATCGAAGTGGCCGGTGGATACCGGGACATTAATCTCGCCCGAGTGGATAGCCTGGCTGGGGTCGTCGACGAAGACCTCAGCCTTCAGCAGGAGCAGGGGGTCCAATTCCTGTTTGCCGGGGGCGTCCGCACCGATCGCATTGATGTGCGTCCCTTCGTGGACCCAGTCTGCCATCACGAGCGGCTCTGTCGACGGTGTCATTGTGGTCAGCACATCGCAGTCGCAGGCGCGCTCAATCGGGACACTCCGGGCGTTGTAGTCCGAGTAACGCGCTGCAAAAGCCTCCGCACTCTTCTCCGTCCTGCTCCAGACAAAAACCTCCTCGATCGTGAGCGCGGCTGCCATCGCCTCGACCAGCGCCTCCGCCTGCCGCCCGGCCCCTACAACTCCGAGGGAGACGGACTGCCGGGGCGCGAGGTACCTCGCTGCCACGGCACCCGCTGCTCCGGTACGCATCGCGGTAAGTTCGGTGGCGTTGATGATCGCCCGGGGCGCACCCGTCTCCACATCGATGATGATCGTGAGCGCCATGACGGTGGGCAGGCCTCTTGCGCGGTTGTGCGGGTGGACGTTGACGACCTTTACCCCGGCAATCCCGAGCGCCGGGAGGTATGCGGGCATCGTCCGGAAATCCCCGTTCCCGACGAACGTCACGTAGACCTTCGGCGGCATCTGAACGCCCCCTCTGCCGTGCTCGGCAAAAGCCGTCTCAACCGCTGAATTCACCTCGGCATACGACGGGTATCCGGAATGAACCGGGTAATACTTCATCAGGCGATCACTCCCTGACGGCGGGGCGACCTGGCCGGGAGTCCTGGAAGAAGGAGTGTCGGCCATGCCCCCTGTGCGGTGTGGAGATCCATAGAACTATCTCTACCCCGCCGGAATATCAACTGTTGGGTGCGAAAGAGCCCGGGTGGGAAACACCTGCCCGGGAAGCGCGGGTGGGGTGGGGCTGATGAGCTGTGTGGATCGTAGCGAGGTGGAGACAGGGGAGGGGGTCTCTCCCTCCCCGTCAGCCCCGCCCCCAATGGCGATAGCCACCACGGTCCACTGCATGGGAACATGCTCGAAGAAACAGGCTGATTCCAGGGACAAGCCGATCCTAGCACCAACCTCATCGGGGTAGGGAGGAAGGCTAGAAAAAAAAGTTTTCACATGCGACGGGCAAGGAGGCCCCGGTTTCAACCGGGGGAGGAATTGCCCGCATCACGCCCCGTACACTTTCGCCCCGCGGGAGTTATCTTATAGACAGATGAGCCCCAAAGATAAGAGGTAATGGCACTGCGAGTGGTCAG
>WOYI010832337.1_pt1 | contig 19757 bp, 22 predicted proteins | sample 6423411 | NCBI WGS metagenome assembly WOYI01 (sample SAMN13441803, study PRJNA592873) | oil field metagenome | biome: oil field; feature: oil-well bore; material: oil-contaminated soil; isolation source: oil-contaminated soil from oil-well borehole | place: Germany: Wietze | collected 2016-10-18 ... | reverse complement strand
TGCCGATCACCGATCAGCCTTCGGGTCTACTGCTTGCTTTTTCTCTGGATACGCCATTCGCTGAAGGGGATGATTCAGTATTCTTCTTCCGGGAGTCTTTTGCTTCTTCCAGATCGGACAAATCTGCTCCACACATCGCTGGATCTCTTCTTTGCCGATATAAATAATAATCGAGCAGATGCCGGAGCGAAAATGGCTTATCCCGCCACCGCAAGACCTATTATCCCAAGGATAATTCAGGCATTGTATGTCCAATCTCAATGTGGCGATCCTGGGCGCCCCTGAATATGGCAAGGAGCTGGGAAAGAAGGGCACCGTCAGCGATCTTACCTTTTACAATCTGAAGAAAGGGGAGAATACCGTTACCCTCATCGAGCCGAGCAGATATCCGGAGAGGATAGCACCCTTATTCTATGCCATCTCCATGTCCCAGAAGATTCTATTGATTGTGGATCAGATGGATCCCTCCTTTGGGGAGACGGTCCTCATGCTGGACTCTCTGGGCAAGAAAGACGGCATGGTGATACTGAGAAACTTCATAGATAAAGATCAGATCATGCCCTTCATCAAGGGCACTGTGGTCGATGGCTATGAGTTTCTGGATGATGATAAGAATGCCCTTCGCGAGAGGCTCCTGGCCCTATCTGAAAAGATCAAGACCAGCTACGACTCTCCAACCGGGACCATGCCTGTGGATCACTTCTTCAATGTGCGAGGCATTGGAACAGTGGTCCTGGGATCGGTGGCCGAGGGGACCCTGAAGAAGCATGATGAGCTGATGGTTCTCCCTGGCGAGAAGACCGCCCAGGTACGTTCCATCCAGAAGCACGATGAGGACTTCGATGTCGCCGGAGTGGGAGAGAGGACTGGGATCGCCCTCAAAGGGGTCGATGTTGAGGACCTGGACCGGGGGACCATCCTCACCAATGACAAATCTATCAAGAAGGTCTCAGAGCTCTCAGCCATGGCCCAGATCGTCAAATATTGGCCATCTCCCCTCAAAGAGGGAATGGTGCTTCATATCGGCCACTGGATGCAGTTCGTCCCGGCCAGAGTGCTGGAGGTCTTGCCGGAGGCTGACTGGCACCGAGCAGAGCTGAAACTGAAGCTGGACAAGATGCTCATCTTCCGGCCGGGCGCAAAGGCGGTTCTGACCTATCCTGAGGGTGGAAAGCTCAGAGTGGTGGGAACAATAGACCTTCCCTGAAGGCCAAAAGCTAGTCCTCCGAGGACGAGGAACTGATCTCCTGCCAGTGCTTTCCCCTGGGCGGAGCCAGCCTCAATGCCTCTTCCCGCTCGGCATTCATCAGCCCGTCCAGCCAGTCGTTGAGCTTCTTGCCGGTGTTATGGGCTGCCCAGTACGACTGGAGCCTGACATGCTGGTCGCAGCGGTGGTTGAGGCTTATGCCGCGCTGGCAGATGGGCCCGCCGCACGGCCCATGGCCCTTGAGGTCGCATTCCGAAGAATTCATCTCTTTCACGGGCTGCCCGGAGGTTTATCTAGATTATCCCGGATTTCCTCAAAACTGAATCCACTCTCCCATCAGACCGACGAATCGAGACATTCCAGGTGGAACGACTCCATCAGCACCTCATGATCGGTCTTGCCGCATACGAAAGTCCGTCGCGACTTGATCTCATTCATCACCACTTTGGCCGGTGCAAAGACATTATGGTCCACCTTGAAGAAATCAAAACCAGCTGCCTTGAATGTCTGATAGAAAGGCGCTCCCCAGTCCCGGGATGCCGAGGAAGGCATACCCTTCAGATACCTCTGCAGCTCTTCAGTATCCTCATAGAGGAGGGTGTAATAGGTCTCTCCACCATAGATTATGGCATCATTGGAGGAGCCCATGCAATTGGTCGCGTCTCCGGTGATGGGCGAGATGGGCGCTCTCCCCCAGCCGCTTTTTATGGTGTTGATGTCAAAGCCCATGGTGAAGAGCTTGTGCAGGCCGGTCTCCACCACCCGCGCTGATACCTGCACCAGGCCGGCCACGGAGTCCGTGGGGGCAATGGCAATTCTAAGGTCAGCGGGATCAATTCCACACTTCTGGGCAATCGATGCCGAAACCTTCTCATCCGGCAGCTTGTTCGACTCTAAGACGATGACCCCGATATCAGAGAACTCCTCAAATCCTATCTTCTCATATAGATCCCTGGTTTTTCCCGCCAGAACCCTTGCCGGGCCGCTGCCCATGGCGAAGTACTTGTCTGCCTTGATCTGCCACATGGCACATTGGGAGGCCATACAGGATACCGCTGGATAGTCCGTGGCCACCTGCACTCCTGGGAGAAGAACTCCGCCTATATCGCAGGGAGCTAGCTGAATGTCGGCCAGGTCGCTCATGCACAGGCGGGAGAGGTAGATGCCGGCTCCTATCCCTCCCTGGGCTTTCACTCCTGCATCTATGACCACTGTGCCGTTCTCAAGCTCATTGACCTCTATTTGCAGCTCATCTCCATAGTCGAGCATCTCCTCAAAGACCTCGAAACCCATCTCATTGATTCCCATCACTAGGAACACCTTTCCCTATCGAGAGGGCCATTGTCCATAAAAGTCTATCGACCAGGACAGCGGCTGGCCTGAGATGCTTCAGGGAGAAGGTCTATCCGCAGGCTATCCAATTCAAAGGGTGATCATCGACTTGGCGACGGAGCCTAATGAGAATGTTGTCCTGGCCTTGGTGCTGCCCACCTGCGCGCCTTCACTGGCGGTAAGGCCGCTGCCGACGACAAAAGTCGGTTTCGCCGTCAAGCCGAGCATTATTGGCTGGGCCTGTTCAGTCTCCATTTTGCCGAGGGTACTGGTTGCTGGTACTATTGTCTGGGCGGTCTCAACTGTGGCTGCTACCGTCTCATTCACCGCGGGCGTGGCATCAACCACAGCTGGAATGCTCTCATTCTCAACAGCTACTGTATCATTTAAGGGACTGGTCTGTACAGGAAGGAGGGCAGTCTCATTCTGCAGCTCTACCGTCTCGTTTGCACTCACATTGAAGGTCTGATTGGCGGATAGATTTATGGTTGTATTGTTTATTGTAGTGTTGTTCAGAAGGGTGGCGTTCAGGGAGTTATCCTGGGCAGAGACAGCCAGGACCGCAGTCATCAGCATCAGGAGGACGCCTGCAAAATATATTAATTGTCTACTCATATAATACCTCTGCCTCCTTTCAAGCCTCTAAGCTTATCAATTTAGCCCATCAAAATGATATCGATGCCCTTCAATTCTCCCTGGAGATCTGATTGACCTTGCCATCATCCTCGCCCATTTCGCAGAGGTCGCTGGCAACAAAGCCGTCATCCTTTCGCCTCATCTCGCATACGATCTTCCCATCCACAATCCTCAATATGCGATCGGTCTTCTCCGCCAGGGTCATGTCATGGGTCACCAGGATGAATGTCTGGTTGATCTTCTGGTTCAGCTCTCGAAGCAGATTGTATATGAGCTCAGAGGATTTGGTGTCCAGGTTTCCAGTCAGCTCATCGCCTATGATGATGGAGGGATTATTGGCCAGGGCCCGGGCAACTGCTACCCGCTGGTTCTGGCCGCCGGATAGCTGATTGGGCCGGCTGTGCAATCGGTCCCCCAGGCCGACGGCTCTGAGCAGCTCCTCCCCCCGTTTATGGGCCTCGGTCTTGCTCTTATTGGCGATGAGCATGGGCATCATCACATTCTCCACTGCGGTGAACTCCGGGATCAGATGGTGGTACTGAAAGACGAATCCAAGCTCCTGGTTTCGCAGGCGGGCGCGTTCATCCGGGCTGGCTCGACTGACATCGATCCCCTTGAGGAAGATATGGCCGGAGCTTGGGGTATCCAAGAGGCCGATCATATTGAGCAGAGTGCTTTTGCCGCTGCCGCTTGGGCCGACGATCGCCACGAACTCTCCGGCCAAAATCCTCACGCTCACCCCGTCCAGGGCGCGGACCTCCACTCCGTTTCCGTAGATCTTGGATAGATCCTTCAGCACAATTATGTCATCATCCCTGTTATTCACTGCCAATCGCCTCCACCGGGTCGAGCCGTGCCGCTGAGTATGCTGGATAGAGCCCGGAGACGAAGTTGAGGGACAGGGCGAAGGCAATGGCTATAATGAAGTACTCCGGCCTGGCGGCTATAAAGATCCCATCTCCTGCTGCTGCGCTTGTCACATTCAGCCAATCATCAGGGAATTGCTCTTATCCATTTAGACCTGACGCCAGTGGATAAAATATTTAAGGAATTTTCGCAGTCATGAGCAGAGGTAAAGAGGGGGATTGAATGGTTCTGGAAAGGGTTAGGTTGGCAGCAATCTTGCTCATCCTGCTGGCGTTTCTCTGTGCACATGCGTTGGAGTGCTGTTGATCTGCGGCCTGATTGCATCGGTGGCCTGGATCTGGAGCAAAAAAGGTCGGAGGGGCCGGCGAAAGCTCAGGCGAAGATAAAGATCATGGCCAAATTGATTGGAACGGGAGATCAGATATCAGGCCTTATCTGGGCACGGCCCATAGAATCATTTGATAGCGATCTAGATGAATAGAGCCATAACTATTCTCAGCTCTTATAAAAGATCGCTTCTATCTGGGATCGAACCAGATCCTTTCCTCTCACCCGCATCTTCCAGCAGTTGCTCTCGATTGAGGCGGGCACCAGCCGGCAAAATAGCTCACTGGTCTCAGATTCAGTGAAGTAATGGGTGATTATCCCTGCCCCCCGCAGGAATGTAGCCTCTTCCACCTCCTGGCCTTCGCCCATACGCATATCGAGCCATCCAAACTCCCGAAAGAACAGCTTTCCACCGGATTTGAGCACCCTCGAAACCTCGCTGGCCAGGGCCCAGCGTCCTGGCAGGAAGAGGTGGCCGGCTACATGGTAGGCGAATACGCAGTCGAAGCTCTCACTTTTGAATGGGAGACTTTCAGCATTGGCCAGGATCAGATCGGATTGGGGATGGGATCTACTGCACAGGCGCAGGGCAGGAAGAGATATGTCCAGAGCAGCGATCCTCCAGCCACCAGGCATAGCGGAGAGGGTCTTGCCGTCTCCGCAGCCCAGCTCCAGGACACGGGTACCAGCGGGCAGATCGGGCAGGTTGCGGACTCCGCCTCCCCAGAGCCGACCCCGGGTAGAGTAGTCACTATCCCATGACTTCATGGTTATGTTCATAAAAACAGATTTTATAGGCGCTATGTGCCTGATTGGCCAGCGCCTATCCTTTTTAATATGTAACCGATCTTATCTTGCTGCTTTGGCCACGCGCTCCACGCTGTCCTTGTGGTTTATGGCGTAGCTCTTAACATCGCGGTTAGCAGCAGCGATGATCTCATCGGCCAGGGCCGCCTCTGCAGTCTTGGTCTTCTTGAATGAGGCAGCGTGAGCGCCCTTGGCGATAAACATCAGGGCGGTGTCCACCCTTCTCTGAGGGGCGGTGTCCACTGCTTTGGGCACGGTAATGCCTCCGTACTTGAGACGCACGACCTCTTCCCGCGGCCCGGCGTTGGCAATGGCCTGGCCCAGAACGGTAAGGGGATTCTCCTTGGTCCTCTTGGCGATGATGTCAAAGGCCCCTTCCACTATGGCATAAGCCTTGAGCTTCTTGCCGGTGTTCTTCTCCTTGCGCATCATCTTATTGACCAGACGCTCGACGATATGTTGCTCAGACTTCTTGAACTGCTGCTTTGCATGCTTTCCGCCGGAGTGCATGACCGCTTTTGGCGCAAGGTTCATGTATCCTCTCACTCCGGGATCCAGGACCTCTGTCTCAATACTCTCCCATTTGCCGAATACCTTCATGTCGATCACCTCACCGGCTTCTCTTTCCTGCCCCGCACAAGCTCTTGCAGGGATACATTATTGACAGCGATGACCTTGAATCTGACTCCAGGGATATCTCCCATGGATCGGCCCTGACGTCCGCCGATGCGGTCTACCAGGACCTCATCGTGCTCATCTATAAATCCGATGGCTCCATCGCCCGGGGCAAAAGCCGTAACCTGACGGCCGTTTTTAATGAGCTGAATGCGCACTGCCTTTCTTATGGCCGAGTTGGGCTGTTTTGCCTCAATTCCGACCTTCTCCAGGACAATACCCCTTCCCATGGGCGCTCCACCCAGGGGGTCAGCCTTTATCTTGCTCCCTGACATCCTGCGGATAAACTTGGGATGGCTCCACCTCATTGTCTTCCTATCACTCTCCAGTTTCCTGGCTGCATAGATTCCATTTCCCATTCATTTCACCTTGAATAAATCATCGTCATTGAATTATGATATCATCAACGCCATGGTGCCTCTGTGCAAGCATCTTGGCTTTGAGTATATTGCGACCATCCCTGCCGATGGCAATGCCCTTGTCCTTATTTGCTACCTCTACATAAGCCAATCGCTTACTATTCTTGTTCACGACCATGACGTTCTTGATGGCCGCGGGCTGGAAGAGGTTTTCCAGGAACTCTTTAACGTCCTCGCTATACTCCACGATCTCTATCTGCTTGCCGACCGATTTCTTGACCCGGTTGATGTTCGAGCCTTTTCGGCCAATGGCGGCGCCCATATCTCCTTTCTTGATGACGAAGATGATTCTTTCATTCTCCTCGTCTACCACACAGTCCCTTGCCATGCCTCCCGTGAGGCTCTCAAACAGAGCTATATATCTTATTCCTTCTGTGGTGAGCTTGAACTCACTCATGCCTCAACACCCCGGATCTCACGCTGCAGTGCCATTATCTCCGAGTCGCCTGGCTCGATGATGGCCAATGCAGCCACGGAGAAAGGTTTTCCGCAGGCAGATCCGAGGTCCTTGCCCATTCCCTGATAACCGTAGACCGGCAGGTCCATGGTCTCCAGCTGCATCCGCACGTCTGCAGGGCAATCGAGGGCATAAACTATGAGCTTTGCCTGTCCGCCAAGTCCTGCTTCAATGGTCCTATTCGATCCTAGCATCACATTTCCAGTTCTGATGGAACTTCTTAACGCTCTATCTACATTGATCATCGTTATTACCTCTTGATTGCTACCAGCTTCACGTCTCCGGTGCCGAGCTGTATCGGCTGGCCCACGATGACGTTTTCCGTAACACCCTTGAGATCGTCTACATCTCCTCTCACAGCAGCATCCAGGATGTGATTGACAGTGACCTCGAAGGCCGCTCTGGCCAGAACGCTGGCCTTCTCACCCGATACGCCATGTCGACCGATCTGCTTGAGCTCTCCGTCCACGGTCATGATGTCCGCTACCAGCATGATATGGCGGACATCCACCGATAGGCCCTGCTCGCGCAGGGTATCTGTGGCCTCGTTGATGATGGCGTTTCTGGCCGCTTCTATACCCAGAACCTCGCCGATCTCGCTTATATTGTTGGTCTTAATTCGGGTGGGGTCCACTCCCTCGAACTGCATAACCTTCTTGAGGGACGAGCCTTCAGTATAAAGGATATACTCGTCTCCCTCCTTCCTGATCACCACCCTCTTGATTCCTTCCACCCCTTTTAGGGAGAGCTTTTTTATCTTCTCCACCAGCTGAAGCAGCTCCCGGTAGGAGGGCTCTTCCGGTGCCATTACCAGGAGGTTCTCCTTCTGGTCCACATCCAGGCCCGTCTCTTCCTTCAGCTTTGCTGCCACCTCTTCTGCAGTGATCTTGCGTTGATCGAGGGCCCCTGGGTTGAGCTCGATGATCACATTCATCTCCGCGAGATCAGTGGCAATCGATCCCAGGTGAAGTATGGAGGAGGACTCTATGGCCCAGGCAACCTCTCTGGCCAGGTCACGATCATGAGCATACTCTGGAGTCAGTTTGATGGTCATTGTGGGGGTGGAGGGGATCTTTCTTGCGTCCACGATCTCGATCAGCCTGGGGAGCCCCAGGGTGACGTTGATCTCGGCCACGCCGGCGTAGTGGAAGGTTCGCATCGTCATCTGGGTGCCAGGCTCGCCTATGGACTGGGCGGCGACCACGCCCACCGCCTCGCAGGGCTCAACCCGTGAGTGCTCGTAGTCAGCCTTCACCTGGGATACGATCTCATCGATCTCCTCCGAGCTTATTTCTGCTCCCTTCAACTCGTTTTGAATTGCCTCTTTGATGCTCTGGGGAAGCTCTATTCCACCCAGCTTCTCCTGGATATCCTTTTCTGATAGGCTCATGCCGACTCCTTCTTCAGCACGCTCTTGATGATGCGCTTGACGTTATCTATGCTGGCATAGTCTCTCCTGGAGGCATCAACCCCATCCTCGCCGTACTTGAACTGGACGATCATCCCTCTCGTCTCCTTGACTGTGCCATCATATTTGACCTCCAGGTCCTGCAGGGCATTGACCAGCCTTCTTTGCAGGTAGCCGCTCTGGGATGTTCTGATGGCCGTGTCCACCAGGCCTTCGCGACCGCCGATGGCGTGGAAGAAGAACTCGGTGGGGTTCAGGCCGTCCTTGTAGCTGGACTCCACGAATCCGTGTGCTTCTGCTCCCAGGTCTCCCCGCCGGAAGTGAGGCAGGGTTCTGCCGGCGTAGCCGCGCATGATGCGCTCGCCCCTCACCGACTGCTGGCCTACGCAGGCCGCCATTTGGGTCAGGTTTAGCATGCTGCCCCTGGCTCCGCTCACCGCCATCACCACCCCGGAGTTGTCCAAGCCCAGGTAGCGGCCGGCGATCTTGCCGGCGGTGTCTCGAGCTTTGCCCAAGGTCTGCATGATCCTCATCTCCAGGGTCTCATCCAGGGTGCGGCCGGGCAGAGGCTCGAGCTCTCCTGCTTTATAGGTCTCGATGAGCTGCTGGGCCTTCTCCCTAGCAGTACGGGTGGTCTCTTCGATCTGATCTACTGCTTCAGGGGGAATGTCCTCGTCATCTATTCCGAAGCTAAACCCCGCGTGCATTATGCCCCTCAGGGCCAGGCGGGTCATTCTGTCCAGGAACTCGCTCGCCACGGAGGGGCTGTACTCCTTTATTATCCTGTCTGTTATCTTGCCTTTGAAGGCCCCTATCGCCTTGGCGTCTATGGTCCCCATCTTGAGCTGGCCATCCTGGATGACTACGTAGGCATCGTTCTCGCACTCCTCGTTCTTGCAGACATCGCAGTTGTAGCAGAAGTCAGCCTTGAAGTTCAGGTCCAGGCCTCGAGGGAGGATGAGGCTGAATATCTGCTTTCCCGTCCAGTAAGGCTCACCATTAAGTTCTCCCTCGGGTGCGGGAAGCTCGGTTATATCGAACTTCTTCAAGAGCTCCATCGCCCCCCGGCGGTCAATGGGCGTTCGCTCGTGTGTCAGCAAAAACGAGCCGGTCACATAATCGTGGATGCCGCCGATGATGGGCCCACCGAACCTGGGGGATAGGATGTTCTCCTGCACCCTCATCAAGATCTCAGCCTCCGCCCGGGCCTCCTCGGTCTGGGGCACATGCATGTTCATCTCGTCACCATCGAAGTCGGCGTTATAGGGAGGGCAGACCGCCGGATTGAGCCGGAAGGTCTTGTAGGGCATAACCTTCACCCGGTGAGACATGATGGACATCCGGTGCAGGGATGGCTGGCGGTTGAACAGGACTATATCGCCATCAGCAAGCTGGCGGTCGATCTTCCAGCCGATGTCGATCTGTTCTGCGACCTCCACACAGTTCTTGTCTGTGACCTTGACCCTCCTCTGGTCGGGACGGGTGACGTAGTTGACTCCCGGGTGCCGGTCCGGACCGCGGCGCACAAATGTCTTAACTATCTCCATGTTCCTGGAGTTGGCAATCATGGGCACAGATAGCTCCATGGCTATATCCATGGGCACGCCCACCTCGCCGATGCTTAGGTTGGGATCAGGGGATATGACCGTTCTGGCGCTGAAGTTGACTCTCTTGCCGGATAGAGATCCCCTGAATCGCCCCTCCTTCCCCTTCAATCGCTGGGAGAGGGTCTTCAAGGGCCTGCCTGAGCGGTGGCGGGCAGGAGGAACTCCGGAGACGGTATTGTCCAGGAATGTGGTTACATGGTATTGCAGGAGTTCCCACAGATCCTCTATGATCAGCTGGGGAGCTCCAGCCTCCCGATTCTCCTGGAAGCGTTGGTTTATTCTGATGATATCCACCAGTTTGTGGGTGAGGTCGTCCTCGCTCCTCTGGCCGGATTCAAGGGTGATGGATGGGCGCATGGTCACCGGTGGCACAGGGAGGACGGTCAGGATCATCCATTCTGGCCTCGCAGTCGCCGGATTCATGCCCATCACCTGGATATCCTCGTCCGGGACCTTCTCAAACCGGTCGCGAATGTCTGAGGCGGTGAGCTTGTGGCCCTCCTCAATATATGATAAAGGCCGCTCGAACTTGATCTCCTGCTGGGGAGCGCCGCAGTAGGGGCAGGTCTTATTCTTTCTGGCCTCGGCGAATACCTTGTTCACCGTATCGTCGGTCATCTGGCCCAGCCGTTCCAGCTCTTGGATCTGCTCCAGGTACATCTTCTTCTCATTGTCCTTGAGCATCAAGCGGGAGCAGTCTCTGCATATGGCCCGCAGGACCTTCCGGATCAGCTTGGCAAAACCAACGTGGATGACCGGGGCGATGAGGTCGATATGGCCGAAGTGGCCTGGGCACTCTCCAGGCCTCCCGCCGCAGGATCGGCAGCGCAGGCCTGGGTCGATGACGCCAAGCCTCGGGTCCATAAGCCCCATCTCAATGGGAAAGCCGTCATCATCGTAAGTATCAGCGGTGATGATCTTGACCACGCTCATCTTTCTAAACTCTTGGGGCGAGATCAGGCCGAAGCGGATCTTGCCTATTCTCTTGGGTACAGTCATATTTACACCTAAACAGCGTCTTCAAGGATCAGTCGTGGTGCTACTCCCAGCGATTTGATCTCGTCCAATAGGAGCTTGAAGGCATAGCTCATCTCCACCGGATAGATCTCCGTGTCTGCTCCGCAGGTCGGGCAGAAGTCGGCATTTCTTCGCCGGTCGTGAATGGCGATCATGCCGCAATGGCTGCAGACGAGCTCTGTGACCTTGTCCGACTCGTCCACCAGGCGCTCTTTAAGCGCCAGAGCGGCTCCATGGGCGATGAGTACATCCCTCTCCATTTCCCCAAACCTCAAGCCTCCTTCCCTTGCCCGGCCTTCTGTGGGCTGGCGGGTGAGGACCTGCACTGGGCCGCGGGAGCGGGCGTGCATCTTGCCTGTGACCATGTGATAGAGCTTCTGATAGAGGATCACTCCCACGAAGAGGTCTGCCATGATCTGCTCTCCAGTGGCTCCATTGTACAGTATCTCCCTGCCGGTATGAGAGAACCCGAACTTCGTCAGAGCGGAGCGGAGCTCCGGCTCGTTCTCTCCTAAGAATGCGGTGGCATCGATGAACCTCCCGTCCAATGAGCCGACCTTGCCCCCGATCATCTCCAGGACGTGTCCAACGGTCATCCGGGAGGGGATGGCATGAGGGTTGAGCAGCAGGTCCGGCACTATGCCCGACTCGGTGAAAGGCATATCCTCCTGGGGGACGATCAGGCCTACCACGCCCTTCTGGCCGTGGCGGGAGGCGAACTTGTCGCCCAATTCCGGGACGCGCTGGTCGCGGCTCTTGACCTTGGCCAGGCGGTTGCCGTTGGAGGATTCGGTCAGGATGACCATGTCCACCACACCCTTCTCATTGGAGCGCATGGTCACCGAGGTCTCCCTTCTCTGCTGGGGGGTCAGTCCGAACTCCGAGGGCTCTTCCAGGAAACGAGGAGGGCTGGTCTTGCCGATCAGGACGTCATTGGGGCCCACATAGGCATTGGGGTTGACCAGGCCGTCTGAGTCGAGCTGGTCATAGGCCTCGCTCCCTCTAGCCCCCCTGACCTCAACATCCGGGATCTCGAACTTGTCCTCCTGGCCGCCGGGGTACTTGCGCTCCTCTGCCTCCGAGACCCGGAAGAAGTGGCTGCGAGCCAGGCCACGCTGGATTGAGCCCCGGTTCATGACCAGGGCATCCTCAATGTTGTATCCCTCATAAGCGAGGACTGCCACCACGAAGTTCTGGCCTGCAGGCCTCTCGTCAAAGCCTATGGCCTTGGAGGTCTTCGTCCGCACTATAGCCTTCTGAGGGCTGTTGAGATAGTGGCCGCGGGTGTCGGGCCGGAGCCTCATGTTGGCGGTGGACATGCCCAGGCACTGCTTGACCATTCCCGCGCCCATGGTGTTCCTGGGGCTGGCGTTATGCTCGGGATAGGGGACCAGGCCGGCAGCGATTCCCAGAATCATGGATGGGTCGAGCTCCAGATGGGTATGGTCGGGGGTGATGTCCTCCTCCCAGATAGCGATGAGGCTGTTCTCCTCCTCCTCTGCATCCAGGTACTCCACCAGGCCCTCGGCCACCAGGTCATCGAATTTCATCTCTCCCTTCTGGATCCTGGTAACATGCTCATCGGTGACCAGGGCCCGGCCATCCTCGACCACGATAAGGGGCCTCCTCGCCCGGCCAGAGTCGGTGTTCATGAAGATCTCACCGGTATCCTCGAAATAGGCTACGTTCGTCTGGCTGCTGATGCTCCCCGAGTGCCGGAGGCGGCGGAGGTTCTCGACCAGAGTCTTGGGATCATCATGATAGCCCACTATCTCACCGTTCACATATACTCTAGCGCCGCCAATCATTTCCTCAGCCAATGCTATCACCTACCGAAATTACCCCTAAATCCATGAGAATCTTCTTGATGTCTTCCGAATCGTCTATCCCTTTGGAGAGCTCGACGCCCTGGGCGAAGTTCTTCACCAGGCCGCAGTTTGGACCCTCTGGCGTCTCAGAGGGACAGATGCGTCCCCACTGGGTGGCATGCAGATCTCTGGCCTCGAAGTGGGGCTGGGACCGGGATAGAGGAGATATCACCCTGCGCAGATGGGAGAGGGTGGCCATATAATCGGTCCTGTCCAGGAGCTGGGAGACGCCGGTTCTCCCTCCTACCCAGTTGCCTGTGGCCAGGGGGTGAATCATCCTCTCGGTGAGGACATCCGCCCGGACGGTGGTCACCACATTCAGGTCTCTGTTTCTCATGCTAGCTCTCTCCAGTTGATACTTTATGTCCCGGGTCAAACGGTTGAAAGCCACCCGGAAGAGGTCTTCCATCAGGTCTCCTGAGAGCTTCAGCCTCTTGTTGGAGTAGTGGTCCTTGTCGTCCTCGCTGCGCCGAGCTAAGGCCAGCTCGAAGCAGGCCTCGGCCATGCGGGAGAGGAAGAGAGCTTTTGCATACCTATCCTTCTCATCGACGCCTATGTGGGGGAGCAAGTAGCGGTCCAGGACATAGGTCGCCCTCTTCTTCTGGTACTCCTTGGCCTGGCCAGCTGCGACGCGAGAGCCTATCTTCTCCAGGGCCTCATCGTTGGTGGAAACCTCTGCTTCCTCCAGGTTCTCCAGCATGAACTTGATGATCTCCGGGTTATCTGATACCGATTTAACGATATCCATATCCGTCTCCATCCCCAGCGAGCGGAGAAGGGTGACGAAGTTCAATCTGCCCGAGACGGAGGGGAATGAGACCTCCAGGATGGATCGGCGACCCCTCTCCACAATGACCAGCGATCTGTAGCCCTGCCTCTGACTGAAGACCTTTGCCACCTCGATGTTCTCATCGTAGCGCTGGTTGTACTCCACTAGAATCTTGTTTGGCGCCAGATCCTCCAGGGTCATGATCACCCTCTCCGAGCCGTTGACCACGAAGTAGCCGCCGGGGTCTGAGGGGTCCTCTCCAAAGGATATCATCTCATCGGTGGTGAGGCCGGAGAGGTTGCAGATCTTGGAGTTGAGCATGATGGGCAGGGTGCCTATGTCTGCTTCCACAGGATCTTTCTCCGTCTCCCCCTCAACGATGGTCATCTCCAGCTTTATTGGCGAGGCATAGGTCAGGTTGCGAAGGCGGGCATCGTTGGGGTAGAGCCTTTCCACGGAGCCGTCCGCCTCGCGAACCATGGGCTTTTCCACCCGGATGTTGCCCAGCTTGACATAGGTGTTCTCGATGTTGGTCTCGATGATGTTAACCTCGTCGATCACCTTTTGCAGGCCTTTATCTATGAAATCGTTGAATGAGTTGATATGATGATGCACCAGCTTATCCCTGGTGAAATAAGCGCTATAAAGAGCATTTCTGTCGAGCAAAAGATCACCTTTAATCGATTACCAGCCTATAAAAGGTCGAATGCTTGGCTGTTGTGCTTTTTCGTATTATTTTGATTATGTCGCCCACTTTGGCCCCGATCTCTTTAGCTGCGGGGTCACTTATATGGATTTTTGGTAGCTGTGGCGCGCCGATGCCGAACTCCTTCAGCACATCGAAGCCCTCTTCCGGAGTGAGCAGAATATGTTCCGGAACCATCTCATGATCTTTTACGGCAAACTTGGTCACTAGAACCACCAACTCTTAGAAAGAGCAGCATGCAGGCTCAAGGAAACTCCAAACGGGCTCGGGGGGATTTGAACCCTCGACCACCTGGTATCTTCATGCAAAAATTTAAAAGCCAGACGCTCTGCCTAACTGAGCTACGAGCCCTCGCGGCCTGGCATGCCTCAAGCCTCATGTGCTGCACTAGCTGAGGAATGAAGAGATCCCACATAAAAGCTTTTTCCCTTGTGGGACTTAGATAAGCCCCACTAGGCGAGCAATCTCCGATCCCACCTCGGAGGTGGTTGAGCTTCCTCCCAGGTCATATGTCTTTATACGGCCTTCAAATAGGTTCCGCTCTATGGCTGAGACTATATCCGCGGCCGCCGCCGGCTGGCCGAGGTGCTCGAGCAGAAGAGCCCCTGCCCAGATAGTGGCCAGGGGGTTGACCATATTCCGGCCCTTGTACTTGGGAGCAGAGCCATGTATGGGCTCGAACATGCTGGTCCCCTCCGGGTTCAGGTTGGCTCCCGGAGCCAGGCCCAGGCCGCCCTGGATCATGGCACCGAGATCGGTAATGATGTCTCCGAACATGTTGGGGGCGACGACCACATCGAACCACTCCGGGTTCTTGACAAACCACATGGTGATGGCGTCAACGAAGTTGAAGTCGTATTTGACCTCTGGATATCCTTTTGCCACATCCAGAAGGACCTCTCTCCAAAAGCCGTAGATGTCGCTGAGCACATTGGCCTTGTCGACGCTGGAGACCTTCTGGTGTCGCTTTCTTGCCAGGTCGAAGGCGTACTTTATCACTCTCTGGCAGCCCTCCCGGCTGACCTCGCCTATCTGGTAGGCGATCTCCTCGCTGTCCGAGTCGATATCCAGGCCGAACTTGATGCTATAGAGGTTACGACGGATCTGGAAGTCGGCATGGCTCTTGCCCTTCTGTGCGCGACTGCCTATGCCGATGTAAAAATCCTCAGTGTTCTCGCGAACCACGACGAAATCGATATCCTTTGGCGTTTTATCCTTAAGTGGGGTCCAGACCCCCTCCAGGAGCTTGACCGGCCGGAGGTTGATGTACTGGTCGAGGTAGAAGCGCATGGTTAGAAGGACGCCCTTCTCCAGCACGCCCGGCTTGACCCTCGGGTCTCCTATTGCTCCCAGGTAGATGGCCCGATATCCTGATAGCTCTTTCAGCGTCTCCTCGCTTATCAGCTCGCCCGTCTTCAGATAATGCTCTGCGCCTATGGAGTAATCGATCCACTCCAAAGAGAAGTTGTGCTTGTCTGCGGCTGCTTCCAGGACCTTCTGGCCCTCGGCTATGATCTCTGGGCCGATGCCGTCGCCACCGATAACTGGTACTTTATAGTTCATGTTTTCGCTCCGGACACCTGTCGTCTGGTGTACTCCACCAGCCCCCCCGCATCCACAATCTCCCTCAAGAAATCAGGGAGCGGGGTGGTGTTGTAGGATTCTTTGCGGGTTATGTTCTTTATCACTCCGCCTTTCATATCGATCTCGATTTGATCGCCATCCTCGATCCTGTCCACATCCGGGCAGATGAAGAGGGGCAGGCCTATGTTTATGGCGTTTCTGAAGAATATTCTGGCAAATGATTTGGCGACGACCGCCAAGATTCCTGCCCCCTTCAGAGCCAGGGGGGCGTGCTCTCTTGATGAGCCGCAGCCGAAGTTCTCGCCAGCCACTACGTAGTCACTCTCTTTGACCGCTGATGCCATCGTTGGCCTGACCCCTTCAAAGAGGTGTGCCGCCAGCTCCCTGGGATCGTTCATCACCAGGTAGCGACCGGGGATGATGGCATCGGTATCGATATCGTCCATGAACTTCCAAGCTCTGCCCGCCAAAATATCAAGCTCCCAATAGTGAAATACTCTCAATGAGATTGAGGTATATTAAAGTAATGCACATGAATTTCCAGGAAAGGCTGCTCTTGATGATCCTATCCATCGAGCGGCAGTGATATAGCAGAGGAGGAAAAACATGGCCAATCCCGCCAACCCAAGATGAGGAGACCGAATCTGGGGCCGCCGGATTAGACGGACCCCTGCGGCTTTATGAACTTGGCTGGATACATATTCGGGCGGGCTGCGGCTGAGCCCGGACGGGCGGCAGGCCGTGAGGGGCATAATCTTTATCGCGGTGAGAGTACTTGGGATGTGAGGATTGGCAAAAGGCAGGCGGCTATGATAAGAGCAGGTTATTCTGGGGGGCGAAGAGCTGTGGTTATTTGCGCAGACCAAGTGGGCTGTGTTGTGGATTCATGCAGCTTTTCAGGGGGAAGGGGGGCGGATCTTTGGTGACTCAAAGGGAATTGAGATGGTCAGTTCTTTGTATCATAGGGTCACCTTGATAAATTGGGATGTAAATATGAGGGACCAGTATAATTATTTTGAGGTGTTCAGACTTGATTGATCGCAGCAAGGTTCTGGAGGTATTGAGGGGATACGACCTCAAGAATCTTCGAATCGGAATGATAGCATCCCACTCTGCCCTGGATACGGCAGATGGCGCAGTTGAGGAGAATTTCAAGACCCTGGCGGTATGTCAGGAGGGGAGGGAGAAGCCTTATGTCAAGTACTTCCGGGCGGAGAGAGACCGGAAGGGGAATGTCATAACCGGCATGGTCGATGAGGTGATGATGCTGAAGCGGTTCCCGGATGTCTTGGATCCGGAGAACCAGGATATTCTCAAGGAGAAGAACACCCTGTTCGTCCCCAATCGCTCATTCACCTCCTATTGCGGGATAGATGCGGTGGAGGATCAGTTCATGCTCCCGCTGCTCGGCTCCCGCAACCTGCTTCGCTCCGAGGAGAGGGGGGACAAGAGGGACTACTACTGGTTGCTGGAGAAGGCGGGTCTGCCATATCCTGAGCCGATCGAAGCGGAGGACATCAACCAGCTGGTTATGGTCAAGCTGCCCCACGCGGTAAAAACCCTGGAGAGGGGGTTTTTCACTGCTGCCTCCTATGAGGAGTACTGCCAGAAGGCTGATCTCCTCTTGCGCCAGAATGTGATCGACCAGGATGGGATCGAGCTGGCCAGGATTGAGCGCTATGTCATCGGGCCGGTCTTCAATCTGGACTACTTCTACTCCCCCATAACGGAGAGGATTGAGCTGATCGGCATAGACTGGAGGTTTGAGACGAGCCTTGACGGCCACTGCCGACTGCCTGCGCCCCAGCAGCTGACCCTCAATGAACAGCAGATCAATCCTGAGTACACCGTCTGTGGACATAACTCTGCCACCCTGCGCGAGTCGCTCTTGGAGAAGGCGTTCGTCCTGGCGGAGATGTATGTGGAAGCGACCCAGGAGTACTACAAGCCCGGGATCATCGGCCCCTTCTGTCTGCAGACCTGTGTAGACAAGGACCTGAACTTCTACATCTACGATGTTGCGCCCAGGATCGGAGGTGGGACCAATGTGCATATGGCGGTCGGCCACCCCTATGGCAATGCCCTCTGGCGGACCAATATGTCCACCGGACGCAGGCTCGCTCGCGAGGTGAGGATAGCTCTGGAGAACGATTGTCTGGACCAGATTGTGACCTGAGGCCGCTGGAGAAGATGAACGAAATCTCGAACAAAGGCAAGGGCAGAGGTTCAAGCCCGGTTGTTCCCAAGAAGCTCGGCCGGATTACCAGGAAGCTCTCCGCCGCCGGGGAGGAGCTGGTGCTCATCGCCCCGGCCATTCTTCACAGCCAGGCATCTGAACAGATGCTGGCCATCGCCAGGATGGGGATGCTCGATAAGATCCTGGGATATCTCGTCACCACCGATAAGAATGTGCATTTCGTCCGGCCGGGGATCGCCTGGGATAGCGTGCGCACGGTGCCCCTGGATGTTATTACCGGCGTGGAGTATGTGGGCGAATTTCATAACAACACCCTGAAGCTCTTGGTGGGGGAGAGGGCGGAGAAGATCATCTTTTACGAGGACCTGGATGGTATCAGGTTCTATCAGTATATCCGGGGACTGAAGCCGCAGGGTTAGCCGGCGGCCGTCTGAATCCCGTTTTTCACTCATTTTTTTTAATAGAGGTGATAAGCGAAATATGCCTTCGAAAGAGATTCCTGCGAAAGAGACCTCCGGATCGCAGGGAGAATCTCCACTCTTCGATGGGCAGGAGGTCGTAGTCCTGGCCCACTGCCTTCTGAATCCACTCACAAGGGTCAAGGGCCTGGATCCTATAGCCTTCTCTTCTGCAGGACCAACGATGCAATTGCCCTGTCCGGAGGCGCTCTATCTGGGCACCGAGCGCTGGGCGGTAACCAGAAACCAGCTGGATGTGCCCCAGTTTCGCCGGTTCTGCCGCTCGCTGATCGTTCACTATATAGATCTACTGGAGATGCTGGCAAAAGAGGGAGTGCGTGTGCGCGTGGTGGGGGTGGCGGGTAGTCCGAGCTGCGGCGTGCAGACGACGAGCTTTGGCTATGCGGGCGGGCGGGTGCACGAGGCGGAGCACGAGCATGTGCCCGGGCGGGGGATATTTATGGAGGAGCTTATTTGGGAGCTGGAGAGGCGCGGTATTATCTTTGATAGCGAAGAGATTGGCTAGAAGTCCGGGACGTAATTTTTATAACCTTATAGAGCTATAGTGGATCATATGGCAACTACAATACAGCTCCAGGATGATGTATATAAAGTGCTCAATATATTGAAGAAAGAGTTGAACGCGGACTCGTATAACGATGTGGTCAAGCATCTGCTCCGGAAATGCAAGAGAATGGATGAATCGGAGTTCGGGAGCATGCCGGGAATAGCCCCCTTCCAGAGGGAAGAGCTTGACCGTTTTGATTGATTCCTGGGCCTGGACGGAGTTCTTCGCCGGCACCAAGATTGGCGAGACAGTAAGGACCTATGTGATGGATGAGAACCAGGAGATCTTAATCAGCAGCATCAACCTGGCGGAGATCTATCGCTTAGCTCTGAGCAGGCTCGACGAGCAGACGGCAGAGAAGCGACGTCGATCCATGCTATCCCGCTGCTTCTTGATCCCTGTCGATGAGGAGATCGCCGTTTTGGGGGCAAAGCTCAGACAGCAGCGCGATTGGGGTCTGGCTGATGCGCTGATCTACGCCACGGCGATCAGAGAAGGGGCCCAGGTGATGACCGGCGACCATCATTTTGAGGGTCTGAAAGAGACGATCTTTCTCGAACATTAGCATCTGGAGGCAATTTATTTGACGAACAAGAAAAGGGGTCCCGGAAGGGAACGGCGGCCAGGGAGCGAAAGCATGCCTATCTTTTGGGACTCTAAGCATACCAGGCCTACGAATACCGTTAAATACTACTACTGCATGAGATTGGGCTGCATCCTTTTGCGGGGATTGCCAAGCCAGGTCAAAGGCGCTGGATTCAGGGTCCAGTCACGAAGGTGTTCGTGGGTTCGAATCCCATTCCCCGCACCTAATCACTACTAATCCATAAAGGCCATGAGGCGTATTT
>WOYI011202577.1_pt1 | contig 19767 bp, 17 predicted proteins | sample 6423411 | NCBI WGS metagenome assembly WOYI01 (sample SAMN13441803, study PRJNA592873) | oil field metagenome | biome: oil field; feature: oil-well bore; material: oil-contaminated soil; isolation source: oil-contaminated soil from oil-well borehole | place: Germany: Wietze | collected 2016-10-18 ... | reverse complement strand
CCTTCGTACTTGTAGAAGATCTTGATGCCCGCGGGAAGGCCGAGCACGCGCTCGAGCGCCTTCGCACGCAGCAGCGGCGACGGCCGGTAGGTCTTGTACACATCGATGACCGCACCGGGGATGTCGATCCACCGCTCCGGCGAGGACTCCTGCTTGAGGCACTCCATCGGGAAGAGCTTCATCATGACCTCGCCGATCTGGTCCGGGCCCAGCTCGGTGCCGTCCGGCGTGACCACCTTCGGTGGCGCAAGCGGGGTCTTGAGATCCGGGATCACGTTGTACCAGGCCTCCGGAATCCTCGTCTCGTCCAGCCCGAACCTCGTCTTGTCGCTCATTGCCGTACTCCTTTCATCACGCCGGTCAGTCCGCTCACTTCGTCTTCAGGAAACGGCGAGCGCATGAGCGTCTCGCCGACAAGCACCGCATCAGCGCCCGCTACCGCGGCCATCTCCACATCACTGCGGGTCCTGATGCCGCTGGCGGCGACCCGCGTGATGTCGAAGTCCCTCGCACCCATCATCAGCCGGCGTGCGCCCTCGGGGTCCACCTCGAGTGTGCGCAAGTCCCGGCTGTTGAACGCGATCACGCCCGACCGCACGCCGAGTGCGATCGTCAGCTCGTCCTCCGAGGCGACCTCGACGAGCGGCGTCAGGCCGAGTGTCTCGGCGATATCTGCATAGTCCCGCGTCAGATGCCCAAGAATGCTCACCATCAGCAGCACCGCATCCGCGCCGTGCCCGCGCGCAACGAACAGCTGCACGGGATCGACCACGAAGTCCTTGCAGAGCACCGGCACGTCGACCGCATCGGCCACATCCGAGAGGTCGGCGTACGACCCGCCGAAGTACTCCGGCTCCGTGAGCACGGAGATTGCGGCCGCGCCCCCGTCCCGGTAGTGGAGCGCCTGCTTCGATGCCTCGCACTCCGGGGCGATCGGTCCCGCGCTCGGCGAGGCCTTCTTCACCTCGGCGATCACTGCGACATCGGCGCGTTCCCGGAGCGCAGCTGCGAAGTCGCGCGGCGCACGCGCGCAGCACGCGAGCCGCTCGCGGTCCGCGACCGACAGGTCGCCGTACTCGGCCCGGATGCGCTCGTAGCGGCGCGCCATCATCGTCTCCAGGAAGTTCATGACGCGCCTCCGAGGCGTTGTGTGGTGGTGACCAGCCGGTCGAGTACGTCGGCCGCGCGGCCGGAGTCGATCGACTCTCGCGACCGGACGACGCCCTCGGCCAGGTCTGGAACCACGCCTGCCGCGAGCAGTGCGGCGGCGGCGTTCATGAGCACCACGTCGCGACGCGGCCCGTGCTCGCCCTCGAGCACGGCACGCACGAGCAGCGCGTTGGCGGCCGGATCGCCACCGGCGGTGTCGGCGACCGTGCCGCGCGCGATACCCACCTGCTCGGGTGTGATCTCGTAGGTGCGCACACCCCTGTCGACCGCAGCGTCGAACTCGCCGACCGTTGTCGGGCCGCTCGCCGAGACCTCATCCATCCCCGGATGGCCGTGCACCACCAGTACGCGCTCCGCGCCCAGACGCCCTGACACTTCGGCAAGCACCGGGACAAGCCTGGGGTCGTACACGCCGAGCAGCTGCCGCTTCGCGCCGGCGGGATTGGTGAGCGGGCCGAGGATGTTGAACACGGTGCGGATGCCGATGTCGCGGCGCGTGGGTCCGGCGTGACGCATGCTCGCGTGCAGTGACTGGGCGAAGAGGAAGCCCACGCCCACCTCGTCGATACATCGCGCGATGTCGGCCGGACCGAGTCCGATGTCCACACCGAGCGCCTCAAGCACGTCCGCGGCGCCCGAAGACGACGAGACGGCCCGATTGCCATGCTTGGCCACCGGCACTCCGGCCCCGGCGACCACGAACGAGGTCGTTGTGGAGATGTTGAACGTGTGCAGGCCGTCGCCGCCGGTGCCCACGATATCCACGCAGTCGGGCGCGGCAGGGCTCACGGGCGTGGCATGCTCGCGCATCGCCCGCGCGAAACCGACGATCTCGTCGACCGTCTCGCCTTTCATGCGCATCGCCACGATGAGCGCCGAGATCTGCGACGGCGTCGCCTCACCGTCCATGATGATGCCCATCACGCGCTCGGCCTCGTCCTCATCGAGCGCGTTGCCGTCCGTGACACGGGCGATCGCCCCGGCGACGGTCGTGACCTCGGCAAGTCGTGCCGAAGAGCGCGCGGTCCCGCCCGCGGCGGCTATGGCCGCCGGTGCCTCGGGCGTCGAGCGCTCGAGAGGCACCTCGCCGCTCACATCGAGGAAGTTCGCGAGGATCTTCGCGCCCTCGGGCGTGAGCACGCTCTCCGGGTGGAACTGCACGCCGAAGACAGGCTTCCCGGCATGCCGGAGCGCCTGCACGACACCGTCCGCGGTGGTCGCCTGCACCTGGAGCGGCGCGGCGATGGTGCCGGTCTCCACGCACAGCGAGTGATAGCGGGTGGCCGTGAACGGGTTCGGTACATCTGTGAACAGGCCCGCGCCGTCGTGGGTGATCTCGTCGGTCTTGCCGTGCACCGGCTTCGGGGCCCGGCACACCGTTGCGCCGAACACCTCGGCGATCACCTGATGGCCGAGACAGACGCCGAGTACCGGCACACCCGCATCGGCGGCGGCGCGGACCACGTCCGCCGAGATGCCCGCATCGGCCGGTGTGCCCGGGCCGGGCGAGATCACCACGCCGGCGGGCGCGAGTGCGAGCGCATCGACTGCCGTGAGCGCGTCGTTGCGCTCCACGCGCACATCGGCGCCGAGGGCAGAGAGCAGCTGCACGAGGTTGTAGGTGAAGCTGTCGTAGTTGTCGATGACGAGGATCATGAGGCCACCTCCCCGTGCATGCCTGCCGCGAGTTCGAGCGCGTGGTGCAGGGCCCGGGCCTTATGGAGACACTCCTCGTACTCGCGCGCCGGGTCGCTGTCCGCAACGATGCCGGCACCGCTCTGCAGGTACGCGCGACCACCCGCAAGTACGAGCGTGCGGATCGTGATGCACATGTCCATCGCGCCATCGAGGCCGAAGTAGCCGACCGTCCCCGCGTAGGGCCCGCGCGCGGCCGGCTCGAGACGGGCGATGAGCTCCATCGCGCGCACTTTCGGCGCACCGGACACCGTGCCCGCCGGGAAGGTCGCACGCAGGGCGTCGAACGCGTCCTTGCCCTCGGCGAGCGTGCCCGTAACGTTGCTCACGATGTGCATGACGTGGCTGTAGTACTCGACCTCCATGAGCTCATCCACGGTCACGGTACCGGGCGCACTTACGCGGCCCAGGTCGTTGCGGCCGAGGTCCACGAGCATCACGTGCTCGGCGCGCTCCTTCTCATCCGCGAGCAGGTCGGCGCGCAACCGGCCGTCCTCGGCAGTGTCGAGCCCACGCGGGCGGGTGCCGGCGAGCGGGCGCGTCAGCACGGAGTCGTCCTCCACGCGGACGAGCGGCTCCGGACTCGAGCCCACGAGTGTCACATCGCGGGTGCGCACGTAGAACATGTACGGGCTGGGGTTTACCGCGCGAAGCACGCGATACAGGTCGAGCCCGTCACCTTCGTACGGCGCGCTGAAGCGCTGCGACAGCACGATCTGGAAGATGTCGCCGGCGGCGATGTGCTCCTTGCCCGCTTCTACCGCCGCCATGTACTCCTCACGCGTGCTGTGCGTCTTGAGCGGCACCGCACGCGTGACGCCGACGGCGCCCAGCTCGGCTCCCCGCGGGCCCTCGTCGATGCGCCGCAGGCACGCGTCGATCCGCTTGAGCGCGGCCTCGTAGGCGAGTTCGGGGGCGCCGCCCGGATGCACCGGCGCGATCACCTGCAGCACGCGCCGCGCGTGGTCGAAAGCCACCACCATGTCGGCGGTCATGAACACCATGTCGGGGACGCCAAGCTCATCGTTGCCGTGGCGCGGCACCCGCTCGAATCCAGTGGCCGCCTCGTAACCCACAAAACCCACTGCGCCGCCCACGAACAGCGGCAGCCCCGGCACGCGGGCCACGCGGCCCGCCGCCAGGCGCTCGGCCACGACGGTCAGCGGGTCGGTGGCGCGGACACCGTGCACGCCGCCGTTCTCCACGACCACTTCCGAGCCGCGCGCGGTGATGACCCCGCTGTCCCCCACGCCGAGGAAGCTGTAGCGGCCGAGCCGCTCGCCGCCGATCACGCTCTCCAGCAGGAACGCGTGCTCCGCGCCCTCGGCAAGCGCCATGAACGCCGAGATCGGCGTGGCAAGGTCCGCGTAGACCTCACGGGCGACCGGCACCACGTCGTGATCCGCTGCCAGCCGCACGAACTCGTCTCTGTTCGGCAGGATCATCTGCCCGCTCCTCCCGGTACCTCGGGAATACAAAAAGCCCTCGTCCCCTAAGGGACGAGAGCTATGCTCCCGCGGTACCACCCTTGTTGCCGTCGGCTTGCGCCTTCGGCCACTCTTCCGACAGTACTCGGCCAGAATCTGCCTTCATACCTGGTCCCTGGTATCGGTGGGCGTCCGTCGGAACTAGTGGGCGCATGCGCGCTGTTGCTCCGAAGCCTCGAGGGTCCATTCCTGCCGGTCGCTCATGTCGGGTTCACACCATCCCCGACTCTCTGGGTTTCGCTGACCGGAGTACTACTCCCCGTCACAGACCGTGTATTCGGTTGAGGCGCACTCTAGCAGTCGCGGAGGGGGCAACGCAACCCCTTACGGTACCTCGGGCATCGTTATCGGCTGATACGCCGGATCGCCGACGCAGTAGAAGTTCCCGTCGCGCGAGCCGATGTAGATGCGCCCCTGCCACACGATCGGTGTGGACTCGAAGCTGCCCGCCGCGAAGCTCGCCACTTTGGCGACGCCGACCGTCCACTGATGCCCGCCACGATCGGTGAGCGGCACGCCTCCTTCGGCTCGGTAGTCGATCTTGTAGACGTTCACGCGCGCACCGTAGCCGGCCTGGATGATGTAGTCGTCCACCATGATCGGCGTGGAGATGCCGCCGCCGACACCGTCCTTGAATACGAGCTTCGCCATGGGCACGGTGGCGCCCTGCGGAGTCGTCGCGGTCCCCTCGGTCTCGTCCTGCGAGACCACGTAGAGGTTGCCGTCGATCGCGGTGAACGAGGCGAGCGCGGGGCGGGCAAGACCGGAGCCGTACTCGTCGTTCACGCTGACCGAGCCGATCACCCCGCCCTGCCAGTCGGCGAACGTGCGGTTGCCCGTGGGGAAGAACCACACGGTGGCCTCGGCCGGCGGCTTGCGCGGATCGATCTTGAGCACACCGCCTTGGCCCGAGATGTACTGCTTCTCCACCGCCTGGAGGATGTAGCCGTCTTCGGTGGTGACAGGCGACCCGTCGATGTCCGAACCGATCCAGTAGTCCCAGACGACGCTCATGTCTTTCGTGGACAGCCCGTACACATCACCGGCACCCGACGAGATGTAGATGGTCTCGCCGATGACTGAAGGCGAGCTCTCGAGCACGAGGTTGCCGCCGTGACCGGCGGCACTCGAGCCGAGGAGCAGCTGCTCCGCCTTCACGACCGGCCAGCGGTGACCACCGCGCTCCTCCGTCTTCGTGGGATCGACCGCGTAGAAGTAGCCGGTCTCGATCGCGACGAAGAGCGTGTCGCCCACCATGATCGGACTCGAGTCGGCGTCTCGGCTGTAGCTTCTCGAGGTGGGCGACGTCATCCGCCAGAGCTCCTGGCCGGTCTCGAAGTCCACGCAGCGGACCGGCGCGATGCTCGGGTCGCCCATCGACTTCGGAAACCCGCGCCGAGAGCCGGCGACCACGGCAAGCTTGCCGGTGTCCGGCATGCGGAACACCGTGGGGCTGCCCTTGATGACGTCGTCGAACGTGTACGACCACAACTCCTTGCCGGTCTCGGCATCGAGCTTCACGAGGTTGTGGTCGAAGCCGCCCACCAGCAGATAGAGCTTCCCACCCTCGCGCACGAGTGCGGGCTGCCCTGTCCAGCCGGTGCCGGCCCACGTGACCATCCCCGCCGAGCTCGCGGTACCGCCTGTGGTGCCGCTGCCGATGGCGGTCTTCCAGATGAGGGCGAGCGTCTCGGGGACCGGCCCCTCGCCGTAGTACCGGCGCGTCTCGTTGCCGAGGAAACTGGCGACCTTGATGCCGTCGGTGTACGGGTTCGGGCCGTCCGGCTGCGGCAGTTCGACGGTGACCGTGGGAAGGATCGACTCGACGACCGGACGCTCGGCGGAAGGTGCCGACTCGTCGGCAGGCGCCGAACATGCGGATAGCGCGAGCGCCACGATGACAACGGCGATCGCGGCAGATGTCCGGCGCACGGGTCCCCCTCCGTGAGAATGCTGACGGCCCATTGTCGCCCGCCGGTGCAGTGGCATCAAGCCTCGTACACCCGCACGAGCGTGATCGTGAAGCCGACCACGCGCACGCTCTCCCCGGGCATCAGGGAGACGCTCGCCACACACGCATCCCCGCAGTACATCCCTCCACCATCCGTGAGGTCGAGGGCGGTGACGCCGCCGGCCGCAGGCGAGAATCGCACGTGATAGGCCGCCACATCCTCACCGCGCAACGGGATGTCAGCGTTCGGCGCATCGCCCGCCACAGCGGGAAGCCGAAGGTCGTACTCCCGTTCCCCGGCAGCCGAGACCACGCGGAACACCGCCCGCGAAACCGTCCGGCCCGGCTCGGCCGGGACAGCTCCCACGTCCGTGTGCTGGGCTGCGCGCCGCCGTGCGCGCACGAGCCCCGCGAGTATCAGCGCCACCGGAAGCCCGATGGCGAGCGCGAGGGCGACTGCACCTCCACGACCCTCATCCGGCTTCTGCCCGGCACCGGCCGGCGTCTCGGCGGCCTCGTCAGGCTCGACCGTGGCAGAGGTGTCCCGAAGGATCACCAGGTCGGGCGCTTCACGGGCGAGGAACGCCACCACATCTGAGGCGGGCACAGCGAAACCGACCGCATCGACCTCGACCTGCGCCACCTTGGCCACCGTGATGCCCACCAGGCGCCCCTGCGCGTCCACGAGCGGCCCGCCCGAACTGCCGGGGTTGATGGCCGCGTCGGTCTGGACGAACGTGGCGCCCGCATAGTCCTGGCTCGGGGAGGAGACCACGCCCTTGCTGAGCGTCACCGATGTGAGACCGATGGGAAAGCCGATGGCGATGACATCGTCGCCGAGGGTGAGTGCCCTGTCGTCTCCCCAGACGATCGGCGCGACATCGTCGGGGAGGTCGACGGCGAGCAGCGCCAGGTCGCGCACCCGGTCGATCGCCAGCACCTCGTAGGTCAGCAGGGTGTCTGCCGCGATCACATGCGTGGGAGTACCCTGGGCGCCGTCGACAACGTGTGCCACGGTGAGCACGCGGTCCTCGGCGATGATCACACCCGTCCCGATCCTGCCCGAATACGAGGTGATCGCCACCACGGAGGCTGTGGCGCGCTCCACAGAGGTGGTCGCCGCTCGCGCCGGTGCTGGCGCGAGCATCACGACGAGCAGCGCGCCGAGGAGGATGCTCGCACTACGGCGCATCGGCGCCTCCTCGTTGGGCGATCTCTTCGGCCAACTCGAGCCGCGGCGCACGGGGCGCGGTCGGCCAACCGGCGAAGTTCGGGCGCGGCACATACGCGGCCCCCTCGGCGCCGAGTGTCTCGCGCAGACGCGCGACACGACGCATCTCCGGATCGTCCTCCGGTGCGAAGCCGAAGCCGGCCCAGCAGAAGAAGAGCTGCGAGTACGCATCACCGGCCGCCGGAACGTGATTATTGCGCTCGAGCACATGCTCGATCGCTCGAAGCATCGACTGCGGGTCCTTCAGCAGCAGCATCCCCTCGGCATCCGCCTTCTCCGCCGCCTTCCAGGCCGCCTCCTGGTGATACCAGGACAGCAGCTCGGTCACGACGACGGCAAGACCGTAGACGAGGAAGGCCCCCGCACGCTGATCATCCGTGGACTTCCCCGGCCGCCCCCCGAGCCGAGCGTCGGCCGATGGGTCGGTCGGATCGTATCTGAGATCGAAGTCGCGCATCGCCCAGATCGGGCCCATCAGCGCCGAGACCGCGGTCGCCCACAGCGTGTCGCGCGTGAGCACGCGGGCGATGAGGTTGGCGAACACCGCACGCTGCTCGCCGGCGGGAACGCGCTCCAGCATCCCGCGGGTGACGCCGATCCGCACGCGCTCGATGGAACGCCCGAGAACGAACGCGTTCACGCCGGGCGTGTCGATCACGTAGAAGTACGGCGTGCGAGGAAGTCCGGCGGCGATGGCCATATCGCGAAGAACGCTCTTCGTCGGCATGAGCGTCCCCGCCTTCGGCATGCGCGCGCCCAGGCGCGCCAGCAGGGTGATGTCAGCGCGGAAGAAGATCGCGAGGGCCCATGCCCAGGCGACCGCCAGTGAGACGCCGAGCGTCCAGCCGACCACAGCGCCGGGGCTTCCGAGGCGAGGGCCGAGGCCCAGGAGTACGGCGACCCAGACGGCCAGCAACAGGCACGCGAACAGGGCGAGCGCGGCGCAGGTCGTGAAGGCGACCATGAAGCCGACGAAGCGCAGGCGGTTCTTCTCGACACGACGTTGCAGCGGCTCGATGCGCTCGACCCGCACGCCCGGTGCGACAGCGTTGGCGAGTGTGGGCGACGGGCGCTGTGCCACGAAGGCCTACTTCCTGCGACCGTCGAGTTCGGCGGCAAGGTCGTCGAGTGTCAGCCCTTCACGCACCATCACCACGAGCAGGTGGTAGAGGAGGTCGCCGATCTCATAGCGCAGGTGGTCACGGTCGGCGTCTTTCGCGGCCATGATGACCTCGCCGGACTCCTCGGCGATCTTCTTCAGCAGAGAGTCCTGCGGTCCGCTGAGGAGCTGCGTGGTATAGCTGCCCTCCGGCAGATCGCGCTTGCGCTGCTCGAGCACGCCGAAGAGGCCGTCGAGCACACCGCCGAGAGATGGCGACGCGGACCCGGCGGCCGGACGAACCGAACCCTCGAGCACGCGGTAGAAGCAGCTGCGCTCGCCGGTATGGCATGCGCCCGGTCCCACCTGGTCCACCGTGACGAGAAGGCAGTCGGCATCGCAGTCGTAGCGGATCTCGCGCACATGCTGCACATGACCGGAACTCTCGCCCTTCTGCCAGTACTTCTGGCGGGAGCGGCTCCAGAACCACGTGTAGCCCGTCTCGACCGTCTTGGCCAGCGACTCGGCGTTCATATAGGCCACCATGAGCACCTCGCCGGTGCCCTCCTGCTGGACGACCGCAGGTATGAGCCCCGCCTCGTCGTACGTGAGGTCGCCTATGCCGAGTTCGTCACGTTCTCTGTCCACGCATACCTCCGGGTCGGGTGTCATACGCATTGTAGCGGGCGTCGCACCCGCAGACGACCGGCGTCAGCGGCTCACGCCGAGACGCCACCGCGGTCGATACCGTCCCGCGGCACACCATCCGCCCGTACCCGGCGATGGTCGAGCGCTGTCCGGCCGAAGGTCATGCCGAGCGCCCACGGCACAACGAGTGCGAAGGCCGCGCTTGCGAGCGCAGCGATCGAACCAAGAAAGTCCCCCTGCTCATCGGCAGGCAGAACGAGCCCCATCGAAACATGGAAGGCCACGACGGCCACCGCGCCGATCACGACGCCGATCCACAGCCGCCGGCCGCGCATCACCGCTGCCGCCACTCCCAGCGGGAAGAGGAACCACCAGGCGAGCGTGAGGATACGCCCGTCGATGGGCGTGATGAACGAGTTGTTCACCATCGGTGCAGTGGCAGCGAGGGCAACGATCAACACGGGCGACGCAGCACCGATCAGTAGCGCGGTGACCACACGCCCCAATGTCGCCGGCCTGCTAGCACTGTGACTCGGCACGATGCCACTTCCCGTCCATCGACCCGATCTCGATCTCCATCACACTGGTGATGTCGAGTTTCGCGTCTGGTATACCCGCGCCCGTGCCGCCGTAGTGCCGCATGATCGCATCCAGCCCACGACGCTTCTCCTCCGCCGAGGAGAACAGCCGCGCGGTGCCGTAGCCGATCACGCTGCGGAAGCGCGACGTGAAGCCGCACGGCGTGTCGGCGCGCACGATCTCGCCCTCGTCCACCTCGAAACACACCCGGGCGCCACCTGCGACCGCGGCGATGCGCCTGCCCTCGCGCGGCCCGTGCACGTAGATTCTCCCGTCCTCGTAACCGAAGTTGACCGGCACCACGTACGGGCCATCGGCATCGGAGAAGCCGAGACGCAGCACCTCGGCGCGGCGCAGGAGCGCCTCACACTCCTCGGTCGGCATCCTGTGGTCCTCACGTCGCATCGTGCGCCCCTACAGCCGCACGGGAACGCCCGCGGCGGCCATCGCCTCTTTGACCTGGCGGATCGAGAACTCGCCGAAGTGGAAGACACTCGCGGCCAGCACCGCATCGGCATCGGCCTCCACCACGACTTCGGCGAAGTGATCGAGCTCGCCGGCGCCACCGCTCGCGATCACCGGGATGTTCACCGTGCGCGTGACCGCGCGTGTGAGGTCGATATCGAACCCGTCCTTCGTCCCGTCGCAGTCCATGCTCGTGAGCAGCACCTCGCCCGCGCCGAGGCGCTCCGCCTCGGCCACCCATGCCACCGCATCAAGCCCTGTGTTCGTGCGACCGCCCGCGACGAAGACCTCCCACCGGGCCGGCGCGCTGCCCGGCACCCGGCGAGCATCTACGGCGATCACGATGCACTGCGAGCCATAGATGCGCGCGGTCTCGGTGATGAGCGCGGGCGATGCGACCGCCGCCGAGTTCATCGAGATCTTGTCGGCACCGGCACTGAGCATCGCGCGGATGTCCGCCGCCGAGCGCATACCGCCGCCCACGGTGTACGGGATGAAGACCTCTTCGGCCGTGCGCGTTGCCACGTCGAGCATCGACGGCCGCTCCTCATGCGTGGCCGTGATGTCCAGGAAGACGAGCTCGTCAGCACCCTCGCGATCGTAGACGGCGGCGAGCTCGACCGGGTCGCCCGCGTCGATGAGGTTCACGAAGTTCACGCCTTTGACGACGCGTCCCTCGTGGACGTCGAGGCACGGGATGACGCGCTTGGTGAGCATCCGCGCGTCAGACTCCCTCGGCGCGCGCCGCCTGGAGCGCTTCCATGAGCGTGAAAGAGCCTTCGTAGAGCGCACGGCCGACGATGACGCCCTCGATCTGGGGACCGAGGAGCGCGAGCTCGCGGATATCCCTGAGCGCACTCACGCCGCCGGAGGCGATGATCGGAAGCGAGACATGCGTGGTCAGCGCGCGATATGCGCCGAAGTTGAGGCCGGTCTGCATACCATCACGGCCGATGTCGGTGTACGCCACGCGCTTGACGCCGAGACCCTGGAGCGCGAGCACCAGCTCGACCGCCGTGTGGTCCGTGCCTTCGGCCCAGCCCTCGATGGCGACCTTGCCCTCGCGGGCGTCGACCGCCGCGACGATATCCGGGTAGATCCGGCACGCCTCCTCAACGAGCGCCGGCTCCTTCACCACGGCGGTGCCGAGCACGACGCGCTTCACGCCCGCCGCGAACATCCGGTCGATCGTGTCCATGTTGCGGATGCCGCCACCGGTCTGCACGTTGACACCGAGACTCGCGATGTCCTGCACCATCCGGATGTTCTTCGGATCGCCGAGCACCGCGCCGTCGAGGTCGACCACGTGAATCCAGTCGGCTCCGGCCTGCATGAAACGCTGCGCCTGGTCGACCGGGTCCTCGTTGTACACGGTGACCGCATCGAGCCTGCCCTGCTGCAGACGGACGGCCTTGCCGTCCAGGATGTCGATTGCCGGAAAGACGATCATCCCCGCCTCCTCGCCACGATACCGCCGAAGTTGCCCAAGAGCGCCAGTCCCGCCGAAGACGACTTCTCCGGATGGAACTGAACGGCATACACATTACCCTTCGCCACTGCCGCAGCGAATTCTACGCCGTAGCTCGCGATCCCGATCACGCACTCCGGATCGGCCGGCCGCAGATGATACGAGTGCACGAAGTAGAACGCCGTATCCTCCGGCAGTCCGGAGAACAACTCATTCTCCCTCGGATACGCCACCGTGTTCCAGCCGATATGCGGCACTTTCACCCCACCGGGCAGTCGCTCGCACGTTCCGCCGAGTACCCCCAACCCCTCCCACTCGCCGTCTTCGAGTCCCACATCGGCAAGCAGCTGCATGCCGAGGCAGATGCCGAGGAACGGCACACCCCCGGCGATGCGTTCGAGGATCACCTCGCGAAGACCGGCGCTCCTGAGATGCGCCGCGGCGTCGCGGAAAGCGCCCACGCCCGGGAGCACGATGCCATCGGCCGAGGCCACCTCCGCGGGATCGGGGGTGATCACGACATCGGGCACGCCCGCGTGCTCGAAGCCCTTCTGCACGCTGCGAAGGTTGCCCATGCCGTAGTCGACGATCGCGATGGTCACAGCGAGCCCTTCGTGGAGGGTACACCGGTCACGCGCGGGTCGATCTCAACGGCCTCGGCCAGCGCGCGGCCCACCGCCTTGAAGACCGCCTCGATGATGTGGTGCGCGTTCTCGCCCGCGAACGCCATCACGTGGATGGTGATCCCCGCGTTGGCGGCGAGCGCGATCATGAACTCCTTGGCGAGGGTGGTGTCGAACGTGCCGATCAGCTCGATCGGCGTCTCGACAGCGTAGTGCAGCTGTCCGCGACCCGATATGTCCACTGCCGCCAGCACGAGCGCCTCATCCATCGGCACGAACACCGAGCCGAAACGGCGGATGCCGCGCTTGTCGCCGAGCGCCCGGGCCAGCGCGGTGCCGAGACAGATGCCAACGTCCTCCACGGTGTGATGTGCGTCTACCGCCACATCGCCGGCAGCGTCCACCTCGAGGTCGAACAAGCCGTGCCTGCCGAACGCCTCGAGCATGTGGTCGAAGAACGGGACGCCCGTGGCGACGGCTGTCGCTCCCTCGCCGTCCAGCTCCAGGGTGAGCGCGATCTCGGTCTCCGAGGTCGCCCGCTCGATGGTGGCCCGCCGCGTCACCTCTACCCCCCGACCTTCCCGATCCGTCCGGTTGGCGTGGCGCTCATGCCGAAATAGGTGGCCGCTCGCTTGCCCGCCACGATCTCCTCCATCGCGGCCAGGAAGCGCTCGACCTCGGCCTCGGAACCGACGGTCACGCGCAGGCAGTCCTCGAGTCCCGGCGTGCGCGAGAAGTCGCGGACCAGTACCGAGTGGTCGTGGAGAAGGTCGCGCCACACGGCGGAGGCCTGGGCGACGCGGAAGAGTACGTAGTTGGCCTCGGTCGGGAAGACTTCGACGCCGTCGATGGCGCCGAGACCGTGCAGCAACCGGTCGCGGGTGCGTATCGTCTCACGGATGCCGGATTCGAAGACCACCCGCTCCCGGAACGTCAGCGCCGCCGCCACCTGGGTGAAACGGTTGACCGAGTACGGCTGCCGCACCTTCGTGAGCTCGCGGATGACGTCCTCGTGGGCGAGCAGATAGCCTGCACGGAGCCCGGCGAGCGAGAACGCCTTGGAGAACGTGCGGAGGATCGCGAGGTTCGGGTGGCGCTCCATATGCGGGCGCATCGTCTGGCGGCTGAACTCGAAGTACGCCTCGTCCACCAGCACGAGCGCGTCGGTGGCGTTGAGCACGTCGATCAACAGCGTCTCGCGCGCCATCGTGCCGGTCGGGTTGTTCGGACTCGACACCACGATGATGTCCGGGTCCTCGGCAGCGATCGTGGCCAGCAGCGCCTCGCCGTCCACCTCGAAGTCGGGCTTCCGGGGCACCTCGACCACCCGCGAGCCGGTCATGCGCGCGTCGATGCCGTACATCGCGAACGTCGGCGGCAGGTCCACGAGCGTCCGCCCCGGGCCGCCCCAGGCGAGCACCACATCCAATATGATCTCGTCCCCGCCGTTGCCCACGAGGACGTTGCCCGGCTCCAGTCCGTTCGCCTCCGCGATCAGGGTGCGCACGTGCGTGCTCATCGGATCGGGATAGCGGTTGAAGTCGATGTCGCTTCGCACGCGGTCCGCAAGCTTGTCCAGGATCTCACCGGGGAGGTTATGGGGATTCTCGTTCGCCGAGAGCCGCACCTCGGCGCGCACGGCCTTCGCGTCGTAGGGCTCGATGTCCTCGAGTTCCGGCCGTGCCGGACGCAGTCGCTTCACTCGAGCTCACCATCCATGCCGAAGGCGGCGGCCAGGCGCAGCGCCACCGCGCGGGCGTGTGCGTCCAGACCCTCGGCCTCGGCGATCGTGATGACGCTCACGCCGTCGGCCTCGAGCGCCTCGAGCGAGTAGCTCAGGACCGAGGACTTCTTCACGAAGTCGTCCACCGAGAGCGGCCCGCTGAAGCGCGCCGTGCCACCCGTGGGGAGCACGTGGTTGGGCCCGGCGATGTAGTCGCCCACGCTCTCCGGGGTCCACGGACCGAGGAAGATGGCGCCCGCGTTCCGGATGGCGCCGAGCAGCTCGAGCGGCTCGGCCATCATCACCTCGAGGTGCTCGGGCGCTATCATGTTGGCGGCATCGAGTGCCACATCCACGTCGGGGCAGACCACGATCACGCCGTTGTCGGCCAGCGAACGCTCCACCACCTCGGCCCGGGGCGACATGGTGAGCAGCTCGGCGACCGCGGCCTCCACCATGTCGGGCAACTCCTCGTCGGTGGTCACCAGGTACGTTGCGGCGCGCGGGTCGTGCTCGGCCTGAGCCATCAGATCGATCGCCACGAACGCGGGCTCGGCGGTCTCGTCGGCGAGGATCAGGACCTCCGAAGGTCCGGCGAGCATGTCGATGCCCACCTCGCCCATCACGAGCTTCTTCGCCGCGGTGACGTACGCGTTGCCCGGACCGATGATCTTGTCCACGCGCGGGATGGTGGCCGTGCCGTACGCGAGCGCGGCGACCGCCTGCGCGCCGCCCACCTTGTAGATCTCGGTCAGGCCCACCTCGGCCGCCGCCGCGAGCGTGTACGAGTTCACGCGGCCATCGGCGTCCGGCGGCACGACCATCGCGATCTCGGTCACCCCCGCCACGATCGCGGGGATCGCGTTCATGAGTACCGAGGAGGGATAGCGCGCGCGACCGCCGGGGACATAGATGCCCACACGCGCGAGCGGCGTGACCTTCTGACCGAGGAAGACCCCGCGCTCGTCGGCGGTGAACCAGCTCTGGGTCACCTGACGCTGGTGGAACTCCTCGATGGAGAACGCCGCATCGGCGATCGCGGCGCGGAAGTCGTCGCCTACCTCCGCGAGCGCGAACTCCATCTCGGCCTCGGTGACCCGCAGGTCATCGAGCGTCGCGCGGTCGAACTGCGCGGTGTAGTCGTAGAGCGCCTCGTCGCCACGCGCCTGCACGTCGTCGATGATGCGCTGCGCCACGCCGAGGACCTCGGCGTCGATGCCGCCGGTGCGCGGCACATCGGCCGAAGTGAGCCTCCGGCCCCGGACGAGCTCGATCCGTCGCATCATCACTGTCGTCCTCCTTCTCGCGCCGCTACCGCGGCGAGCGCTTCGGCGATGCCGGTCACGCGATCACTGTCGGTCTTGAGGCTCGCCGGGTTCGCGACGAAGCGCGCGGTGGATGAGAGGACCTCCTCCACGATGCGCAGCCGGTTCTCGGCGAGCGTGCGCCCGGTGGCGGTGATGTCCACCACCTGATCGGCGAGGCCGATGAGCGGCGCTAGTTCGATGTTTCCCGAAAGCTTGATGATCTCCACCTGCAGCCCCCGCGACGCGTAGTGCGCCTCGGTGATGCGCGGGTACTTGGTGGCTACCCGGATGACGCCGAGGTGCCGGTAGATCTCCGCCACGCTCCGCTGCGCGTCTTCGGGCTCGGCCACCACGAAACGGCACGCGCCGAAGTCGAGGTCGACCATCTCCACCAGGTCGAGCGCGGACTCGAGCAGGCTGTCTTTGCCCGCGATCGCGATATCGACGGCTCCGTAGGCGACGTAGACCGGGATGTCGGTCGGCTTGCCGATGATGTACTCGATGTCGCCCGCGCGGAGCGTGAGCTGCCGGCCCGGGTCGGCAAGGCCCGTCACATCGAACCCCGCGCGCTCGAGGAGCCCCACCGACTCGGCGTAGAGCGAGCCTTTCGGGAGGGCCATGCGCAGCATGCGGTCCGCGCTGCCGCGTCGCGCGATCACAGCGCCTCACCCCCGCGGGCGGCCCACGTGCGCCGTGGCGGCTCGGGAAGCGGGTCGCCGAGGGCCTCGGCGGGCTCGCCCGTGCGGTCTGCGCGAACGAGCGCATCGCCCTCCACGAGCAGCGCCTCGGCGGCCGAGCGGGCGTCAGCCTCGCGCACGAGCGCGACGCCTGTCACGCCCGGAGCGACCCGCACGCACCATCCGGCCTCCCGCAGACGCGCGGCCCCGGCGAACACGCCCGCGGCGTCCTCACCGCCGAGCACCGCGTCGAGCGGCTCAAGCGATGGGCTCGCCTGTTGCTCCGCGAGCGCGATCATGAGGCGCTCCAGGCCGAGCGCGAACCCCGCCGCGGGAGCCGCGTGACCGAACGTGGACAGCACGCCGTCGTACCGGCCGCCGCCGGCGAGCGCGAGGCCGAGCCCCGGTGCGTAGGCCTCGAGCTGCAGGCCGGTGTAGTAGCCGAAGGAGCGCATGATGCCGAAGTCGACCTGCACCCGATCGCTCTGGCCGAGGGCCTCGAGCGTGGTCCACGTCTCGGTGAGCACATCGAGTGCGTCCGCGCACCCGCACGCCGATGCGAGCGCGCCCGCACGCTCGAGCGCGGTGTGATCGCCGCGGATCCGCGGGATCTCGCGCAGCGCCCCGGCGAGCGCCGGGTCGAGGTCCGGGCGGCCGGCGAGCCGATCGAGCTCGACGAGGTTGCGACCCTGCGCGGCCGCGATCGCCGCCTCGCGCCACTCGGCAGGACCGCCCGCGCGATCGAGCAGCGCGCGCAGCAGCTCGGCGGTGCCGATGCCCACCGTGAACGAATCCAGCCCTGCAGCCTCAAGCGCCGCGATCAGCAGCAGCACCACCTCGGTGTCGGCGGCCGGCCCGCGTGCGCCGATGAGCTCGACGCCCACCTGGGTGAACTCGCGCGCCTGCCCGCGCAGGGACGCGTGCTCGCGGAAGACCGGCGCGGCGTAGCGGATGCGGTGCGGGCCGGGCACGTCGGCCAGGCGGGACGCCACGACGCGCGCGATGGGCACCGTCATCTCGGGACGCAGGGCGAGCAGCGAGCCGTCGAGGTCGAAGAAGCGGAACGCGGTCTCGTCCAGGGTACCGCCCACGCCCGCCTCGAGCGTGCGATACTCCTCGGCCACCGGCGTCTCCACGGGCTCGTAGCCCCACGCCGAGAACGCCGATGCGATGGCAGATATCACGGCCTCACGCTCTCGCGCTTCGTCGAAGAGGACATCGCGGAACCCACGGGGTGTCACGGGTTGCACGGGCAGGTCACCTCCCGGTCATGTACTGTAGTACAGTAGAGTGATGCAGAGCCGCAGTATGGCAGGCCCTGCGCCGTGCGTCAACTACGCATCCCACACGGAGTCGCCGCCGAGCAGCCCCTTGAGCTCCGCGTGCAGCCCCGCTGCCGCCGCGTTCACCCTGTACTCATCCCCCATCTTGAGTTGCCTGGTGCCCGCTGGAGTGCGCATCTCCACCTGCACACAGTCTCTGCCCGGATAGCGCGCGAGGATCTCCTTGAAGCGCACCCCGCCGCCGTTGCCGAGGAAGTCGAGGTCTGCGCGCACCATGAGCGTGCCCGGCGGGCGCTCGAACTGGCCGCTCGCGGAGAGCGGCTCGATCTCGTGCACGATGAGCTTGAGTCCGCGGTCCGATCGCTCGACTTTCGCGCGCATCCGCACGACGGCGTCGAGCGTGAGCACCTCGCGGTACTTCTCGTAGACCTGCGGGAACAGCACGCCCTCCATCGAGCCCTCGAGGTCCTCGAGGGTGAACGTGGCCATCAGCTTGCCCGCCTTGGTGGCGATGCGGTCGAACGCCGAGATGATCCCCGCGAACCAGCCCTGCTGGCCATCGCGGAACTCATCGGTGGCACCAAGCGACATCGTGCGCGCCGCTGCGATGACCTCGGCGATCTCGCGAAGCGGATGGTCCGAAACGTAGATGCCGAGCATCTCCTTCTCGAACTTGAGCTTGATGCCCTTGTCCCATTCGTCCCCGTCCGGGGGCGGCACCTCGTCGGCAAGTCCGTGCTCCTCGGCGGCGAAGAAGTCGAACATCGACGTCTGGCCGGAGTCGGCGTCCTTCTGCTTCTTCACGGCCGAGTCCACCGCCGAGTCCATCATCGAGATCAGATGCTTGCGGGTGTAGCCGGTGGAGTCGAACGCCCCCGCCTTGATGAGAGCCTCGAGCGTCTTCTTGTTCGCCTGCCGCATGTCGACGCGGTTGCAGAAGTCATGGAGCGAGGAGAACGGCCCGTCGGCCTTGCGCTCCTCGACGATGGTGTCGACGACGCCCTCGCCTACGTTGCGGATCCCGGCAAGGCCGAAGCGGATCGCACCCTCCACGGCGGTGAAGTCCTTGCCCGAGGAGTTCACGTCGGGCGGCAGGACCTTCATGCCGGCCTGATTGCACGCGGCGATGTACTTGACGATGGTCTCGCTCTTGCCCGTGTAGCTCGTGAGCACGGCCGCCATGTACTCGAGCGGGTAGTGCGCCTTGAGGTAGGCGGTCTGGTACGAGACGAGTCCGTACGCCGCCGCGTGGCTCTTGTTGAACGCGTACTCGCCGAACTTGCGCATGTCGGACCACACGCGCTCGGCCACGCGCAGGTCGTAGCCACGCTCGGCAGCACCCGCCATGAACTCCGGCTCGAGCGCGTCGACGATCTCCATCTTCTTCTTGCCCATGCCCTTGCGGAGCTTGTCCGCCTTGGCTGCGGTGAACCCGCCCATCTCCATGGCGATGCGCATGGCCTGCTCCTGGTACACGATCAGGCCGTACGTCTCCTCGAGGATGTGCTTGATGCGGTCGTCGTAGTAGGCGATCGCCGTCTTGCCGTGCTTGCGCGCGATGAAGTCGGGGATCGAGTCCATCGGGCCGGGGCGGAAGAGCGCGACCACGGCCACCAGGTCGGCGAAGCACGTGGGCTTGAGGTCGCGCAGCACGCGCTTCATGCCGGCGGATTCCACCTGGAACACGCCGTCAGAGTCGGCGCGCTGCAACAGCGCCCACGTCTTCTTGTCGTCCATCGGGATGGCGTCGAGGTCGATCACAACGCCGTGGTGGTCCTCGATCGCCCTCACGGCCTTGGCGAGCACGGTGAGCGTGCGCAGGCCGAGGAAGTCCATCTTGAGCAGGCCGAGATCGGCGATCACCGATCCCTCGTACTGCGTGATGACCGAGCCGCCCTTGGTGTCGAGCTTCACCGGCGTGTAGTAGTGCAGCGGGTCGCGGCAGATCACCACCGCCGCCGCATGGATGCCCTCGCCGCGCACCACGTTCTCGAGCGACAGCGCCGCATCGATGATGCGCTTCGTGTCCGCGTCACCCTGATAGGCGTCGCGCAGCTCGGCGTTGTCGCGAAGCGCGATCGTGAGGTCCGAGATGTCCTTGCCGTCGTCGGGCTTGCGGTCAATGCGCTCGGGCACGAGCTTGGCGACCTTGTCGGGGATCGAGTACGGGTAGCCCAGAACGCGGCCGGCATCCCGGATGGCCGCGCGCGACTTCATCGTGGAGTACGTGATGATCTGCGCGACGCGGTCCTCACCGTACTTCTGTCGCACGTAATCGATCACATCGAGCCTGCGCTCGTCGTCGAAGTCGATGTCGATGTCCGGCATCTCCATGCGCTCCGGGTTGAGGAAGCGCTCGAA
>WOYI010735261.1_pt1 | contig 19791 bp, 17 predicted proteins | sample 6423411 | NCBI WGS metagenome assembly WOYI01 (sample SAMN13441803, study PRJNA592873) | oil field metagenome | biome: oil field; feature: oil-well bore; material: oil-contaminated soil; isolation source: oil-contaminated soil from oil-well borehole | place: Germany: Wietze | collected 2016-10-18 ... | reverse complement strand
ATGAGACGGTTTGAAGAATCCGCCACAATTGAATACAAAAGAGAACTGACGGAAAAATTTGAGAGGGAGGTCATTGCCTTTCTGAATAGCGGTGAAGGTGGAGTAATCTTTTTGGGAATTGACGCAGAACGACAGGCAGTCACCGGCATGAAAAATATTGATGCCATGCAGCTCGCCATCAAAGACCGCATCAAAAACAATATCCTCCCATCCGCCCTTGGTCTTTTTGATGTACATCTTGAAACGCTCGATGACCGAAGCGTTCTGCGAATCAAAGTGGCAGCGGGATATGAGAAACCTTACTACCTCAAAAAGTACGGCATGTCCGAAAAAGGCTGTTTTCAAAGAATCGGCAGCGCCACCGAACCGATGAACGCCAAACAAATTGAAGATTTCTTTTTCAAACGTTCCCGCAATACCATCGGTCTGATCCGTTCCCCGCAGCAAAAGCTGTCTTTCCAGCAGTTGAAAATTTTTTATCAGGAAGCCGGGTTTGAACTCAACGACAATTTCGCGCAAACGCTGGAATTGCTCACTCCCGATGGCCTTTACAATTATGCCGCCTATCTCCTTGCCGACGCCAATGGCACATCCATCAAGGTTGCCAAATACAGCGGCACAGACAGAGTGGATTTGACCGAAAACAATGAATACGGTTACTGCTGTCTGATCAAGGCTACCCAGCGGGTTCTCGACAAACTGGATGTGGAAAACCGCACGTTCACAAAAATTACCTCAAAGCGCCGCTTGCAGAAACGCATGATCGAAGCTAACGCCCTGCGCGAAGCCGTCATCAACGCCATTGTCCATAACGACTACTCCTATGAGGCGCCGCCCAAGTTCGAACTCTTCTCCGACCGGATGGAGATTACCTCAACCGGCGGGCTGCCTTTCGGCTTAAACAGAGATGATTTCTATACGGGTGTTTCGGTGCCGCGCAACAAAGAATTGATGCGGGTTTTCCGCGATATGGAATTGGTGGAATATCTCGGGTCCGGCATTCCCCGCATTCTTCGCAAATACGATGCCTCCGTATTTCATCTGTCGGACAACTTTACGAGAATTGTTTTCCCCTACGAAACGGGGTATCCGGCAAGCCTGGAGATTACCCCCCAAGTCACCCCGGATGAGGGAGTAAGTGAGGGAGTAAGTGAGGGAGTAAGAAAAGTGTATGCATTCATAAGCAAAACCCCCTTATGCCGGGTTCCGGCTATTTCTAAAGGCACGGGGACACCAATAAAAACAGTTGAACGGCATATAAGAAAATTAAAAGCACAAGGGAAAATAGAATTTGCCGGATCGCCCAAAACCGGCGGTTATCGAATAATCGCGGGGGAAGAATGAAGATAAAGGATGTTGTTAAAATAAATGAATTGAATATTAATTCAAAATATCCTTATTCTGAAATTGAATACATTGACACAGCTTCTTTGACAGAAGGTAGATTTGAAAAAATTCAACATATCCAACTAAAAGATGCACCTTCGCGAGCCAAGAGAATAGTTCGTCATAATGACATATTAATATCAACAGTACGCCCTAATTTAAAACATTATGGCATTGCAAAAAATCCAAGCAGCAAAACTGTAGCTTCAACAGGTTTTGCTGTTATCACCTGTAAAAAGATATGCCCTGATTATCTATATCGCCTACTAACTACAAATTGGTACACTGATTTTTTGTCTGGCATAGCAGAAAGCCAACAATCTAATTATCCAGCTTTTAATCCCTCACTTATTGAAAATACAACTATTGATCTTCCCGAACTCCCCATCCAGCGCAAGATTGCGGCGGTGCTTTCCACTTACCACGACCTGATTGAAAACAACAACCGCCGCATTGCCATTTTGGAAAAGATGGCCGAGGAACTCTACCGTGAATGGTTTGTCCGCCTGCGCTTTCCCGGACATGAAAAGGTAAAGATTGTCAAAGGCGTGCCGGAAGGGTGGGAGATCAAAACATTAGGTGAAATATGTTTTGAAGAAAGAAAATTGATTAAGAAAAAGAACATATCAGATGAGGCTAGATATATAGGTTTAGAGCATATTTCACCGAGAACAATCATTACAAAAGACTATGGGTATGCGGTTGACATCCAAAGCGATAAATTAGTTTTCAGTCAACTGGACATTTTATTTGGGAAAATAAGACCATATTTACATAAGGTTTCCATTGCACATTTCAACGGTGTGTGTTCATCGGATATAATCGTTATAAAATCGAGAAGACCGGAAAACCAAGTCTTTGTTTATCTTACTGTGTCTAGTAATAGTTTTATTGATCTTGCAACAACTGCATCGACCGGAACAAAAATGCCAAGAGCTGACTGGGACTTTTTGATTAAACAAAAAATTGTTTTTCCTGACATTAGGGTGTTGCAACGATTTCAAAATATATTTGATAATTCATTTTCAGCCATAATTAATTATCAAAAAAGAAACGAGGTGCTACAACTAAAACGCGACCGTCTCCTCTCCCGCTTGATGTCCGGGAAGATTGATGTGGAGAATATGAATATACAGTTTCCTGATAGCATGAAGGAGGAAGCAGCCGCGCATGCCTAACTTCATTTCTGAAGACCAGATTGAAAAAGCGGCGGTGGCGCTCCTCACCAAGACCTACGGCTATCGTACCGTTAATTGCTACACGCAGGATGTGGAAAATCTTGCAGACCTTTCCAATCGGGCATCCAAGCAGGAAGTTGTTTTACTGGATGTGCTCAAAGTCCATGCCATTAAACTCAATAAAAACATTCCCGAAGCGGTGGTTGAAGAAGCAATTGAAAAGCTCACATCGCGGCGTTATGCCATGTCGCCTCTTTTAGCCAATAAAGAAGTTTACAATTTCATTCGCAACGGCATTCCTGTTGAATATGAAGGTGCAGACGGCAGAACCGAGCATGGCACTGTCCGCGTGATTGATTTTACCGAACCCCTGAACAACGATTTTTGCGCGGTGACACAGCTCTGGATCAAAGGCGAGCGCTATCCGCGAAGGCCGGATATTCTGATTTATGTCAACGGGCTCCCGCTGGTCTTTATTGAACTTAAGAACTCCAACGTCAAGGTGCAGAATGCCTATGACGACAATCTGACCAATTACAAAAAAGATATTCCACTGTTGTTCCAGTATAACGCTTTTTGCGTGCTTTCCAATGCGTTGGAAACTCGAGTCGGTAGTTTCACCGCCGGATATGAATTCTTTTTCAGTTGGCTGCGTTCCGATGATGAAACGGAAAAGGTCAACCGCAAAGAGATTGAGAAGGAAGGTGCAAGTCTTGAGCGTGTTCTGCACGGCCTTTTACCTAAAGCGCGCCTTTTGGACTATATCGAAAATTTTATTTTGTATCATAGAGACACCAACAAGATTGTAGCGCAAAACCATCAGTTCATCGGTGTGAACAAGGCGATTGCGTCTTTTGAAGCACGCGAAAACAAGAACGGCAAGCTTGGCGTTTTCTGGCATACGCAAGGATCGGGAAAAAGTTTTTCGATGATCTTCCTTTCCCGCAAGGTGTTCCATAAATATCCGGGCAACTATACGTTTGTTATCGTCACCGACCGCGAAGACCTCGACGGTCAGATTTATCGCAACTTTCTCGATACGAACACCGTCAGCAAAAACGAAGCAGCGCGACCCAAAGACTCCGGGGAAATGCGCGACTTTCTGGGGCGCAATAAGCGTCTGGTCTTCACGCTGATTCATAAGTTCCGTTTTGACAAGGGCAGGGAATATCCTCTGCTATCTAAACGCGACGATATCATTGTTATTGTTGATGAAGCACACCGCACGCAATACGCGGCGCTGGCCGAAAACATGCGCAAAGGGTTGCCCAACGCTCAATATTTTGCCTTTACCGGCACGCCGCTTTTAGGCCGCGAACGTAAAACGAATAGCTGGTTCGGGGATTATGTCAGCGAATATAACTTTGTGCAGTCTATTGATGACGGCGCTACAGTGCCGCTCTTCTATCAAAAGCGGGTTCCCGAAGTTCTCATTCAAAACGAAAATCTGAGCGATGAGTTTTATCAAATTCTGGAAGATGAGAATCTGGACGAAAAAGCGCAGGAAAAATTGGAACGGGAATTCGCAACGGAAATAGAAGTCATCAAGCGGGATGATCGGCTGGAAACAATTGCTAAAGATATTGCCGCGCATTTTCCTAATCGCGGGTATCTGGGAAAAGGCATGGTCGTTTCCGTGGATAAATACACCTGCGTAAAAATGTACGACAAGGTGCAGAAATACTGGAAAGAGGAAATTAAAAAGCTTGTCGGTCAAATCAGCAAGTTTGATGATGACGCACTAAAACAACGTTTGCAAAAAAAGCTCGATTATATGCGTTCGGTGGAAATGGCGGTAGTTATCAGCGAGGATGCGGGCGAAGAAGAACGTTTTACCAAGCAGGGGCTGGACATCAAACTGCATCGTAAAAAGATCAACGCCATTGACAAAAACGGGCATGATATTGAATACCGGTTTAAGGACCCGACAGATAAGCTGCAACTGGTCTTTGTCTGCGCAATGTGGCTGACCGGTTTCGACGCACCGACTGTCTCCACGCTCTATCTCGACAAGCCGATGAAAGATCACACACTGATGCAAACCATCGCCCGGGCCAATCGTGTGACATCATACATGATTAACGGTGTAATAAAAGCCAATGGCGAAATAGTGGATTACTACAATGTCTTTCGCAGTATGAAAAAGGCGCTGTCCGAATATGCGGTGGGTGATGAAAAAGATAGTCCCGTGCAGGATAAAGATAATCTCTTTAACCTGCTTGATGACGCTCTGACGCAAGGCCAACAGTTTTGCGCTGCTTTGGATATTGATCTGCAAAAGGTGCTGGAGAGCCGCGAAACATTCAGCAGACTGAAAATCTTTAAGTCTTTTGCCGACAAACTGCTGGAAAAAGATGACTACTGGAAAGAGTTTAAAGTTTATGAAAACACAATTTCGTCTTTGTATGAAGCTTGCAAGCCGGAAATCCTGCAAAAGAACACACGGTTACTTATTCCTGTTTTTCAATATTTGAGAGGTGTTGTTGATAGTATTATCGGTGAGGTTGATATTGATGAAGTGCGGCAAAAGATAGGCGATCTTCTCGATCAGAGCATTGTCGCGGCAAATAACGACGTGCTGGTTAAAGCATCGGAGCCGCCGCTTCAGATAATCAAAAAAGGAAAGACTTTTGATCTCAGCAAAATGAATTTCGAAAAGCTAAAAGAAGAATTCAAGGAAAAAGAATTTAAAAATATTGAGATTGCCAATCTGCGGGAATTTATTGAAAAGAAGCTGGAAGTCATGCTCAAGGAAAACAACACCCGCACGAATTTTGCGGAGAAGCTTCAGGAAATCATCAACCGCTATAATTCCGGCGGTTCGTCAACAGAAAATTATTATGATGATCTGGTCAAGTATGCGGAAGGTTTAAAAGAGGAAGACGAACGGCATATTCGGGAAGGGCTTACTTCTGACGAACTGGAACTCTACGACATTCTGAAAAAAGAGAAAATGACCAAGGCGGAGGAAATCAAAGTTAAAAACGCGGCCCGTCATTTATTGCAACGCCTGATTAAAGGCAGACCAAAAGTTTTAATTCAGGACTGGTTTAAAGATGGCCAGAGCCAAGTGCGTGTTAAATTGGCCATTGAAGAAGTGCTCGATAAAGACTTGCCGGAAACATACGAAAAAGATTTGTTCAAGGAAAAAAGCAACAAGCTTTATGATCTCGTCTACGAATATGCTGCAAGAGGTCAGAAGTGGGCGGCGTAAGGCTTTTGTATGAGCAATAATAGGGAAAACGGGACAGGTACAATAGAACAAGGGGTTGCAACCCCTTGTTCTATGCGGATTTACGGTAATTATGATCATACAAAACAAACACTATATGTAAAGAAGTGTTAGACGCACTACACTAATGTGAGCGATTTGGATTGAGACTGCCCAAGAAACTGCCCAGGACTATCAAAAAATAGCATCAAATGGTTGCCTGCCTTCCCGTAAGCCTCCCTCAACATGCTGAGGTTCCACCGCATGTTGAGGGCTAAAGTAATCATTTCAAGCTTTCGGAACCGTTCTCACTTATCAATCTAACAGCTTGTTATTAAATCATTAATCCAGCCTTCTCGCTTTTTTTCGACTGTTGGCAGGCTAATTGCTATTATACTTGTGTGATCGTTTTTATCACAATGAAGGAGGTGATACCTAATGCCAAATAAAGATGGAAAGGGGCCAAAAGGCCAGGGGCCGAGAGATGGACACGGCAAAGGCAAAGGAAAAGGCACAAGTAAACCAGCCGGCCCGAAAAAAGGAGGGGAGAAAGGCGGATGTTAAACGCCGAACAATAGCATGGAACAGGCCTTGAAAAACGCGTGCGCAAAATGAGCGTCAAACATGACAAGCATCGTGTCCGCGTTTTTTAAGCCTGCTCATGTCTGCCGATACTTTCCAATTGAGTAAGATAGGCACGGACAATCAGGCAGTTGTTTAATCAGAATCTTTCAAGAACTCTATATTTCTTTTTATTCCCTCGAATCCTGTTCTTTTCAGCGGAGATTTTCTGAAAATCTTCTCGAAAACTTCCGGTGTCAGGTTTTTCCAGTTGGATTTCAAGAACAAGGTAATCTCTGACAGGGGCTGAAAATCCTTTTCGCTGTGGAGTTTTGCCTTTTTGTTCCACGGGCAAACCTCCTGGCAGATATCGCAGCCGAAAATCCAACCTGTCCATTGATTCCTGAACGCTGCCGGAATTTCGCCGCGGTGTTCAATGGTCAGGCAGGCAATGCATTTCCGGGCGTCCAGCGCATAGGGTGTCAAAGCCTTCGTCGGGCAGGCATCAATGCACCGGGTACAGGTTCCGCAGAGGCTTTTGACGGGTGCGTCGTATTCGAGTTCCATATCCAGAATGATTTCGCCCAAAAACAGAAAAGATCCGTACTCTTTGGAAATCAGGTTCGTGTTTTTGCCGATCCAGCCCAATCCCGCCCGTGCTGCCCATGCTCTTTCCATCACTGGTGCGGAATCCACGAAGACGCGTCCCCGAACATCCGGTGTGCACGTTTGAATAAATTTGAATAAACGGTTTAGTTTTTCGCGGATCACCTTGTGATAATCGCGGCCGTAGGCGTAGCGGGAAATTTTATACGTGTCCGCGGGCTGGTCATCCGGCGTGAAGTAGTTACAGGCAACTGAAATGATCGATTTTGCGCCAGGAACCAGTTTCCGGGGATCGATACGTTTTTCCGGATTATTTTTCATGTAAGACATGCTGCTGTGCATGCCGTCATTGAGCCAGGTTTCAAGCGCGCGGGCTTCTTTCTCTAAAAAATCCGCTTTGGAAAAGCCGACAGCACAAAAGCCCAGTTCCAGCGCTTTTTGCTTTATAATTTTTCGCACTTGTCCTTTACTCCTTGCCCCTTGTTCCTTCAACTTGACTCTTTAAGCCTTGAGTAATAGCTGTCCAGCAGATAGACGGCGGCAAGGGGATTGTGTCCCGTGACGCGGTCCTTGACGGCCAGAACCGTTACGGGAGCATCCGCGTATTTGAAGAAAAGTGAGTCGTGGCCGACGCAGAGGCCCAGCAAGATATTGAACTGTACGCCCGCATCGTTCAGGATCATGGCCTGCGCGACCGGATTGCACATGGCCTCGAACTGGCCGATGCGGATTTTTTCTTCGTCGGCAAGGCCGATTTTCTCCTTGGGGATGGCGCCGACCTTGCAGATGACGGATACCACCTCAAAACCACGCGCTTCTAAAAGACCGGCGACGATTTTGGCCTCGCGCGCCAGGCCCACGCAAAAAGCAAGCCCCAGGCGCTGATAGCCCATCTTGTTGGCAAACTCGCAGATTTCCTCTATTCTTGTTTTTGTGGGACGCAAAACGAATGGCTTTTGAGTTCTTCCGCTATAACATTGGCCTTCCTGGATGGAAGCCTGCCGGGCCAATTCCCTCACATTCGGCTCATCGTAGCGTTTTTTTGCCTCACTGATTATTTTCTTTCCGCTTGCCGAGGGGCAACCCCGAAACGCTTTTCCCTTCGGATTCAGGCAGAGTTTTTCGTTTCGGGGGAGCGGGCAATTGGCGCAATCAGCCGTCTGTTGTTTCTTTTTCATGTTTTTTCCCTCTCTGTTATTCTGTGCGGCGTGCAGTATAATTCAGACAAATAAAACAGTCCACTATTTGTTTCTTTTTTTGAAATTCTGCTTAGACGCGGGCTGCAACCTGATTTTTGTTTCGGGAAGTAAAGAGTTCTTAATTAGCCGTTGACAGTATTATTTGTTTCACGTAATAAGATAACCTGATTAATTACAAAAAATCGCTATTTATGACAATTTATTACCAAAAAAGGTTGTAAAAAGTTTTTGAATTAAAAATTTTATTTAAACAAAAAGGAGAGGGGTTATGAAGAAATTACTGAAACTGACGTGTTTGTTAATTGTTTTTGCTGCCGCGGTAATGGCAGCGCCATCCTCAACGCTGGCTGAACCTTCCGGGAAGTTGATCATTTTTCATGCCGGAAGTTTATCTGTTCCTTTTGATGCGATGGAAAAAGCTTTTGAAGCAAAATATCCTAAAGTTGACATTCTCAGAGAAGCGGGCGGAAGTCAGGCCTGTGCCCGCAAGGTTTCTGATCTTAAAAAACCTTGTGACTTGATGGTTTCGGCTGATTTCAAGGTCATCAATAAACTGCTTATTCCTGCTTATGCCGACTGGAATGTCCGCTTTGCCACAAACCAGCTCGTGCTCTGCTACACGGACAAAAGCAAATACGCTAAACGTATCAATAAGAAAAACTGGTATGATATTCTTCAAAAGAAAGATGTGGTATGGGGGCATTCTGATCCCAATCTTGATCCCTGTGGTTACCGCGCTTTGATGGTTTTGCAGCTTGCTGAAAAATATTACAAGAAGCCTGGTCTTTATGATGCCATCATCGCCAACCGTCCACAGGAAAATATCCGTCCCAAATCTGTCGAACTGATTTCGCTGTTGCAGAGCGGAAATATGGACTACGCCTGGGAGTACCGTTCCGTGGCCGTCCAGCATAAATTGCGTTACATATCTCTTCCGGATGATATCAACCTTGGCAATTATAAATATGATGATTTTTATTCACAGGCAGTTGTTAAGGTAACAGGAAAAGAACCGGGAACATTCATGGATATCAAGGGCGATTCCTGCACTTACGGTGTCACCATGATCAAAAATCCACCCAATGAAGAAGCCGCTGTTGCTTTTTTACAGTATTTGCTGGATCCCAAAGGCGGTTTGAAAGTACTTAAAGATATGGGACAGCCGCCTTTTATTCCCTGCCGTGTTTCGACGCCCGAGATGAAAAAGGCTCTGCCGGTAAAACTGCAGGGAAAGGTGGAAGTCAAAAATTAGGAGTTTCTTTATTCAATGAAGGTCAAAGAACCATTTTTTTGGGTCAATATTTCCTGCGGTGTCATCATTATGGTGTTCATTCTTCTGCCGCTTTTGGAGATGCTGACGGCGCCTTCATTTTCGATGGTTAAGGAAACAATCAAAGATAAAGATGTGGTGCGGTCAATCTGGTTAAGTATATATACAGCCGGATTGGCCGCTCTTTTTTCTTTTATTTTCGGCACACCTCTGGCTTATATCCTCGCTCGCACAAACTTTGTGGGGAAACATCTGGTGGAAAGCATTGTCGATCTTCCAATCGTTATCCCTCATCCGGTCGTCGGTATCGCCATTCTCAGTGTCGCGGGAAAAAATCACTGGATCGGTGAAATTTTCAGCGAGTTGGGAATTCGCATCATGGGAAGTGTCACCGGCATCGTTGTTGTTTTAACTTTTGTGGGTCTGCCTTTTTACGTCAATGCCGTGAAAAGCGGTTTTGAAAATATATCGCCGCGACTGGAGAATGTATCCAGAAGCCTGGGCGCCTCCATGACGTCGACTTTTTTTAGAATCACGTTTCCTCTGGCCTGGCGCAGCATACTCATCGGCCTCATCATGTGCAGCGCCCGCGCCATCAGTGAATTCGGCGCCGTCGTTGTCGTCGCCTATCATCCGATGATTGCTCCGGTGCTGATCTATGAACGGTATGAGGCATACGGCCTTGCCTATTCCCAGCCGGTCGCTGTCTGGCTTGTTTCTATTTGCCTTATCCTCTTTTTCGTTTTGAGAATTCTCACTTTAAGAACAGGAAAATCGTCATGATTGAAGTAAAAGAACTCTTTGTTGAACTGGGCGATTTTCGACTGGATAATATCAATGTTGCCATCAACAAGAATGAATTTTTCGTCCTGATGGGGCCGACAGGCGCCGGCAAAACGGTATTGCTGGAGGCCATTGCCGGGCTCATCCCGGTGCGGAAAGGTTCTATATACATTGGCGGGAAAAACGTAACCACTTTACCCCCTGAAAAAAGGGGCGTGGGCATAGTATATCAGGATTACTCCCTTTTTCCGCATATGACGGTTAAGGAGAATATAAACTTCGGCTTACACTATAACAAAATAAAAAAGGGAATCGCCAAAGACAGATTCAATCGCCTCGTGCAGAATCTTAATCTGGAACATCTGCTCAACAGGTTGACGACCAATTTAAGCGGCGGGGAAAATCAGCGGGTCTCGCTGGCCAGAGCGTTAATGATTGAGCCGCTGGTTCTCCTTCTTGATGAACCTCTTTCCGCTCTCGATCATCGTTTCCGCGAAGAAATAAGAGAAGATCTTAAAAAACTGCACAAAGATTCCGATACCACTTTTTTGATGGTAACGCATGATTTTGCCGAAGCCATATTACTGGCCGATCGGGTTGCGGTTATGAATGAAGGACGCATCGAACAAACCGGCACAACCGAGGAAATATTCCGCAAGCCGTGTTCAACCTTTGTAGCCGATTTTGCCGGCATGAAGAATTTATTTGCTGTCAAATTCAGCGGAACAGAAGCCCGTATTAATGATTTGACGATAGAGGTTGGCTATGCTCCACTGGAGGGCTGCTCATATGTTGCGATACGACCGGAAGATATTGTGCTGAGCTTAAAAAAACTTGACTCCAGTATGCGTAATGCTTTTTCGGGCACCATCAAGGCCTTGATTGATCGCGGCTTTTATTACGAAGTTTGGATAGAATCGGCTGAAACAATTTTTAAGGCAACCATTACCAAACGATCGCTGTTTGAACTTGCTTTGAGTGAAGGAATGAATATTTTCTTTTCGTTCAAGTCAACCGCGCTTCATCTTTTTTAATGAATCCAGAAACAAGGAAGTGTTAAAACTACTTTGATTTTTATGTTTTTTGATAATCATTAAGAAAAGGCTTTGGAAAATAAATCGTTGTGGAGGGACTTTTAAAAACAACCCAGCTGACATTTCCGTATTTTCAAGCCAAGGATGTTTGCAGCTTCAGAAATTTTCAATGGCGTTGTTTTGAACTGACGGGCCATCTCAAATATTGCTGAACATGTCAATTTGTCCGCGGCATCCAGTTCACGCAAAGATGATGCGAGCTCCGGGGATGGTTCCCGCGGAGCAGTTCCCGCGTACGGCGTTTTTTCTACTTTAAAGAAACCGATCTGACATTCGGTAACCCGCGCGCCGAGTTTGTCCATCATCGCCCCGACGGCAATTCGTGGTACGTTTAATTCCCTGGCTATCTTCCAGGCAACAGGGCAACGCAGATAACTGTCTTTTAGTGCGGCGCTTGTTGCGGATTCCAACAGCGACAGCGTGTCGGCAGAAAGATTGGCCGGATTTTCTTCCAGGCTGATTCTTGAACGTTTCTTTTTACGATCTTTATCGTTAAAATCACGCATAACCCAAACTCCTTGAATGATGAGATTTATAGGCAATAAATTATTATCTGTCAATGTTAAAGGTTGCCAACGAATTGTTTTGTTATCTTCGTAAAATAAGTTTTGGATAATAAAAAAATTTTTAGCACTGATTTCCAAATATGTCTTGTTTGTTTATCTCATCATTTACGTTAAATTTTAAATTAGCGAGTTGATCTGGCTTGATTCTGATAACAAATTTTTTAAGAAGTAAAAATAAAAGTTAATAAGTTAGTGGAAGAAACTGCGTCAATCAAATTTAAAAGGTAAAAAAACAACCACAGGAGGTGTGTTATGAAGATTAGTGCTCGCAATATATTGAAGGGTAAAGTAATCAAAGTATCGGAAGGTATTGTAAATACAGAGGTGCTCCTGGAGCTTACGGGTGGCGCAAAGGTTGTTTCGATGATTTCCAAAGATTCCGCAAAGAGACTCGGACTGAAACCCGGCAAGAAAGCATATGCGATTATCAAAGCTTCCAGCGTGATGATGGGTGTGGACTGAGGCAACACAGAAAAAGGACAATATGATGACTGTAAAACAAATGAAACGCAGTTCTGACTATCCCATGCTGTCTATTTCGGAAGCCTGGCAGCGGGTTTCCTCGGCGCTGGCACCCCTTCCGCCGGTTCGTAAGCCATTGGTTTTCGCTGCCGGCTTAGTGCTGGCGGAAGATATTATTGCCAGGAGCAGTATGCCGCCATTTGCCGCGGCTTCCATGGATGGCTATGCGGTAATCAGCAGCGATGCATCTCTGGAAAAATCAATAACCGGAGAACAGGATGCGGGCGTCAAACTTGACCTGTCCGTTAGACAAGGAACAGCGGTGCGGATTATGACAGGCGCACCGCTGCCGGCTGGCGCCGATGCCGTTATCCCTTTTGAAAAAACCGGGGAAAAGGAAGGTGTTGTCCGCTTGCAGGTCATCCCCAAACCGGGCGAGAATGTGCGACCCGTCGGTCTGGATATGATAGCCGGGGAAACCGTCCTTCCGAAGGGTTTTGTGTTGGGACCGGCAGAGTTAGGACTGTTGGCCGCACTCGGTCACTTTCAGGTGCTGGTACATCCCCGCCCGCGAATATCAATCATGGCTACGGGCAATGAATTGGTGGCCGGCGATGAAACCCTTAAGCCCGGTCAAATCCGCGATTCCAATTCGGTGGCTCTTTCTGCCGCCGCGGCAGCCTGCGGATTTGACGTTATGACCGCGCCGCGGCCCATCAACGATGATATCAACAAAATTGAGCAGGCTCTTGTCGAGGCCTTGAACAACAGCGACATGGTCATCACATCGGGTGGTGTTTCCATGGGAAAACTGGACATGGTAAAGCCATTACTGGCGAAGCTCGGCGAAGTGCTCATTGGTCGTGTGGCCATGAAACCGGGCAAGCCTTTAACTTTCGCCATGTTGCAGGGGAAACCGGTATTCGGATTGCCCGGCTTTCCCGTATCTTCCCTGGTTTGTTTTGAGTTGTTTGTCCGGCCGGCGCTGCGCCTGATGAGCGGATTGAATCTTTTGTGGCGCCCGTGCCTGGATGTAAGTCTGGCAGAAAACTTGCAGCATGATTTGGATCGAACCGAGTTTCAACGCGCCGTCGTTAAATCCGATCATGAAGGATTCATAGCCTACAGTACCGGTTCCCAGAGTTCCGGCCGACTTAAATCCCTGGTAGGAGCCAATGCTTTGCTCATTCTGCCCATAGGGAGGGGCGATTTTCCCGCCGGTTCGCGTGTTAAGGCCTTTATGATCAATCAACCTGAAGTATTGAAAGATTTACCTTTTTAAAAAATTAATTGTTTATTTGTAATGCAAGGACATTATGAATAAAACCACATGGAAATCAGAATCAGAAATTAATGGCCTGCTGAGTGATTATAATACGTTTGGTATCCTTAGTTTTAGTTGCGGTATATGTGCCAACCTATGCTATACGGGGGGGCAAGACCGGAATTGAAAAACTGAAAGCACATTTGTTGAAGAATCACAAACAGATCAAACTGAAGTCATTCTCGCCTGTTGCCCTGAAGAAATAATGCGTCAAGCCCTAAACGCTAACAAAAAAGCGCTCAAAAAATGTGACGCGTTGATCGTCTTGAGTTGCGCGGCGGGAATAAAATCGGCAAATAGCTGCAAGCCCGGTTTGCCGGTAATAAATTTACTGGATTCAGTTGGAAGTACTGCTTGGAGTAAATGCACAAAGTGCGGTGATTGTCTGGTCAAGTGTCCCGTCATGCAAATGGGAAGGCAGGAAGCTGTTAACGAGATAACGGCGCTGTTAAAAACCGGTTACTCCGAAAAAATTTTCAATGAATGCACCTTTTGTTTTAGCTGCAATAAATACTGCCCCCAGGGTCTGCGGCCATATGAATTCATTTTGGAAAAATTTATGGAAGCCAGAAAAAAGAAGGGGAAAATATCCGCCATTTACCCATTTCTTTGCAACGGCATGAAAACATCAATGTGGCAGGATATTTATTCCATGCTTTCAAAAATGGAACGGACCATCCTTGAAAAATGGTCGGACGTGCCTCCACCATCAAAAGAAATTCTCTGGGTCGGCTGCATCGGCCGGATCAGTTGTTTTGATATTGAAAATTCCAATGTGTTGAGTGAACTGCCGAAATTCGGACCGCCGGATCTGTGTTGCGGAGAACTTGCCTATCGCCTCGGTTCCTGGAAAGCCTACACGGATACGGTTGAAAAAAACCTGAAGGCCTTTGAAAAACTACAGATCGAAAGAATGGTCTGCTATTGCGGCTCCTGCTACAATTATCTGTCCAATATCTTAAAAAACGTTTACGGAAAAACATTACCGTTTGAATTGATCTCGCTTTACGAATGGCTCAACGAAAGAAGAGAATCCGGTTATTTGAAATTGAAAAAGCCGCTGAAAATGAAGACAACGCTTCATGAATCCTGTTACGTCAGTGAACTCGGAGAAAGTTTTGCCCAATGTCTGCGCGCCCTATATGGTTCAACGGGTGTGGAAATTGTTGAGCTGCCTCATCACGGTGACAACAATCTTTCCTGCGGAGCGGCGAGCGTTCTGCGGACACTTAATCTGCCGAAAAGTCTTTTTAAGGAACAGTGGAAAAAATATAATGAGGTTCGGAAAACGGGGGTCAAAGCAATGGCGGTTAATTGTCCCGGCTGCTTGATCACCCTGTCTTTTACCAATATGTTTGCCGGTATAAAATTACACTATATGCCGGAGGAACTACTGCACGCTTATGGTGATAAGATAACGAAACCCCTGTCCAAAAGGATTCCTCTTTTTATGCTGGCTTTTATGAAACACCCGACATTCCCTTTCCGGCATGTGGACGCGGAAATATCCGTTCGTTAATTTAAGGAAGATTGCGCGATGGAGATTTTTTATTCGTGAGACTCAAATTTCAGGAGTGAGCGAACTGAAATTTGTTAGTCGAACAATCCCGACGAAGTCGGAGGGTATGATATCTCGCAACTCTGCTGCGGAATAAGTTTCCAAAGCTTGCTTTGGGGTTTCATACCCGTGATTTACTGCCTTTCGTTTCTTTCTGCCGGATCATTTCTTCCAGTATTCTGGCGGCGTCACCGACCAGTTGAACACAGGGGCGTTTTCTGTAATAGTCGGCTGTTCTTTGTTCCGTGTTGGGATTGTTTGATTTTTCAGTCAGACCCAGCAAATCCCTGCAAATAACGGATCCATGGATTTCTTTAAACTGATTGGCGAGTTTTTGTATTCTTCGATAGTGTTCGGTCTTGGCGCGATTGTCGTCCGGTTCGGTATAGCCCCAAAACATTCCCGCGACCATGAACATGCCACTGACCGCTCCGCAGACCTCGCGGAGCCTTCCCATTCCGCCGCCGAATGAGGAGGTCAGTTTTATGGCGGTGTTTTTATCCATTTTGAAATCATCGGCAAATGCCAGAAACACGGCCTGAGCGCAATTGTAGCCTTCTTTGAAAAATGCTTTGGCTTTTTCCTCTTTTGTCATCATTTCCGTCATTATCCGGGCAGCGTGATGTGGAGGGATTTTATCTTTCGATAAAGCGTGCTTTTGTGAATGCCCAGTTGTTTGGCTGTTTTTAGGCAATCCCAACTGTTTTGCTCAAGAGCTTTAACAAGATATGTTTTTTCCATATTCTTCAAAGATATGTCATTAGTAGGGGAAATATCTGCCGATACGAGAAAAAGAGATTCCGGCAGATGCTTCTTTTCAATAAGACCTGTCTTGCAAAGAATAAAGGCCCTTTCAATAATATTGGCCAGTTCACGGATATTGCCCGGATAGGTATATCCCATTAAAACAGCCATTGCCTCATCACTAATACCGGAGATGTCATTCTTCTGCATCGTGTTGAAATGGCCGATAAAATGTTCGCACAGCAAAGGAATATCTTCCATGCGCTCGCGTAGCGGCGGTAGTGTTATTTTAAACACATTAATTCGATAAAACAAGTCTTCCCGGAATTGTCCCTGCCGCACCAGTTCCTCAAGTCTCTTGTTGGTTGCGACAATAATACGTACATTATGCTCAATGCTTAGCGTAGCGCCGAGTGGCTCAAAAGTTTTTTCCTGCATAACCCGCAGCAACTTGACCTGCATAGCCGGTGTGATGTCACCGATTTCATCCAAAAATAATGTGCCGTTTTCCGCCAGATGGAATCTTCCAGGTTTGTCTTTCTTTGCGTCGGTAAAAGCGCCCGCCATATAACCGAAAAGTTCCGATTCCAGCAGCGTATCCGGCAGCGCGCCGCAATTGACGGCTATAAACGGCTGTTTTTTTCTCGAGCTTAGATTATGAATAGCACAGGCGACCAGTTCCTTGCCCGTGCCGCTTTCTCCCTCAATGAGCACAGTGCTGGCGCTGTCTGCGATGTCGGGCAGGATATCAAAAAGCTGCAGCATCTGATGATTTTTGGAAATGATATCGGAAAAAGAATACTTCCTCTTGATGGCCTTTCGCAAGTCTTCTTCCACGCTGATATCGCGGAAGGTTTCCACCGCGCCCAACAGCACGCCTTTTTTGTCGCGCAGTAAAGCGGTGGAAATACTGATGGGAAACCTGTGGCCATCGGCGTCAATAATCTGCACCTTTTTATTGACAATCGGTTCACCGGTTTTCATGGTGGCGCGCAGGCAGCAGCTTTTCTCGCAAATGTCGGCTTTGAGAACGTCCTTGCACAGTTGGCCGATGGCTTCCTCTTTGGGAACGCCGGTTATTTTTTCCGCTGCCCGGTTGAACGAGGTTATTTGCCAATCCTTATTGACCGTGAAAACACCATCGGCAATAGAATCGAGGATAATATTTTGCCCGTCAATAAGATTGAGGGGCAAAGAATTAAGGGTATTTTTTAATTTCATTTCATATCATTAAATTAAATTGTGATTTCAGCCTTCATGGCATCCATCCTCATGCTGTGAGCAGGCAATGCCGGAATCTTTCAGGTTTCCGGCAAGCCATCTTTCAGCAACATCTTTTACATTACCGGAACAGCCGCGCAAAACCTGGATTCCGCTGTTTCCTAAAACGCTTACGGCTCCTTGTCCCATGTTTCCGGCAAGCATGTGCGTCACGTCCATTTGCGCCAGTATCGAGGCAATGTCCGATTTGCAGCCACAGCCAGCGGGCGGCGTGATGGTTTCCTGTGAAAGTATTTTGTTTTTGTCGTCGATCGTGAATACGGTAAAATATTCACAGTGGCCGAAATGTTCGTCCACCTGATTCTGATTGGATGGTAATGCGATTTTCATAAATTTCTCCTTAAATAATATTAGTTATTTTTATCTGCCCTGCGTCCTTTCCCTGGCCGCAAGAATTTTTTTCGTCTAAAGCAATTTCCCCGCCTTCAATTTTCAGAGCTTTCCCGTTCAGCAAAACGTCGGCTATCTTTTTGTGTGCCGCCTCTATTATCCTGCCGAACGTCTGGCGGGAAATGTTCATTTTTGCCGCCGCTTCTTCCTGATATAACTGTTCGTAATCCGCAAGACGAATCGCTTCAAATTCATCCAGGTTCAAAACAATCTCTTCCAAATCCATAGTGGGTATTCCCCGTGGCTTGAAATAATTTTTGTCAGGAATTCCACAGATATTACGATGACATTTAGGCCGGGGCATTTGTCTTTATTACTCCTCTTCAGCTATTATAAGCGTATGCTCATAACTTGTCAAGGGTTTATTTTGTTTTTGTCAGATAAGAATTAAAAGTGAACCGTTTTTTGTAGATTTAAAATTTAAAAGTGAACACCTGAAGTTAAGGATATAATCTTTCAAAAAAGGGGATTATATCATGGTGCAAATACACAAGCGGTTTACAGATGAACAAGTAAAAGAGTTGATGGAGAAATACCTTAGGAAAGAGATCGACAGAGACTATCTTCAAGAGGTTCTGGAAATTGGAAAGACAAGATTCTTTGAGCTGATGAAAGAATATTGCCGTGATCCTTCATCGTTTTCGGTCCGGTATATTCGGGAACAGAAAACCAGAAGCATTCCGGAGGACGTTGAGGAAAATATTTTCAAGGAGCTGAACACGGAGAAGCAATTGATCGAGGACAAAGATATTCCCATTCGGTCATACAATTACAGCTATATCAAAGATCAACTGGAGATACGCCACAAGCAGCGCGTCTCACTGCCAACCATCATCGATCGGGCCAGGAAAAACGGCTTTTATCTTAAAAAACCTAAAAGAACCGTTCATGATCGGGAAGTGTTAACTCACTATGCCGGTGAATTGATTCAGCACGATTCATCCCATCATTTATGGGCGCCCCAAGCCGGTGAGAAATGGTATTTGATTACGTCCCTTGACGACTTCAGCCGTTTTATCTTGTATGCCCAGTTGTTCAAGAAGGAAACCTCCTGGGCGCACATTCTTTCGCTGGAACATCTCTTACTGAAGTACGGCATTCCCTTTTCTTACTATGTGGATTCGCACTCGATCTTTCGGTTTGTCCAGAACAGAGACTCAATCTGGAGAGAACACCGTCTCCTTACGGATGAAACAAGCCCACAATGGAAACAGGTTTTAAATGATTGCAATGTAAAAGTCATCTACGCACTTTCCCCGCAGGCAAAGGGAAAAATAGAAAGACCTTATCAGTGGCTCCAGGACCGGCTGGTTCGCACCTGCATCAGAGAGGATGTTTCTGATATTCGACAGGCCCAGAAGATTCTCGGTCAGGAAATCCACCAGTACAATTACCGCCGGGTTCATTCTACAACGCAGGAAGTCCCTTATCTTAGACTTCAAAACGCTTTGGAAAATGGCAAATCGCTCTTCAGAAACTTTAAAGTCAAACCACCATATGAATCGCCAAAAGATATTTTCTGCCTCCGAATCGACAGGGTGGTGGATGCCTATCGCAAAGTTTCGATTAATAATCTTTCCTTGAAAATCAACAAGGCCGATCCTCATGAAACGGTCAATATCCGTATTTATCCCATCAACCATGGCTTGGCAGAACTTCGTTTCTGGTGCAAGGGAAGGCTTGTCGATGTCCAGAAAATTAAACAGCAGGACTTGAATTTATCCATCCTTTAAATATCCCCGGATCTTTCAATTCTGCCGTAAGGATGTTATCCATAGCCTTCTCGGAGCGGCCCTTCCGCGGAGCATGGCGGAGAGAAGGCTGTGGGGAACATCCGCTCGATGTCGTATGGTAAGCAAGATAAATTGCCGCCTTTACGAAAATCAATACCGGAAATATGAATACCAGAGAGTTCACTTTTAATTCTTAAACAGTTCACTTTTAAATTTTAGCCAACAGGGTTTATTTTGTTTTTTGCTTTGGAAAATGTCAGGTGAATTATCAGGCCAATACATCCAATAATTTTCGTTTGAAATCTTGTAATTTAGTCGAGATTGACGATTTGCTGCTTTGATGTGACCATAAGATGGTTATTTTCCTAATTCATTACTTCTCTGTGTAATGTCAGACTTCCTGATGTGGGCCGTGTTTTCGCGGGTAATTTTGGAAATGGGGATG
>WOYI010149343.1_pt1 | contig 19793 bp, 17 predicted proteins | sample 6423411 | NCBI WGS metagenome assembly WOYI01 (sample SAMN13441803, study PRJNA592873) | oil field metagenome | biome: oil field; feature: oil-well bore; material: oil-contaminated soil; isolation source: oil-contaminated soil from oil-well borehole | place: Germany: Wietze | collected 2016-10-18 ... | reverse complement strand
AGAGTGCTTCACTGTGGATGAAGATGTTGAGGGTTCGACCCCCTCCAGGCACCCAGGACCTTCGCAAGAAGGTCTTTTTTACAAAGTTTTTTACCGCAAGGTTTGACAGGCTTTTAAAGCTATGAGATAATAATTGTTTGATCGGCAGAGACGGAAACGAGTACTGCAGGCAGGCTGATAGCGAACCGGGATGGTGGAAGCCGGGCAGAACCCCTTGCAGGAAAATCCTTCCAGAGCCGCGAGCTGAACACGTTCAACGATAGTAAGCGAGCCGGATCGCCCTTCCGTTACAGAGGGTGCATGTTCAATAAGCAGCATGCGATAAGCGCTCAGCATGGCTGAGAAGCGGGGTGGTACCGCGAGTTTTGGCTCGTCCCTGTAGTGGGACGGGCTTTTTTTATTTACAAGCTGGTAAAGACCAGCCGCAGGAGGAGCAATTATGTTCAAACCAGTGTCATCGCGATTGAATATCCAGCAGGAGGAAGAAGCGCGCCTGCGTTTTTGGCGGGCGCATGAGATTTTTAAGAAATCATCTGACGAGCGCAAGGATCGCGAGCCATTTGTGATGTTTGAAGGCCCTCCTACTGCCAACGGTAAACCTGGTGTGCACCACGTCCTGGCACGGGCTTTTAAGGACATGTTCCCAAGGTTCCGTACGATGCAGGGTTACTTCGTCGATCGGCGCGGTGGCTGGGACACTCACGGACTTCCGGTCGAAATCGAAGTCGAGAGGAAGCTGGGCTTCACCTCGAAGAGCCAGATCGAGGAATACGGCATCGAGAAGTTCAATGCCCTCTGCCGCGAATCAGCCTTCTCGCGCATACAGGATTGGGAGAAAATGACCGAACGGATCGCCTATTGGGTGGATCTGAGCCGGTCTTACGTGACTTACACGAATCCGTACATCGAATCGGTTTGGTGGTTATTACGCCAGATTTGGGATAAAGGGCTGCTGTACCAAGGCTATAAGGTGGTTCCGTACTGCCCGCGCTGCGGCACACCGCTTTCGAACCACGAAGTTGCGCAAGGGTACGCCGACACGGTTGACCCAAGCATCACCGTACGCCTACCGCTGCTGGATGAACCGAATACCTATCTATTGGTTTGGACTACCACGCCGTGGACCTTACCAGGCAATGTTGCAGTCGCTGCGCATCCTGAAGTGGATTACGTCATGGTCAGAGTTGAAGGTGGGACGGATGAACGGCTGATCCTGGCGAAGGAATTGATCCCGCTTGTCTTCGGGGATAAAAAAGTGGAAGTGCTTAAGAGCATGAAGGGAAAAGCGCTCGAGGGCATGAAATATGCGCCTCTCTACTCCTTTATGCCCCCAGATAAGCCAGCTCATTACGTAGTTAATGCCGATTACGTCACCACCAGTGACGGAACCGGGCTTGTGCATATCGCGCCAGCATTCGGCATCGATGATATGCAGGTTTCCAAAGTGTATAATTTGCCGGTTTTGCTGACAATTGACGATGAAGGCAAATTCAAACCGGCAATTTCACCCTGGGCAGGCATATTCGTCAAAGATGCCGATCCGTTGATTATGGAAGACCTGGAAAAGCGAGGGTTGCTGTTTAGCCGCGGAACGCTGACCCACAGTTACCCCTTCTGCTGGCGCTGCGACACCCCGCTTTTATACATGGCACGATCCACCTGGTTTATCCGCACCAGCAAGGTCAAAGACCGCATGGTCGAACTTAACCAGCAGATTAACTGGGTGCCAGAGCACATCAAAGAAGGCCGTTTTGGCAACTGGCTGGAAAACAATGTGGACTGGGCTTTGGGGCGGGACCGCTACTGGGGTACGCCGCTGCCAGTCTGGGTCTGCGAAAGCTGCGGGCATCAGCACTGCGTCGGCTCTGTTGAAGAATTGAGCAAGCTGACCGGTGAAGATCAAACCAAGCTGGAACTACACCGTCCTTACGTGGACCAGGTGCACTTCAACTGCCCCAAATGCAAGGAGGGCACGATGACCCGCGTGAGCGAGTTGATTGACGTCTGGTTTGACTCCGGTTCGATGCCCGTTGCCCAATGGCATTATCCTTTTGAGAACCTGGAGGAATTCAAACAGCAATTCCCTGCCGATTTCATCTGCGAGGCGGTCGACCAAACCCGCGGTTGGTTCTATTCGCTGCTGGCGATCAGCACGCTGGTCTTTGACAGCCTGAGTTACGAGAATGTCATCTGCCTGGGTTTAATCCTGGATGGAGAAGGTCAGAAGATGTCCAAGCACAAGGGCAATGTGGTTGACCCCTGGGAAGTGATCGATGCCTACGGTGCCGACGCGATGCGCTGGTATCTCTATACCTCCAGCCCTCCAGGCAACGAGCGCCGTTTTAGCACGGAACTGGTGGGGGAGGTGGTGCGCAGCTTCATGCTGACGCTGTGGAATACCTATTCGTTCTTCGTGACCTACGCCAACCTGGATAACTGGACCCCTGACTCTTCAGTCATTCCCCATTTTTCAGATCTGGACCGATGGCTGCTCTCATCGTTGGAGGCCTTGGTGAGGGATGTGACCAAAGCGTATGAAACCTATGACGTGATCGGAGCTACCCGTCCGATTGAAGCCTTTGTGGACAATCTCTCCAATTGGTACTTGCGCCGCTCAAGGAGGCGTTTCTGGAAGAGTGAGTCAGATGCGGATAAGGCTGCTGCCTACGAGACGCTGTATCGGGCTTTGGTGACCGTCTCCAAATTACTGGCACCCGCCATGCCCTTCATGTCAGAGACTCTTTACCAAAACCTGGTGCGTTCATTTGATGACCAGGCCCCGATTTCTGTGCACCTGGCCGACTGGCCAAAAGCAGACCTGAGCATGATCGATGAAACCCTTAACCACCAGATGGCGGTGGTGATGAAGCTGGCTTCGCTTGGGCATGCCGCGCGCAATAAATCGAACGTCAAGGTGCGTCAACCGCTTTCGGAAGTTGCTTTTGCCGTTGGCAGCGCGGATGAGTTGGATGTGGTCGACCAGTTTAGAGAGATCCTCGCAGACGAATTAAACGTCAAGCAGGTGAGGGCATTGGGAGGAAGCGAGGAAGCTGTTGATTACAGTCTGAATCCATTGCCCAGGCAACTGGGTCAGAAGTATAAGGGATTGACGCCAAAAGTACGGCAGGCGATCCTTGATTTGCCCGCGAAGGAAAGCGCCGAGAGGCTGTTGGCTGGTTTGAACCTGGTGATTAAAGTGGATGACAAATACTACGAAATTCTGCCAGACGAAGTCGAAGTGCATGCCGCAGCCAAAGAAGGCTTTTCCGTTGCGACGGAAGGTCCCTACCTGGCGGCATTGGTCACGACGATCAGCCAGGAGTTGTTCTATGAAGGTCTGGCGCGCGAGTTCGTGCGGCGGGTACAGGATCAGCGTAAAAGCCTTGGCCTGGATATCGCCGATCGCATCCGGATCTATTACCAGGCTACCCAAGCGTTAAGTGAGGCAGTGAAGCAAAATGAAGCTTATATTGCCGCGGAAACGTTAGCGGTGGCTGTTTTGGATGAAGCCATACCGCATGGGTTGACCGCAGTGGATGACGCATTTGATGGAGAAGAATTACACTTTGCCTTGCAAGCTGTACGAGGAGAGGCAGAGTGAAGAAATTCCTGAAACATAATGCGCTTTTGTTCCTGGTCGCCGCCGCAGTAATTGTGGTGGATCAGCTGACGAAAGCCCTGGTAAGGCAGAACCTTGCCTTTGGCGAAGCCTGGGCGCCGATCCCTGCGATCGGAGAATTTTTCCGTTTCCTATACTGGCAGAACCGGGGTGCCGCGTTTGGTACTTTGCAGAATGCCGGTCCGATATTAACGATCGTCAGGATTGGTATCGTTATTTTCATCGTCGTTTTCTATCAAAAAGCTGAAATAAAGGACACGCTGCTGAAAGTATCCTTGAGTCTGATGCTGGGCGGTGCGGTCGGTAATCTGGTTGACCAGTTTAGTATGGGTTTTGTCACGGACTTTATCGCGGTTGGAAGATTCCCCATTTTTAACATCGCTGATTCTGCTGTTACCATCGGTGTTGGGTTGATGCTGCTGGACATGCTCATAAAAGAGAAAAATGGATCCAATGTGGAACCGGAAGCGAAACCTGGCGGAGATGCATAAAGAATTACGCTACGAAGGGGAAGGTGCGATACGGCTCGATAAATTCTTAGCGCAGTCTGAGCCGGAGTTTTCGCGTGTGCAATTCCAGCAACTGATTGCGAATGGGGACGTCTCCGTGAACGGGGAGGTCCAAACAAAAGCCGCTTTCAAGCTTGAACCGGGAAGCACTGTGGGCTATTCCCTTCCGATCCACGAAGCAAGCAAGCTATTGCGGCAACCTATTGAAATCGATGTGATCTACGTTGACGAAAACGTAATCGTTGTGAACAAACCTGCCGGCATGGTTGTGCACCCGGGTGCGGGAAATACCCAGGATACCCTGGTGAACGCCATCCTGAACCGTTGGCCGGAGATCGCACCGGTGGGCGAAGCTGAACGCCCTGGCATTGTCCATCGGTTGGATAAGGACACATCCGGAGTTCTAATCCTGGCGCGCAATGAAGCAGCCTATACCTGGCTGGTGCGTCAATTCAAATCGCGAAAAACGAAAAAGACCTACCTGGCATTGGTGGACGGTCAACCGCCTACCCCCAGTGGCAGAATTGAAGCGGCTATCGGAAGAGATGAAAAGCACCGGCAGCGGATGACGGTCGTGTATGGAGACAAGGGTAAAACAGCTATCACAGAATACCATACGCTTGAACGCTACCGTAATCACACCCTGCTTGAAGTGCAGCCCCTCACAGGCAGAACCCACCAAATTCGCGTGCACCTGGCTTTTCTCGGCTGCCCTGTAACGGGAGACAGAATTTACGGCCGTCGGAAGAAGTCGCTTGATATTCCAAGATTTTTCCTGCATGCCTACAAGCTGAGCATCAAACTGCCAGGTGAGGAAGAGCCAACAGAATTCACAGCTCCATTGGCAGAAGACCTTAAAGAAAAACTAACCACTATCGAAAAGGAGTAAACCATGCAAACTTTTGATTTTCGCTCTGACACCACCACACATCCGACTGAAAAAATGCGGCAGGCAATGGCAAGCGCTGAAGTGGGGGATGACGTCTACGGGGAAGATCCGACCGTCAACGCGTTAGAACAAAAAGCAGCCAGAATGCTTGGCAAGGAGCGTGGGTTGTTCGTGACTTCGGGCACGATGGGCAATCTGCTGGCGGTGCTGGCACACTGCGCCCGGGGCGAAGAGGCTATCATGGGCACCCAGGGGCACACGTTTCTGCATGAAGCCGGTGGTGTCTCAGCCCTGGGTGGTGTGGTGATTCACACGGTTCCCAACCAGCCAGATGGAACCATTGCTTTAAAGGACCTGGAGAACGCTCTGCGCAACCCAGAGGATGTACACGAGCCAATTTCGCGGTTGGTTATTCTTGAGAACACTCAAAATGCTTGTGGCGGGGTGCCGCTGAGCCTGGAGTACACTGAAAGTGTGGCTGCCTTTGCCCATAAGCACAGCCTACTTCTGCATCTGGACGGAGCGCGGATTTTCAATGCTGCGGTAGCGTTGGGTTTACCTGCCAGCAAATTAGCAGAGCCAGCGGATTCGGTCACCTTTTGCCTGAGTAAGGGTTTGTGTGCCCCGGTGGGGTCGGTGTTGTGTGGTAACGCGACCTTTATCAGCAAAGCGCGGCGATTGCGGAAAATGCTGGGTGGCGGCATGCGCCAGGCGGGCATTATCGCGGCTGCGGGAATTGTGGCGCTGGATGAAATGGTGGATAGGCTGGCAGAAGACCATCGACGCGCGGCTTTATTGGCGGAGGGGCTGCGAGGCATTGGAAAAGTCCATTTGACTAAGAACTCACCAAAAACTAACATGGTTTTCTTCAAACTGGATGACAGTGTGACGCTTTCCATGCCAGAATTTTTGGAAGCAATGAAGCGTGAAGGCGTCTTGTTGATGGATTCAGGTCCCGGGGAATATCGCATGGTGACCCATCACGACATTACTGATAAGGGTGTGGATGTCACCTTGGAAGCTTTCAGGAAGGTGCTTTCCTAAAATCGCCGTCCTCCCGGGCACGGGAGTTGCAGTATAAACCGCGAGGAAATATGCGAAATTACTTGCGGGGCTTTAATTCATGGCGATTCAGTGGTACTGGGTTGATATTTCTTGCATTTCTGATCAGTCTGATCCCAATCTCTCTACGTACCAACGCTGTTTTTAGCCAATCAATCCCGACAGGGAATTTTACTTACTTTTTCCCACTCGTAAGTACAGGAGCAGCAACGCCCATTGGTCCGGTTGGGGGCACATTCACGTCCTTTGCGATTGATCCAGGTCAGAACGATAATATTTACGCCGGGCATTACGGCAGTGGTGTCTATAAAAGTTTCGATCAGGGCACGACCTGGTACAGGAAGAGCCTGGGATTGGGCAATTTGATCATCCAGTCCCTGGCAACGCACCCAACCAACTCAAATATTGTTTTTGCGGGAACTTATGGCGGGGGATTGTATAAATCGACCAATGCCGGGGAAAGCTGGCAGGCCTCGAGCGGGGGCGTGCTCAACAATCACATCATCTACGACATTGAAATCGATCCGGCAAATCCCCAGCGGATGTTTGTCGTCTCAAGGATAAAAGGCAGCCTCGTAGGTTACCTTGCCAGGAGTTTGGACGGAGGGGTGAGCTGGACAATCCTTCTGACCGGAAACAGCTTTTCAACCTCGGATTACTTTTATGATGTGGATATCGACCCGGGCAACTCCAGCGTGATCTATTTGACGGCGCACGAACACGGTTTTTACAAGAGCGTGAATGGCGGGGCGAGTTTTAGCCCGATCAACACGGGCGTAAGCGACCTCTCGGCGCGATCTTTCGCCATCGATAACGCCTACCCCGGATTGGTCTATGGCGGTGTTTGGCATGGAGATGGCGTCTATCGCACCTGGAATGGGGGAGCCTCCTGGGTGAGTAGTGATTATGGGTTGCCGATGGACGTTGAGGTATACAGAGTCTATCTTGACCCCTTTGGCAGGCAGCAAAAAAGGGTTTTTAGCTGCACGTACGGGAATGGTTTGTATAGTTCGGATGACTTCGCGGCCAGTTGGGTCCCGCGCGGCCTGGCTGGGCAGCGGCTTTATGACTTTGTGATTGCCGATGGAAATCCGCAGCGTTGGTACGTTGCCACCGAGAATAATGGGATCTTCCGTTCGAGCAGTTATGGATCCAACTGGAAAACTATCATGGCTGATATGCGGCTGACGGACATAACCGGACTAACAGAATTGCCCGGTGATCCTGAAGCGCTGGCAGGGGCTGTTTATGGGCAGGGAGTTTTCAGCATTAGCGATGCTGGAGAAATCTGGGAGCCTATGAACGAGGGTTTGACCAGCCTGGATATTGTTTCACTTGCAGTGGCAGGAGATCAGCTTTACGCCATCGGGCAAGGGTGGATGGACGTTTGGAATGGTCAGAATTGGCAGGCTGTCAGCCTGCCTGAAGCCAGCCTGGAGGCTTTGGATGCAGGGGAAGAGTGGGTGAAAGAGCGGGTTCTGTTGCCAGATGAAGCCTTCTGGAAGGAGGCAAGCAGCGCAGTTCAGCCGAGCAGCGTCATGTGGAGGGATGGCGAACTGCTGCTGGGCACTGCCGGCTCGGGTTTGTGGGCACTGCGAGGCGAAGATTGGCAGCAGGTTGGGCTGGCTGACTGGACGATCGACAGCTTGGTGGAGACTGCGGATGGGGAGGTGGGTATGTTCGCCTGCGAAAGGCGCGGCGCTTGTGGTGTAGTCACTTACGATTCAACCGGCTTTAGCACCATGCAAGGCATAAAAGAAGAACCCCTGGTGTCATTGATTGGCTTGATTGGATTGCCAAAAGGAATGGAGGGTTTAACTCCAGGTGATCTAACTATCGCAAGCTCGCGTACAGAGAGATGCGCATGGGCAGTGGGAGAGCAGGCCAAGGTGTGGGTTACAAAGGACTGCGGCGTAACCTGGACTGCGCATAGCTTTGAATGGACTATTCACGCGCTGGCGTTTGACCCCTCAAACGCGGATGTGTTGCTTGTCGGCACAAGAGAGTCAGGCGCTTTCAGAATGCAAGTTCCGTAATCTTAACGGTACGTTTAACCAAATCGGGCGGGGGATGTAATACAATAATGCCAGGAAAAAATTGTGATTATCGTCATGTCGGATTTGCATTTTGCGGACAGCAGCTCGCTGTCAATTGGGGAGCATTATTTTAACCACAATCTGCCGCCTGAAGTGTACCGCGCGTTTTTCAATGAAATTCTCGAATTTATTCGCAATGAAAATATCGAAGACATTGACCTGGTTTTGGCAGGAGATATTTTTGAGGTCACCCGTTCCCCGCTTTGGCATAAAGATCACTTGCGGCCTTATGCGCACAATGATCAGGTGACTGAAGGCAGTGATCTGGAAGGGCGCATCAACGAAATCATGGACGCCATTGCAGCCGATCAGCGCGTTTCAGCCACGTTGGATCTGTTTCGCAACCTGACAATTCAACTTCGCCGACCGGTCCGGATCCATTTCATCCCCGGGAACCACGACCGGCTGCTGAATGCAAGCCAGAGCATCCGCAACCGCACCCGCAGTTTTCTCGGGATGGAGCCATCCGATCTTCCGTTTGAAAACCAATATCTGTATCAGACCAATGGCGAGACAAAAGTGCTGATCCGCCACGGACATGAGTATGACTCTGCTAACTTTGGGGTGGATTTTCGGCAGTGGCTCGAAATTCCGACCCTGATTAACAAGAGTTATTATGACAGACCTTCTTTCGGCGATATTGTCACCTCCGAAATTGCCGCGAAATTGCCAATTCTCTTTAAAGAATACTACACCGAGGAAGGCATCCTGGATGACCCGGATCTTTCCCTCATGTTCCAGCGATTGATCGATTTTGACAATGTGCGCCCTACCAATGCCCTGATCAACTTTTTGTTTTCCACCCCCGGGCTTTCCATGAAGGAAGTCTGGCGCCTGATTGAGCCAATATTCATAAAAATGCTCGACGAATTGGCAGCTTCTGCTGAAATCGGTCGGCAAATGATTGACTTTGGCGGGATAACCGGTTTCTCTGCTGCAAGCCTGAAGGCGATCCTGAAAACACGCCTTTGGCGAAGAGGATTGCCCTTCTGGGTGGTCAAGACCTTACTGGCTCCGGTTTCGCGCCATTCGATAATTGGCGATCAGTCGGCGATTATTCTCAAAGAAGAATGTATGCGCACAGAAAACTCCCCCGTGCGTTGCATTGTGAGCGGGCATACGCATAATCCGCTGGTGCAGTTGATGAAAGTGGAAAAGGGGATTGAAACCTATTACATCAATTCCGGTACCTTCAGAAATGTGATTACGTCCACTCCGAATCTGCGTGATTTTGGGCGGTTGCGATCCAAAGCGCGGGTTTTGATCTTTTCACACGGCGAACGAAATCCTGAATACAACCACGCTACTGGCTGGTCCTTTGATTTCACAGCACGGCACGGTTTTGGAGTCATGCCCCCCGAGCACGACGACCTATCCCATCTTGATTGAGCCGGTCAATCGGCGGGCTGTTTCGTAATCCTTACGGCGAACGTAAATAGCGTAAGAGGTCGAGGATTGCGCCCCCCATTTGTTTTGAGAGAGGTTGAAACTCATATAGGTACTTGAATCCAACCACCTCCCAATGGTGCCGCGCGTGCGCAAAGTCTGGATGCGATACTGAATGCCATTTTCGTCCAGGATTGTGCAGGCTTGATGGAACGCTTCGGCGGAGGTTTCAACCATCAGCCTTTTGAGGAATGGAATTAACATCAGAAATTGTGGTAATTTCATCCGGTTCCTCCTTTCTGAGAAAACACTTATCGTTCGATTTCTTTTTTAAGTTGTGCCTTTGCCAGCAAATTTCCACGAAGCGCATCAATCAGGTCCGCCCGCCGCAGTGCGCCTTTTCGGTCAATCTCGATTGACTTGGCTTTGTCATCCGAAACCTTGCGCAATGCCTCTATCCAGGACGCACTCGACACTTCGGTATGATTCACCCGCCAGCGTTCCACTTTGATGGGCAGTTCGTCCGCGTTCGTCAAGCGTTTGAGCTTCCGTTGGAGGGTCATACCCTGCGACTCAAACTCAAAGGGTTCTTCCACGTATTCAGCTTTTACGGGGCAGACTTCCATGCAGGCACCGCACTTGATGCAGTAATAATCTGCCAGCACCAACTCACCAGATTCATCAATATGGAGCGCGCGGGTGGGGCAGATATCTGCGCATGCCACACAGCCTTCCACGCAGCGTTCCCGGTGCAACTGGACCGAGCCGACCCAAGCCTGCCGGACTTCAAAAGCGCCCTTACTGGCGATCTCACACTGGCGGCAGTGGATGCAGTTATCAAAATCAATCCGCATCGTTTCGCGGACTTCATCGTAGCTTATGACACCGGTCGGGCAATTGTCGATCAGGAAATCTTTCAGCGAAAAGTCAAACTTTTCCTTGTGGAAAATGGTCTTGGTGATGAATTCGGGGTAAGCGCCGTACTCAATGACCGGGATTTCAGGTTTGCCATTGATGGTGAGCGAGATGGCATGCGTGGGGCAGGATACGACGCAAGTGCCGCAGTTGACGCACTTCTTTTCGTCGACGTCCACCGAGGATCGTTTGACGATGCGTCCGTCTTTTAATTCTGCTTCCACGTGGGTGAGCGCGTCTTTGGGGCAAACAGTCGGACCGATCTGGCAGCCAACGCAGCGGTCGAGATCCCACCGCATCAGGTAATTGCGCGTGACCATTGGGCGTTGGATTGTCATTTCATGTTCGGTTTTGGTTTTCTTTGGAATACCGCGACTCATGTTTCTCCTAAAGGTCTGCCGGCAGGGCGTTCAGCTCAGCGAGGCTAAAGACCGGACCGTCTTTACAGATATATTTTGGACCGAGATTGCAGCGACCGCACTTGCCGACGCCGCATTTCATGCGCTTTTCAAGCGAGGTGAAAATGGTTTCAGGAGCGAATCCGAGCTCGACGAGAGCAGGCAGAGTGAATTTGGTCATGATTGGAGGACCGCAAACAACTGCCACACTGTTGACTGGAGAAGGCCTGACCTCTTTGACTACATCAGGAACATAGCCAACATGGTGGAGCCAATTCTGCTCCGGAACGTCGATGGCTTGATGCACTTCCATGTCATCGCGTTGGTGCCAGGCAGCAATATCCTGCTTGTACATACACAGACCGGAGGTGCGTGTGCCATAAATGACGGTCAATTTTCCATAATCTCCACGATGGGAGGGATGGTGCAGGTGTTTGGTGAGGGCATAGAGGGTTGAGAAGGCACAACCGCCGCCAATGATGACGAGGTTCTTACCTTTCCATTCTGCCAGCGGAAACCCATTGCCGAGTGGTCCGCGCATACCGACCGGGTCACCTGGTTTGAGGGCATGCAGGGCAGTTGTCACGGAACCCAGTTTTTGGGCAGTGAAACGGACAAAATCTCCTTCCCAGGCAGCGCTTGCGACGCCCAGGGCAGACTCGCCTTTGCCGATGACGCTCAACAAGCAGAATTGACCTGGATTGAAGGCGGCGAAGAATTCGCGCGCATCCTGCGGGTCGTCAAAGCTCAGTTCCAGGGTTTTGAGCGAGTTGTCGGTGGATTCGTAATAAGCATGCAAAACATGCATAGGGATAGGCAAATAGGGACTGCGGCCCTCATTAGGCATGGAGCACCTCACTGGGAAGTTGATGGGCTTTGCGCAGCATGGCGCGAATGTCCAGGCCAACCGGGCAATAACGCACGCAGCGACCGCAGCCGGTGCAGCCGATCTGGTTGATTTGGTCCAGCCAGTAGCTGTATTTGTGGCTCAAACGCTGACGCGTGCGTTCCACACGGCTGGGGCGCGGGTTGTGACCGGAAGCTTCGAGGGAATAGGTGCGGAACATGCAGGTGTCCCAGTTGCGCACGCGTTCACCGCGTTGGGCTTCGTCGACGATGTCGAAACAGAAGCAGGTGGGGCAGAGGAACGTGCACACTCCGCAGCCCAAACAGGAGCGGGAAACTTCTTCCCAATAGGGACTGGCGAAGTTCTGATCAAGCTTTTGCTTAAGCCCCTCTGTTTCGAAGGCAATGGGCATGCTTGCTGCGGCAGCCTGCTGCACCTCGCTTGCGTGCATACTTTGGTCTTCAGACGCTGTTTCAAGTTGGGTGAAAAGGTGTTCGCCTTTTTCAGTCAGGGTCTCCACCAGAAAAATCTCACCAAGGTCAGTCAGAATCGCGTCCAGACCGGCGTGGTTGAACGGTCCCGAGCCTACGGTAGTACAGAAACCGGTCTGGCAGGGTTCGTGGCAGCCCAGGCCGACCACAACGGTGGCTTCACGGCGGGCTTTCCAGAGTGGGTCGGTGTAGCGTTCCTGCTCAAAGACCGTGTCGAGCATGGTCATGGCATGCGCGTCGCAGGGACGGATGCCAAAAATGAGGCGGGGAGCAGTTTCTGAAGGGACTTCTTCGTATCCGCCAAAGCGCGTGAATTTTAGCAGAGCCTCAGAGGTGGGCAAAAAGAGGGCTTTTGGTGGAATACGCGTGTTGTGGGCTTTATCGAAGGCAAGTTCAAAGCCATCCTGCAGCGGCAGAAAATGGGTGAAATTTTGCAGAGATTGCGGCGCATACACTTCGTATTCCTGGCGCCAGGCGTTCAGCAAGTGATTTAAGTGGTCTTTTTTGAGGATCAGGTTCATGTTGGCTCTCCTCAAATCACAAAGCGGGACTTGTCGTCCAGGGTAACGGTCGAGAAAGGCGGCGCCGTGGTGGCATCCAACCCAACTTCGAAGTTGTACTTCCGGCGCATATCCTCGTTGAGTTTCTCAGTCAGGTAGGTCATTTTGATGTCCATTGGGCAGGCGCGTTCGCAAGCGCCGCAGCTCGTACAGCGACCGGTTTGATGGAAAGCGCGGACGATATGCCAGCCTTGCATGCCAGCCGGGGTTGTGCCGCTTTCCGTCCAGCGTGGGGAGATGTGATCCACGAAACACTCCTCGCAGTAGCACATCGGGCAGGCTTCACGGCAGGCATAACAGCGGATGCAGCGCTCGGCTTCCTGGCGGAACCAGGCATGCCGTTCCTCCATGGAGAGGCCGGCAAAAGCTGCAACCTTCTCGCATGCCAGGGCCGGATCACCCTCAGGCAGGAGCTCGCCGATCACAACATCAGCAGAAATTGGGTTCGGGTGGATACAGCGGGCGCAGCTCTCGTGCAGCAAGGTCTCTTTTTCAAGGGTGAAAAACCCTGATTTCGCTTCGACCAGGACAGTATTATCACTTTGCTCGATAACGCTGAACACTTCTTCCCCGGTTTGCTCAACGATCTTTCGCCAGTCAATGATCCCGTCGCAGGGTACACCGATCAGGTAGAGACCCTCACGAGGGTGCTGCCCTTCAAAAACCAGGGCGTTCACCGAGCGGCTCTCACAACCTCGTACGACCATGCCGATCTTTTGGGTCTTTGGGAAGCGGGTGAGGTAAGTGGCAAGATTATTTTGGCAAAGAGCGTTGTAAACGAGTTGATCAACCTCATCTGGGGTCTTGAAAAATGCTGGTTGGGGGTGGAGGGGAGTATCACCGGCTTTGAAACCGATGACAATATCCACCATCCCTTCGCTAAGGATACGTTTCGCTTCCGCTTTGAGGGCGTTAATATCAGGCATTAACACCCCCAACTTTCTCAGCTGCACGTGTGGCGAGGTTATGGGCAGGTCCGAGGGCTGTTATTTGCGCTTCAAAGGCTGCAAGTTCCTTCTGGATGATGCCGCGATCTTGCAGATCCAGCCAGAGGAAGCGAATGCGATCCTGTTCATAGCCGATGTGATTAAGATAATCGGAAAATTCTTCCAATTGTCGGCGGGCTGCGATGTTTCCAGTTTTAAAGTGACACTGCTCCGGCAGACAACCGCTGACCATCACGCCATCCGCGCCGCCCTGAACCGCGTTCAGGAGATACAGCGGATTGATGCGGCCAGTGCAGGGCACCTTGGCAAGGTGAATGTTTTCGGGTAGTTGCGTGTCGACCCATTCCTGGTCAGCTGGTGCGAAAAGGCACCACTGACATTGAAAAAGGACTAATTTCGGGGTCTCGCTCATGAGGATACCCTTTCTGTTTCAAGCCAGGACCAGAGCGTGTCAATCAGCTCGGCGTCGTTATAGTCCTCAACCAAGCGGATGGAAGTGGAGCGGCAAGCCGCGGTGCACATGCCGCAGGCCATGCATTTGCCCTGGTCTACCGAGGCAACCGAGATGGTGCCGCGGAAAGCCACCCGTTTTTCGACCAGGCTGATCGCTTCGTAGGGGCAGATCTTCACGCACAAGCCGCAGGCGACACAGGTGGATTCATCCACCTTGGCAACCTGGTAGGACGTCTTCTCTCCACTCTCGACTGCCAAAGCCTTGACAGCGTTGATCACACCGGAAATGTGGATTTTTTGCGGGCAGGCTGGGTAGCAGAGGTCGCAGGCGGTGCAGAGCCAGGTTGTTTTGTCGGCAAAGGCGGCATCGTCCATGTTGAAGACTGCTTCACGGATGAGACGCCGCGGGTTGTAGCTGCTCTCAAGTTTGGTCTGGATCATGCATTTGCTGGTGCAGGTGCCACAGGAGTAGCACATCATCAGCATATCACCGCCTGGAATGGCTTTGACGCGTTCGGAGAGGGCGTTGGAGTCAGCGAAACCACTCATGCGACTTTCTCCTTTCCGATCATTTCATCGACGATGAAGTCAACCTGGACCGATGCCTGAGCCACGCCAGGAATTTCATTCAACTTGGTGAGTTTCTTAGCCATCTCAGGGCGCAGGCGTTCAATCTCAGCCTTCAGGGCATCTTCAGGGATGGCATCCAGCGAGGCCTGCATCTCGTTGATGACACGGGCGTATTTGTCGCCTTCAGCCGCGCTGATCCATTCCACGCGGAAGCGACCCGGGCTCATTTGCATGCGCTCGAATATCTTCTCAAGCCGCGCAGCGCGTTTGGCGCCAACAACCTGACCAGTGATGTAGTGACAATCCTGCGGATGGCAGCCGGAATAGAGGATGGCTCCCGCACCAAGGCGGTAGGCGTCATAAATCAGGTCCGCATCCATCCGCGCCGAGCACATCACGCGCAAACCACGTTCGTTGGCGCTGTATTCAAAATGCGAGGTGCCGGCAAGATCTGCGCCGCCATAGGAGCACCACTGGCAGCGGAAAGCGAGGATCTTCTTCTCCGGTTCGACGGCCAACAGAGTGCGGATTTGTGCCAGCACCTGGGCATCGGTGTAGTGGAGTTGCGTGATCGAGTCGTGCGGGCACTCGCCAACACAGGCGCCGCAGCCGTGGCATTTGGCGGTGATCACTTCCGCCGCGAGACCTTTGGTGTAGTCGATGGCGCCGTAGGGGCAGGCGCGGGCGCAGATGCCGCAAGCCTGACCTTTGGCGCTGACGCAGCGATCCGGCCAGACGACAGCTACGGTCGGTTCGATCTGCCAGCTGTCGGAGTGCAGAATGCGCGAAGCGCGGGAAGCAGCCGCGGAACCCTGGGCAACGCTGGCAGGGATATCTTTGGGACCCTGGCAAGCGCCGGCGAAGAAGATTCCGTCGGTGGGGCTGTCTATCGGGCGCAGCTTGGGGTGATATTCCATAAACCACCCGCCGGGAGATTGTGCTATGTTGAGTACAGAGCTCATGTGATTCTGGTCAGGTTGAGGAATAGCAGCCTGGTTGAGCATGACCATGTCATACTCGCGTTCAATCACTTTACCAAGTGTGATATCTTCCGAGGAGATGAAAAGCTGATGAGTGTCAGGGTCTTCTGTGATTTCGGATGGGCGTCCCTGGATGAAGCGGATGCCAGATTCGCGGGCTCGGTCATAGAACTCTTCATAACCCTTCGATGGCGTGCGGATGTCAATGTAATAGATTGAGATTTCGGTATCCGGGTGCATCTGCTTGAGCAGCAGCGCGTTTTTGATGGCGTACATGCAGCAGAAGTTCGAGCAGCTTGGGTTATAGCGTTTGTCCCGGGAGCCGACGCAGTTGATGATGGCAATCTGCTTGGGCGACTTTCCATCGCTTGGGCGGATCAGGGCGCCGTTGGTAGGTCCGGCTGAGTTGTTTAAGCGTTCCATTTCCATGGCGGTGATTACGTTCGGGAAGCGGCCGTAGCCGTATTCAGTCATGGGGGTGGGGTCAAAGTGACTAAAGCCGGTTGCCACTACAATGGCACCGATTTCCTGCTCCACCAGTTTGTCTTCCATGCTGAAGTCAATGGCTTCCAGGGCTCCGCAGGCTTCCACGCATTTATAGCAGTGAATACAGGCATCCATATCGATGTTATAAATCAGAGGCACTGCCTGGCTCATGGGAATGTAAGCAGCCTTGCGCGGGGCAAGGTTCATCTCAAAGTAGTTGGGGATTTCCACCGGGCAAGCTTTGGTGCAGGCGCCGCAACCATTGCAGCGATCCGCGCGTACATATTTGGCTTTTTCCCTCAGGGTCACCACGAAATTGCCGACGTATCCTTCGACTTTTTCAACTTCGGTAAAGGTCTTTACTTCAATCAGGGGCTGACGCGCCGCGTCAACCATTTTTGGTGCAAGAATTCATATACTACAGTCCATCGTTGGAAAGGTCTTGTTGAGTTGCGCCATGACCCCTCCAATCGTTGGTTCTTTTTCCACCAGGGTGACCGGGATGTTCTGTTCAGCCAGGTCGAGAGCGGCATTGATGCCAGCCACACCACCGCCGATGACCATGGCGCGCTTGGTGACGGGCACTTTGATCATGTTTAGCGGGGTCAGGAATGAAGCTTTGGCAACTGCGGCTGCGGTGAGGTCTTTGGCTTTTTCGAGCGCGCCAGCACGGTCATGACCGTGCGCCCAGGTGCACTGCTCGCGAATGTTTGCCATTTCCATCAGGAACGGGTTCAAACCAGCTTCAGCCACACAACCTCGGAAGGTGGGTTCGTGCATGCGCACGGAACAAGCTGAAACAACAACGCGATTTAGGCCGTACTTGGCAATGTCTTCTTTGATCAGGCGCTGACCGCTATCGGCACAGGCATACATGGTATCGATCGAGCGGACTACGCCCGGAAGTTTGCCAGCAAAATCCACTACTTCTTCCGGGGGAATAACGCCGGCGATGTTGCTCCCGCAATGGCAGACGTACACGCCGATACGCGGTTCATCCTGCGGAAAATCCGCAGCATGGCTTTTGGTGATGGGGTCTTCACTCATTCGGGTTCCGTAGCTTTCTGAGGAATTTCAAGAGATTCTGCTATGAGGGCACGGCGAGTCTTTTGAGCGCGCTGGTCGGGTGTGGTCAGGGCAAGTGCTTCTTTGGGGCACCATTTTACACATTGAGGACCTTCCGGTTCATCCTTGCACTGGTCGCAAATCTCTGCCAGCGCAGTTTTGGGATTGATGGAGATCGCGCCGAAATCGCAGGCTTCGATACACCACGCACAGCCATCACATTTGGCGGCATTGACGTCAATGATACCGGTCACGGTGTCCTGGGTAAGCGCATCACGCGGGCAGACGATCACGCAGGGAGCGTTTTCGCAGGTGCGGCAGGCGATGGCGGTGATGAGGACTTCATCCACGCGCACGGTGCGGATGCGGCTGCGATAGGAGTTGTATTCCCCGGTTTTTGTGAATGAACAGATGTATTCGCAAAGTTGACAGCCTACGCAAAGGTTAGGGTCGCAATCAATGTAAGCATATTTTGAAGTACTGGTTGCCATAAGTTCCTCGTTAAACTCCGATTTGTTCAGCCACGTCGGGCATGCCGAGCTTGATCAATAGTTCTTTGGGGATCAAACCTTCTTCGGTCCAGCCTTTGGCCTGGTAATATAGTTTTTTCATGTATTCGAGCTCTTCATCTGTCACAACTACGCCTGCGCTGGGGCCTTTGGTAAAGGGATCGTGTTTCCAGCGCCAGGGCAGGTCATCATCTTTCTCAGTCCAGCCCTCACGAATATTGAAGGCTTTCTTGATGGTGCAAGCGCGCACACCGATCAAGTCAACGTCATCGTAGCCAAAGTTCCAGCCAGTGGTGGCATTGATTAGTTTGGCGATAGAAGGCCATGCACCAGCGCGGTCTGCTTTTCCGGTGAAACAGCGGCGAATGAACTTGCAGAGGGGCAATGTGTCGTAGACGGCAGCGTATTCTTCCGAGTCGGCAGCCACGCGACCGCGGGTTTCATCGACAGTCAGACGGTTGGTTTCGCCTTTCATATCCGGATCGTAAGCGGCAGAGCGGTTGTGGCAGCCGCCGCGGGTACCGGTAGCAAGCCCGACAGCAAATGTCTTGAGCGCGCGCGCGTCGTAACCGGCAGATTCAAGACCTTTTGTGTTTACAGCCCATTTGTAGGTCTCGGTGCCGCGTTCTTCGTCAATAGTTCTGCTGGCAATGCGGGTCCCCTGGGCAAGCAGTTTTCCAATGCCTTCCTGGTCGCGGATCATTTCAGCCACAGCTACAGCTGCTTCTCCATTGCCGAAGGTTAACTCGAGCCCTTCGGGGTGAGCTTTGCTGGCAAAGTCTTCCTTCTTCAGAATACCTTTTTCGTAGCATTCCATTGCCCAGCCGATAGTACCACCCATGGTAATGGCGTCCATGCCATCGTGGTCCGCAATAGTGATCAACTTGATGGAGGTCCGGATATCTGAGATCCCCAGGTTGGAGCTGTTGGCAAAGAGACATTCATATTCAATGCCTGTCATCGCACCAGCGAAGGGTCCGGTCTTGACCATCGACATCTGCTCACAGGCGATGGGGCACTGGGCACAGGCAATAACCTTGACTTTGTGGTGTTTGTCGAGATATTCACCACTGACCAGTTCGGCATCTTCAAAAACACCTTCCTGGAAGTTGCGGGTAGGTAACACCCCCATTTTATTTGTGGTGAGTAGACCTGTGGAAGTGCCATAAATGCGGTATTTTTCGGTATCTTTTCCCTGCGCACTCTTGGAAAGATCGAAAGAAAGCTGGTTGAGAGTTTTGGGATCGTAGACCGTTACGCCGTGTGTACCCCGCACAGAAACCGCCTTGAGTTTTTTGTGCCCCCAGAGCATTCCGTGTCCCGTACGGCCAGCCTGGCGGCCATCGTTGGTGACGTTGGCAAAACGCACTAAATTCTCGCCACAAAGACCGATGGTGCAGGAACGGATCTGTTCGTCGCCGAGTTTTGCGCGGATAGCTTCTTCGGTTTCGTACGTGCCTTTGCCGAGCAAATAGCTGGCATCGTTGAATTGCACACGATCATCATCGATAAAAAGCTGTGTCCATTTGTCACAACTATTATGTAATACCATGCCATCCCAACCAGCGCGTTTCAGCGCAATGGAAAACCAACTGCCGGAGAGACTATCGCCGATGACACCAGTGAGCGGTGATTTGGATGCCAGCCCGAATTTGGCGCCCACAGGCACTGGCGTACCAGTGAAAATGCCATTGGCGAAGCAAATCGGATTGCCGTCGTCGAGTGGATCGCAGCCGGGGACGATGTTTTCCCAGAGCAGACGCGAAGCCATCGAGACCCCGCCGATGTAGATTTTGTACCATTCCTCGGGTTTAGTTTCGACCCAGTTTTTCTTGGTTTTCAGGTCAATATGAAGGATTTTTCCACTATATCCGTACATGCTTACTCTTACTCCTGTTTGTGGTCAAGTCGGAAGAAATTGCTGAACATCTTTGACATGTTTAATAAGATGTGGTTTTTGTAGCTCACGGTGATAAGTATAACTTAAACTGCCAATTTTGACAGAAATTAA
>WOYI011481024.1_pt1 | contig 19802 bp, 15 predicted proteins | sample 6423411 | NCBI WGS metagenome assembly WOYI01 (sample SAMN13441803, study PRJNA592873) | oil field metagenome | biome: oil field; feature: oil-well bore; material: oil-contaminated soil; isolation source: oil-contaminated soil from oil-well borehole | place: Germany: Wietze | collected 2016-10-18 ... | reverse complement strand
TGTTTTGGCGTTGACGCAGATCAAGCCGCGGCGATGGGACGCTGTAATCCCTGGTAAATCCGCAGATAACTGCGGGCACTGTGATTCCAGCTGAAGTCCTGCGCCATGGCGGTGCGCACCACTTTGGTCCACTGCTCGGGTTGACGGTAACAATGCAGGGCACGCCGGACCGCATCCAGCAGTGCCCAGGGGGTGGGTGGCGAGAACACAAACCCGGTGGCCGTGCCATCCGCCAGGCTGGCCTCATGGGTATCGACGATGCTGTCGGCGAGTCCGCCGGAGTGGTGAACGAGAGGCGGTGTGCCGTAGCGCAAACTGTAGAGCTGGTTCAAGCCGCAGGGCTCGAAGCGGGATGGCATCAGGAAGAGATCGCTCCCCGCTTCAATGCGATGCGCCAGGCCTTCATCAAAACCGATGCGGCCCGCTACGCTGCCGGGCGCGCTGGCGCAGGCGTGGCGCAGGCGATCTTCCAGTTCCGGTATCCCCGAACCCAGAAATACCAGTTGCACCGGCAGATGGATGAGCTCGGACAAAATATCCAGAATCAGATCGATGCCTTTCTGGGGCACCAAACGCGCGATGCAGCCCAGCAGGGGAATATCGTCTCGCACCGCCAATCCCATTTCCGCCTGCAGGGCACGCTTGATCTGCGCCTTGCCGCTGAGATCGTGAGCGTCATAGTGGGCGGGCAGGTGCGGGTCGGTCGCCGGATTCCAGAGCGCCGTGTCGATGCCGTTGAGCACGCCGTGCAGCACCTGCTGTCGATGCCGCAGCAGGCCATCGAGTCCTTCGCCCAACACAGGGGTCTGGATTTCCCGCGCGTAGGTCGGGCTGACGGTGCTCAAGGCGTCGGCAAACACCAGGCCGCCTTTCATGAAGGCGATGCGGCCGTAGAACTCCAGCGCGTCGGGATGGTTCAGCCAGCCGGGCAGCCCCAGATCGGCCAGGACTTCGGGCGCAAAATCGCCGCGATAGTGGAGATTGTGGACGGTGAACAGGGTGGGCCGGTCAATCCGCTCCAGCAGCATCCAGACCGGCACCAGGCCCGTTTGCCAGTCGTTGGCATGCACGACATCCGGGGTCCAGGGCAAGCCGGCGCGCCCGCCGGCCAGGTGCGCGGCAACCCGACACAGCCGGTTGAAGCGCTGGGCATTGTCAGGCCAGTCCCGGCCCGCCGCATCGAGATAAGGGTTGCCTGACCGATCGCTGAAACCGGGGCTTTCCAGCGCCCAGACCGGCACACCCAGGTTTTCGGCGGGAAGTGTGAGCAGGCGACAGTCTGCAAAGCCCGGGGGCGGTGAAAAGCGCGGCTCCGGCGCCCAATCAGGCGTCTGCGCCAGCAGGTCCTGATAGGCCGGAAGCAACACGCGCACCTCCGCGCCCAAAGCCGCCAAGGCCATGGGCAGGCCGCCGGCGACATCGCCCAGTCCTCCCGTCTTGATCAGGGGCGTCATTTCGCTTGCCACGAACAGGATCTTGAGCGGCGCCTTGGTACGGGCGCTCGATTTGGATCGACTCATGGGGCTGTTTCCTGGCGCTGCAGGATGAGGCCCGCCAACGGGGGGAGGGTCAGCAATAGCGAATGAGGGTGGTCCATCCATGGCATGGCATCACTGGCGACCCCGCCGCCATTGCCCAGATTGCTACCGCCATAGATGGCCGAATCGGAATTGAAGCATTCCCGATACCAGCCCGGTCGCGGCACGCCCACCCGGTAGCCCGGGCGCGGGACCGGTGTGAAGTTCAGGATTACCACCGCTTCGTCCGGACCATCCAGGCGCCGGTAACTGATCACCGACTGCGCCGCGTCATGGCAATCGATCCAGGCAAATCCATCGGAACCGAAGTCGTGGCGGTGCAATGCCGGCCAGCTGCGATAGAGCCGGTTGAGGTCTCCCAGAAGCCGCGCCAGCCCCTGGCGGGCAGGATCCTCGGCCAGCGACCAGGGCAGGGCTTCGTCGTGGCGCCATTCCCAGGGTTGCGCCAGTTCGCTGCCCATGAACAGCAGTTTCTTGCCGGGATAGGTCAGCATATAGCTGAACAGCAGTCGCAGATTGGCCATTTTTTGCCAGTCATCCCCCGGCATCTTCTGCCACAGGGCGCCTTTGCCATGGACGACTTCGTCATGGGAGAAAGGCAGCACGAAGTTTTCACTGAAGGCGTAGAGCAGGCCGAAGGTCAGGTCCTGATGGTCGTAGTGGCGATAGATCGGATCCTTGCTGATGTAGCGCAGGGTGTCGTGCATCCAGCCCATGTTCCATTTCATGGAAAATCCCAAGCCCCCGACATAGGTGGGGCGCGTGACTTGGGGCCAAGCGGTCGATTCTTCTGCCAAGGTGACCGAGCCGGGGGCTTCGCGATGCGTCAGCACATTGAGTTCGCGCAGAAAATCAACGGCTTCGAGATGTTCATTGCCGCCATGCATATTGGGCAGCCATTCTCCGTGAGCTCGCGAATAATCCAGATAGAGCATCGATGCCACGGCATCGACCCGCAGGCCATCCAGGTGGAACACCTCCAGCCAATACAGCGCACTGGACAGCAGGAAGGCGCGCACCTCGTTGCGGGCATAGTTGAACACCAGCGTGCCCCATTCCTTGTGTTCGCCCCGGCGCCAATCCTCGTGTTCATAGAGGGCGCTGCCGTCGAAGCGTGCCAGTCCAAAGCCATCCTTGGGAAAGTGACCGGGAACCCAGTCCAGATAGACGCCGATGCCGGCCTGATGGCAGCGGTCCACGAATTCGCGCAGGCCCTCGGCCTCCCCGTGGCGGCTGGTGGGCGCGAAGAACCCGGTGGACTGGTAGCCCCAGGAAGCATCCAGCGGGTGTTCCGTGATGGGCAGCAGTTCGATATGGGTGAATCCCAGGGATTGCACATGGGGAATCAACTGGTCCGCCAGTTCGCGATAGCTCAGGAATTCACCATTGGGACGCCGCCGCCAGGAACCGAGATGGACCTCGTAAACGGAAATGGGCTTGTTTTGCCACCCCTCCCGGCTGGCCATCCAATCAGCGTCCTGCCAGTCATGGCGCTGGGGTCCGCAGACCCGGGCCGCCGTGCCGGGCCGCATTTCGAACTGGCGCCCGTAGGGGTCGGTCTTGACCAGCAGCGTGCCATGGGGGCGACTGCGGATTTCGAATTTGTACAGTTGGCCTTCAGTCACAGTGGGGATGAACAGCTCCCACACGCCCGTGTAGCCGCGGCTGCGCATCGGGTGGATGCGGCCATCCCACTGGTTGAACTCGCCCACCACACTCACCCGTTCGGCATTCGGCGCCCACACGGCAAACAGCGTGCCGGCGACGCCATCCACCGTCCGCAGGTGCGCTCCCAGCAACTGCCAGGCCCGGGTGTGCCGGCCCTGGTGAAACTGCATCAGCTCGGCGTCTTCCAGCAGCGTGGGAAAACTATAGGCATCCGTGCGTTCCTGTAAGGTGCCGGACTCATCCTCCCAGCGGTAGGCGGGATGCGGTGGAACGTCCTGGGCTTGCCCTTCCCAGCAAAACAGGTCGGTATCGTTCAGGCGTTGCAGGGGGAGCTCCAGCGGCAATAACCAGGCCGCCCGCGCGCCGGGGATGCGCACCCTGACGGTGCACTGGCTGCCCTGAACATGGCGACCGAGAATCTGAGCAGGGTCGTGATGGCGCAGGTCCAGCAGCAGGCGCAGATCTTCACTCAGGGTACTGTTCAAGGTATTGGCAGAAAGTGGGAACATGCAGGCTCCAAGGCAGAGGGTGGGGGCATGCGGGGGCAGGACGTTGTGAAATCCCTGCCCACATCGCGATGGCGGCTGATTTCGTGGCATGCTTCCTGCAAAAGTTGCACCTAAACGGCGGTGGAAGGGGCGCCCGCAGGATAACCGATTGCGCCGCCCCCCAGGAGACCCGTTATCCTGCATCAACGATGAATCCAAGAGGCACTTCCGCGAGCAGCATTTGTCATGACTTAAAGCAATATGATCCATGCTTGCGGATGCAAGACTCGGATTGACCTCTCAAGTGCCCAACCCGCGGAGATTCCATGCAGATTGAAACCTCGCAGCGATTCATCAGCCTTGTCACCAAGGATACGCTGGCCCTGATCCTCGCCGGCGGGCGCGGCAGTCGCCTCGGCGAACTCACCAGTCATCGCGCCAAGCCGGCTGTGCCTTTTGGCGGCAAGTTCCGCATCATCGATTTTCCACTGTCCAACTGCATCAATTCGGGCATTCGCCGGGTTGAAGTGCTGACCCAGTACATGGCCCATTCCCTGATCCGCCACCTGCAGCAGGGCTGGGGTTTTCTGCGCGGCGAATTCGGCGAGTTCATCGAAATCGTGCCGGCCCAGCAGCGCCATGGGGAAGCCTGGTACAAGGGCACCGCCGATGCGGTCTACCAGAATATCGAGATCATCCGCACCCATCATCCGCGCTATGTGCTGGTGCTGGGCGGGGATCACGTCTACAAGATGGACTACGGCACCATGCTCGGTTTCCATGTGAGCATGGATGCCGATGTCACCGTGGCCTGCCTGGAAGTGCCGCGCATGGAGGCGCAGGCCTTTGGGGTGATGGATGTGACCGCTGAGGGCCGGGTGCAGAGTTTCGTCGAAAAGCCCGCCGACCCACCGGCCATTCCGGGCGATCCTGATCACGCCCTGGCGTCCATGGGCATCTATGTTTTCGATACCGACTACCTGCTGCGTATGTTGGTTGAAGACGGCCAGAATCCGGAATCCGATCATGATTTTGGCAAGGACATCCTGCCCCGTGGCGTCCGCGAAGGACACCGCGTGTTCGCCTTCCCCTTCCGCGACAATGCCCAGGGCAAGCAGGCCTACTGGCGCGATGTGGGCACCATCGACAGTTACTGGGCGGCCAACATGGAGCTGATCGGGGTCACGCCGGAACTGGATCTCTACGACAACACCTGGCCGATCTGGACCTATCAGGAACAGGTGCCGCCGGCCAAGTTCGTGTTCGACGATGAGGATCGCCGCGGGATTGCCATTGACTCCATGCTGTCCGGAGGCTGCATCGTTTCCGGGGCGGTCATCCGCCATTCCCTGCTTTTCTCCAATGTGCTGGTTGCCGAACGCACGCTGGTGCAGGACACCGTGGTGCTGCCGCGCGCCGTGATCGGGCCGGATTGCCTGGTGCGCCGCGCGGTGATCGAGACCGGTTGCCACATCCCGGCCGGCACCGTGATTGGGGAAGACCCCGAGGACGATGCGCGGCGTTTTCATGTGACCGAGGGCGGTGTGGTGCTGGTCACGCCGGAAATGCTGCAGCAGGAACTGCCTTATGTCCGATAAGGCGCCGCTTCCCGTCGTGCTGTATTGGCACATGCATCAACCCAGTTACGAAGATCCCATCCAACATCACTACGAAGCGCCCTGGACCTACCTGCACGGCATCAAGGACTATGTCGACATGGCGGCCCACCTGGAAGCCGAGCCGCTGGCCCGGGCGGTGGTCAATTTCACGCCCACCTTGCTGGAACAGATCGCCGACTACGCGACGCAGTTGCAGGCCGCCGCGAGCGGCCAGGACAACTTGCGCGATCCCCTGTTGCAGGCCCTGGCGGGTCCCGTCCTGCCCGCGGAGGCCCAGCAGCGCTTGGTGCTGATCCAGGCTGCCTTGCGCGTCGATCGCGGGCAGGTGATTGATCGCTTCACGCCCTACCGGCGTCTGGCGCGCCTGGCGGATTGGGTGCTGGAACATCCGGCGGGTCTGACCTACCTCGCGGATCAATTTCTGATCGACCTGCTGGTGTGGTATCACCTGGCCTGGCTGGGTGAGACCGTGCGCCGCACCGATGCCCGTGCTCGGCAACTGATCGAGAAGGGCGGCCACTACAGCCTGGCCGATCGCAGTGTATTGATCGGTTTGTTGGCCGAGTTGATGGCGTCCATCATTCCGCGCTACCGCATGCTCGCCGAACAGGGGCGCATCGAGTTGTCGGTCACCCCCTACAGTCACCCCATCCTGCCTCTGTTGCTGGATTTCAAGGCCGCCCATGAGGCTCAGCCCCAAGCGTCCTTGCCGCTGGCTGCGGGTTATCCGGGGGGTGAGGCGCGAGCGCTATGGCAGATCCTGGAAGCCAAGCGGGTGTTCCAACGCTATTTTGGTTTCGATCCGGTGGGTGTCTGGCCGGCGGAGGGGGGGGTGTGTCAGCGCACCCTGACCCTGTTGCATCAGAATGGATTCCGCTGGGCCGCGACCGGCCAGGGGGTGCTGCGCCATTCCCTGGGTCTGGAACAGCCCACTGCCCATCAGTTGCACCGTCCCTACCAGCCGCCCGAGGGACCGGTGTGCTTCTTTCGCGACGACGAACTTTCCGATCGCATCGGCTTCCAATACCGCAATTGGCATGGCGATGACGCGGTGTCCAACCTGATTCACGAACTGGAGCGCCTGGCCGATCAGGATCTTCCGCCGGGACAAGTGGTCTCCATCATCCTGGATGGCGAAAACGCCTGGGAGTACTACCCGGAAAACGCCTATCACTTCCTTTCGGCGCTCTACCGGCGGCTGGCGACCCACCCCCGTTTGCAACTCACCACCTTCAGCGCGGTGCTGGACGCGCTTCCCGCCGAAACGATCGAGCCGCTGGACAGGGTGGTCGCCGGAAGTTGGGTGTATGGCAATTTCGCCATCTGGATCGGCGATCCCGACAAGAATCGCGCCTGGGACCTGCTGGTGGAAGCCAAACGCGCATTCGACCGCGTCATGGCGGAAAACCGTTTGAGCGAGACGCAACAGGCACAGGCCGAGCGTCAACTGGCGCACTGCGAGGCCTCCGATTGGTTCTGGTGGCTGGGCGGAGACAATTCAGCCGTCAATGTCGCCCAGTTCGAACGATTGTTTCGTCTCCATCTGGCCGCGCTCTACCAGATGCTGGGCGAAGCAGTTCCCGATCAATTGACACGACCATTCGCCCACGGTTTGACCGACGGCACCGGTTCCGCGATGCGGGGAGGCACATGACGGGACAAACCGAGGCGATTCACCCCTGGCTGGCCGAGCGGCGTGCGGGGGTGTTGCTGCATCCGACCTCGCTTCCCGGACCGGGCACTGTGGGCCGATTGGGGGCGGTGGCCGAGGCTTGGCTCGATCGCCTGGCTGAGTCGGGTTTTACGCTCTGGCAGACGCTGCCCTTGTGTCCACCGGACAGCCTGGGCAGTCCCTACCAATCCTGTTCCGTCTTTGCGGGCGATGAACGGCTGATTGATCCCACGCGCCTGCCGGGACTCGATGGCGCCGATGATGTGGCCGGCGAACTGACCGGGGCGCAATGGGAACAGGTCAGTCGCGCCCTCCACGCGGATTCCAGCATGCGTTCGGAGTTCGAGATATTCTGCGCCGCCCAATCCCACTGGCTCGAGGATTTTTGCCTGTACCAGGCGCTCAAGGCACGGGAAGGCACACCCTGGCATGCCTGGCCGGTTCCCCTGCGGGATCGTGATGCCGATCTCCTCGATCAGGCGCGCGCCGAACTCGAAACCCCGATTGCCCGTACCCGGGTGGCGCAGTTTTTCTTTGATCGACAATGGAAAGCGATTCATCGTCAGGCCCAGGAAAAAGGCCTGCTGCTGTTCGGTGACCTGCCGATTTTCGTGGCCCACGACAGCGCGGATGTCTGGGCGCATCGGGCACTGTTTCATCTCGATCATGTGGGACAGATGACCCAGGTTGCCGGCGTGCCGCCGGATTATTTCTCGGCCGAGGGCCAGCTCTGGAACATGCCCCACTATCGCTGGGACGTGCTGGCGGCCCAGGGGTATGGCTGGTGGATCGATCGCATCCGTCGCCAGCGGGAATGGTTCGACCTGATTCGCATCGATCACTTTCGCGGCTTCGAGTCAGCGTGGGCCGTTCCGGCCGGCGCGCCCAATGCCGTGCATGGATTCTGGCAGCCGGGATCGGGGGCGGCCTTGTTCGCGGCCATCGAGACCGCTTTGGGCCCGCAGGCGCTGGTGGCCGAAGATCTGGGGCTGATCACCCCCGAGGTCGATGCCTTGCGGCTGGCGCTGGGGATGCCCGGCATGCGGGTGCTGCAATTCGCCTTCGACAGTGACGCTCAAAATCCCCATCTACCGCATAATTTCGAGCCGTTGACCGTGGTCTATCCGGGAACCCACGATAATCCCACCACCTGCGGCTGGTGGCAGGAACTGCCGGAATCCCGGCAGGATGAAATCAAGGCCTATCTGGGATGCGTGACGACCACCATGCCCGAGGCGCTGATACGCGTGGCATTGGCCAGTGTGGCCCGGATTGCGATCGTTGCGTTCCAGGATCTGTTGGGCCTGGGAGATGAGGCACGCATGAACACGCCGGGAACGGTGGCGGGGAACTGGTCCTGGCGCATGGACGCGGCCGACTTGATGGGCGCATGGCAGGTGCAGTGGCGTCCCGAACTGATACGCTACGGCCGGCTTTTGCCCTGATGTGTTCAGGTCATTGCGGGCGAAAAAAGCCCGGCTGAGGAATATCCCCGGCCGGGCTTTGTTTTCGACGTATCCGCAAGTGGGCGTTTTGCCCGATCAGGCTGCCTTGGCCAGCGAGCGCAAGACGTACTGCAGAATGCCGCCGTGCTCGTAGTAGTCCCATTCCTTGGGGGTGTCGATGCGCAGGCGGGCGCTGAAGTTGCGGGTCGACCCGTCGGCTGTCTTGATTTGCACCGTGACCTGACGGGCGCCCTTGGTCACGCCGACGATGTCGAACACTTCATGCCCGGTGAGCCCCAGGCTTTCGGCATTCTCGCCGTCCTGGAACTGCAGCGGCAGCACGCCCATGCCCACCAGATTGGAACGGTGGATGCGCTCGAAGCTTTCGGCGATGACGGCCTTCACCCCCAGCAACATGGTGCCCTTGGCCGCCCAGTCGCGCGAGGAGCCGGTGCCGTATTCCTTGCCGGCCAGCACCACCAGCGGCGTTTTTTCCGCCTGGTATTTCATGGCGGCATCATAGATGGACATCTGCTCGCCACTGGGCAGGTGCACGCTCATGCCGCCTTCCACGCCGGGCACCAGCTTGTTGCGCAGCCGGATGTTGGCGAAGGTGCCGCGCATCATCACTTCGTGGTTGCCGCGGCGGGAACCGTAGGAATTGAAGTCCTTGGGATCGACGCCATGCGCCATCAAATAGGTGCCGGCGGGGCTGTTGGCCTTGATGGAGCCTGCCGGAGAGATGTGGTCGGTGGTGATCGAATCGCCCAGCACGGCCAGGGCGCGGGCGCCCGTCACATCGTCAATACCGCCGGTGGCCATGGTCATGCCCTGGAAATAGGGCGGGTTCTGGACATAGGTTGAATCGCTGTTCCAGCGATAGAGATCGCCTTCGGGAATATCCAGGCTGTTCCAGCGGCTGTCGCCCTTGAACACGCTGGCATAGGACTCCAGGAACATCTTGGAGTCGACATTGGCCATCATGGTGGCGGCGACTTCCGCGTTGCTGGGCCAGATGTCCTTCAGGAACACATCCTGGCCATCCTTGTCCTTGCCCAGGGGATCCTGGTACAGGTTGATGTTGACGCTGCCGGCGATGGCATAGGCCACCACCAGGGGCGGGGAGGCCAGGAAGTTCATGCGCACATCGGGATGCACGCGCCCTTCGAAGTTGCGGTTGCCCGACAGGACCGAGCAGGCCACCAGGTCATGTTCCTGAACGGCGGCGCCGATCGCCTCCGGCAGGGGGCCGGAATTGCCGATGCAGGTGGTGCAGCCGTAGCCCACCACATTGAACCCCAAGGCTTCCAGGTCTTTGAGCAGACCGGCCTTCTGCAGGTAGGAGGTGACCACCAGGGAGCCGGGGGCGAGCGAGGTCTTGACCCAGGGCTGGCTGGTCAGCCCCTTGGCCACGGCGTTGCGCGCCAGGAGCCCGGCGGCCATCAGAACCGCCGGGTTGGAGGTGTTGGTGCAGGAGGTGATGGCGGCGATGACGACGGCGCCATCCTTGACGGTGAACTCGCGGCCCTTGTAGGACACTGCAGCGGCGCCCGGCGCATTCTGGGTCACGGGCGCGCCGATGGCGGTGGAACCGCCTTCATCCTCAAAGGATGCCGTGGCGCCGTTCTTGGTTTCCCGTGCATCCGCCAGGGGTTTCAGCGCTTCAAGATAAGTGGTCTGCATGTCGGCCAGCGTCACCCGGTCCTGCGGCCGTTTGGGCCCCGCCAGACTGGGCACCACGGTGGACATGTCCAGTTCCATCACGTCGGTGTAGATCGCCTCAATCGCTGGATCGCGCCACAGGCCCTGAGCCTTGGCATAGGCTTCCACCAAGGCAACCTGCTCGGCGCTGCGGCCGGTGAGGTTGAGATAGTTCAGGGTTTCCTGGTCGATGGGGAAGATGCCGCAGGTGGCGCCGTACTCCGGGGCCATGTTGGCGATGGTGGCACGGTCGGCCAGCGGCAGATGCTCCAGGCCCGGGCCGAAGAACTCGACGAACTTGCCCACCACGCCCTTCTTGCGCAGCATCTGGGTGACGGTCAGCACCAGGTCGGTGGCCGTGGCGCCCTCGGCGAGCTTGCCGCTGAGCTTGAAGCCCACCACCTGGGGAATCAGCATGGAGATCGGCTGGCCCAGCATGGCGGCCTCGGCCTCGATGCCGCCCACACCCCAGCCCAGCACGCCCACGCCATTGATCATGGTGGTGTGCGAGTCGGTGCCGACCACGGAGTCGGGATAGGCGATGGTCTTGCCGTTTTCCTCGCGGGTGAAGACCACGCGGGCCAGGTATTCCAGGTTCACCTGATGGACGATGCCGGTGTCGGGGGGGACCACGCGGAAGTTGGAGAATGCCGTCTGGCCCCAGCGCAGGAACTGGTAGCGTTCCTCGTTGCGCCCGAATTCGATCTTGGCATTGAGCTCGGCGGCATCGGGACGGCCGAATTCATCCACCATCACCGAATGGTCGATGACCAGTTCGGCCGGTGACAGGGGATTGATCTTGTTCGGGTCGCCGCCCAGGGCCTTCATGGCATCGCGCATGGCGGCCAGGTCCACCACGCAGGGGACACCGGTGAAATCCTGCAACACCACGCGCGCGGGGGTGAAGGCAATTTCGGTGTCCGGTTCGGCCTTGGGATTCCAGTTCACCAAGGCGTCGATATCGGCGCGGGTGATGTTCACCCCATCTTCGGTGCGCAGCAGGTTTTCCAGGAGAATCTTGAGGGAGTAGGGCAGCCGGGCAAGCTTGTCGCTCTGCACGGCGTCCAGCCGATAAATTTCATATTCGCGACCGGCCACTTCAAGGGTGGTGCGCGCTTTGAAACTGTCTGTCATCGGTGATTCTCCCAGGGGTTGAGGGTCAGGATTCGGGCAAAGGCGAAATGGGTTTGAACGCAGCGGTGGCGATGGGCGCGCGATGCCGCGGTTGGTGCAGCGCTGTCAAAGGGCGGGCTAGAACCCGAAGCGCTGCCAATGCTTCATTCCAGGGCGATGCATTCAATAGCGCGGATTATAACGAAACCCCGCTGGGCGCTCCATGAATTGCCGTCAGGCAGTCTCCAGGGCGCCGAGCAGTTCCCGGGCGCTGTCGCGCAGGCGCCGACTCTGCAGCAACAGCGTGAGCCGACTGCCGCCGCATTGACGCCACAGCCAGGCGGAGCGGATCGCCGCCAACAGCAGGCTGCGGATCAGATCGGCGGTGCCCATGGCCTTGATCTGTTCCGGATCACCCCGCACCACGATGCGCGGCCCGGCCTGCCCTGCCGTTTGCTGATAGACCTCGGACAGGTGAGTGAGCGTGGTGGCGCCATCGGCGCCGAACATCGGGACTTTGGCGATTGCGGCGCGGACGCCTTCCGTCAGTTTCTGGGTCAAGACCGCGCTGCGGTGGATGCGCCCTTCCAGAAACAGGACGCAGGCGGTGTAGTAGGCGATGGGATGCTGGGCATCCATGCCGCGCCGTCCCAGGTGATCCATCACGGCCTGCAGGCCCATGCGCACCCCGCCCGTGCCGCCATAAACGGCAGCCACATTGTCGGGGTCGGTCTGGTAAAGGCTGTTGATGCTGGCTGTCAGCGCAGCGGCATCGACATTGGCGCGACCCCGATGGGCGATCTGGTCGACCAATGTCACGGCCTGGAACACGCCGGCCAGGGCCAGCAGGCGGTCGGTCGCGGTGGCATTCATGCATGCAGCTCCAGCAGTGAGGGAGAGTGGTCCAGGGTCAGTCGATCGCGGATCACGGCGCCGCCCAGGCACTGCTCGCGGGCATAAAAAACAACCGATTGTCCGGGAGTCACGGCCCATTGGGGCGTCTCGAAATCAACCCGCAGGCCGGCGCCTTCGGGCGTCATCCGGCAGGCCTGAGCGCTCTGGCGGTAGCGCACCTTGGCCTGCAAGCCTTGCGCCGATTGGCGCAGGGGATCCCGGATCAGCCAGTGGGGCGTTTCAGTCCAGAGGGTATGCGCCAGCAACCGGGGATGGTCATGCCCCTGCCCCACGATCAGCCGGTTGTGAACCAGATCCTTGTCCAGCACATACCAGGGCGATTCCGCGCCCTCCCGGCAGCCACCCAGCCCCAGGCCCTTGCGCTGGCCCAGGGTGTAGAACATCAGCCCTTGATGGACGCCGACTTCGCGCCCGTCGCTATCGACCATGGGGCCGGGTCGGGCCGGCAGGTAGCGACCGAGAAAGGCGTTGAAGTCACGTTCACCGATGAAGCAGATGCCGGTGCTGTCCTTCTTGCGCGCGGTGCGCAGGCCGGCGTTCTCGGCGATTTGGCGCACCTCGGGTTTGGTGAGATCCCCCAGGGGAAAGAGCGTCCGAGCCAGGGCCTCGGGGTCGATGGCGTGCAGGAAATAGGTCTGGTCCTTGGCGTGGTCCGCGGCCGCGAGCAGGCGCGGGCCCTCGGGCGTGTGCGCGATGCGGGCGTAGTGGCCGGTGGCGATCCAGTCGGCGCCCAGGCGCTGGGCATGGCGGAAGAAATGCCGGAACTTGATTTCCCGGTTGCAGAGAATGTCCGGGTTGGGGGTGCGTCCGGCGGCGTATTCATCGAGGAAGTGCCGGAATACCTGATCGCGATACTCGGCGGCAAAGCTGACCCGGTGCAAGGGAATGCCCAGTTCCTCGCACACGCTCCGCGCATCCTGAAAATCCTGCGCGGCGTCGCAGTCGCTTTCCGGGTCCTCCCAGTTGAACATGAACAGGCCTTCCACCCGGTAGCCTGCTTCCAGCAGCCGCAGCGCGGCCACGGAGCTGTCCACGCCGCCGGAGAGGCCGACGATCACCAGCGGTCGTTCAGCCATTGGAAGCCGCTTCCGGCGGGAAGGCGTCACCGGCGAGATCAACCACCGCGTCCAGCGGCAAGTGCAATCCACGCTGGTAATCCGCGATCGCCCGCAGCACCAGCGGGCTGCGCAGGCGGGCCTGCTGGGCGCGCAGGCTGTCCGCATCGAGCCAGTGGGTGGCCAGGATGTCGGGATCGGGCGGGGCGGGATGGGCCTGTTCACCGAGATCGCCCCAGAAATTGACGCGCAGAATGGTGCGATCCCCCGCGCCGGGGCGCCAGAGATAGAGGGCGACGACGCCGCGCGGCTCGAAGCGGTAACCGGTTTCCTCCAGGGTTTCGCGGACCACGGCCTCGATCAGGCTTTCACCCGGCTCCAGATGGCCAGCGGGCTGGTTGAGAACGGTGCCATCGCGGCCCGCTTCCTCGACGATCAGAAAACGCCCGTCGCGGGCGGCAATGGCCGCCACGGTGACATGCGGTTTCCAGACTGGCGGCGTATCGATGTCAGGACGATTCATGTTCCAAGTTTATCAGCAAACTTCGAGGTGTCGTCTCGCGCCCGGGCGCTGCTCGCGCTGCATGGGCGGCCGCTGTGCCGGACGGGTGTGTCGCCGCTGCCGCCCATGCTAGGATGCGCGCCGAGTGGCCCGGAGCAGATGCATTCGGGTGGAAGGGACAGCACAGGACGGGAAACACCACATGTCGATTGGCGTGATTTTTCCGGGACAAGGTTCCCAGTCGGTGGGGATGCTGGCCGCGCTGGCCGAGGAATTCCCCGAGGTCAGGTCCTGCTTCGAGGAAGCCAGCACGGTTCTGGGTTATGACTTGTGGGCGCTGGTTCAGCAAGGCCCCGAGGAAAAGCTCAACCAGACGGCTGTCACCCAGCCGGCCCTGCTCACCGCCGGGGTCGCGGTCTGGCGGGTCTGGCAGGGCGAGAATGGGCCGGCGGCCCGGGTCATGGCGGGGCACAGTCTGGGCGAATACACTGCGCTGGTCTGCGCCGGGGCGATGCGCTTCGCCGATGCGGTGCAGGTGGTGGCCCGGCGCGGCGAGCTGATGCAGCAGGCGGTCCCGGCCGGGGAGGGGGCGATGGCCGCGATCCTGGGGCTGGAAGATGCCCAGGTGGCCGAGGCCTGCGCCGAGGCCGCTCAGGGTCAGGTGGTGGAAGCGGTCAATTTCAATTCGCCGGGCCAGGTGGTCATCGCCGGCCACCGGGCGGCGGTGGAGCGGGCGATTGCGGCGGCCAGCGCCCGCCGGGCCAAGAAGGCGCTGATCCTGCCGGTCAGCGTCCCGTCCCATTGTGCCTTGATGATTCCGGCGGCGGAGCAATTGGCCGAGGTGCTTGAGGCGGTGACGATCCAGGCGCCGAAGATCCCGGTGATCCATAATGTGGACGCTCGCCCCCACAGCGAACCCCAGGCCATCCGTGCTGCCCTGGTGCAGCAACTCCACCGGCCAGTGCGCTGGGTCGAGGTGGTTCGCGCCATGACCGCCGATGGCCTGGCCTTGTTCATCGAGCCGGGGCCGGGCAAGGTGCTGAGCGGCTTGGGCAAGCGCATCGAGCGGGAAGCGAACTTCCTGCCGGTGTTCGATCCGGAGTCGCTCGCGAAGGCCCTGCACAGCGCATTGGAGATCTGAATCAATGAGTGAGGCACGCATTGCCCTGGTGACCGGGGCTTCCCGCGGCATTGGCCAGGCCATTGCCCGCGAACTGGCTGCACGCGGCATGATCGTGATCGGCACGGCCACCAGCGCCGAGGGCGCCGCACGGATCGAGGCCGATCTGCGCGCCCAGGGTGGCAACGGTTTTGGACACATGCTCAACGTCACTGACCCGGCTTCGGTACAGACACTGATGGAGGCGCTGAAAGCGCAACCCGGTGAACCGGCCGTGCTGGTCAACAACGCCGGCATCACTCGCGACAATCTGCTGATGCGCATGAAGGATGCCGAGTGGGATGACATCATCGCCACCAATCTGACCTCGGTCTACCGGCTCTCCCAGGCCTGTTTGCGCCCGATGATGAAGGCACGCTGGGGACGCATCATCAGCATCGCCTCGGTGGTCGGGGTCATGGGGAATGCCGGTCAGAGCAATTATGCCGCGGCCAAGGCCGGCATCATTGGATTTTCCAAGTCGCTGGCACGGGAAGTCGGTTCCCGGGGCATTACGGTCAATGTCGTGGCGCCGGGTTTCATTGCCACCGACATGACCGATGCGCTCCACGAAGCCCAGCGCACAGCGATTCTTTCTCAGGTCGCCTTGGGGCGGCTGGGCTCTGCGCAGGAAGTGGCACAGGCCGTCGCCTTCCTGGCCTCGGACGCCGCCGGGTATATCACCGGCGAGACGCTTCACGTAAATGGCGGTCTTTACATGATTTGACCGTCCTTGCGGCGGTGACAGATACACTCCCTTTCATTACAATGGCGCCCGCGCGCCAGCGTCTGCGGGCAAATCGAGAGGATTCAGGAAAATGAGCAGTATTGAAGAACGGGTCAAGAAGATCATTGTGGAACAACTGGGCGTCAAGGAAGAGGAAGTGGTCCACGAGGCTCATTTCGTCGATGATCTGGGTGCCGACTCCCTGGACACCGTGGAGCTGGTGATGGCTCTGGAAGAGGAATTCGAGTGCGAAATTCCCGATGAGGAAGCCGAAAAGCTGACCACCGTGGGACAGGCCGTCGACTACATCAAGGCCAATCTGGCCGGTTGATCCCGATCCGATCCTTTTGCAGCCTGCGATAACCGTCGCCGCCGAGGCGGCGGTTTTTTGCGTACGAATCTGAGCATGGAGGCCAGTTAGCATGGAGAAGCGCCGCGTTGTCGTCACTGGCCTGGGAATGGTTACGCCGCTGGCTCTGGATACCCCGACTACCTGGTCGGCCGTCCTGGCCGGTACCAGCGGCATCGGTCCCTTGGTCGTGGATTTCGATCTTGAGAAATTCCCCACCCGCATCGGCGGCCAAGTCCGGGGATTCGATCCCATCGCTTACATGTCCGGCAAGGACGCCCGCCGCATGGATACCTTTATCCAGTACGGCGTTGCCGCCGCCCAGGAAGCGATTCGCGATGCGGCGCTGGTGGTGACGCCTGAGAATGCCGAGCGGATCGGGCTGGCGATTGGCTCCGGGATCGGCGGCATCGAAGGCATCGAGAAGAACCATCTGGCCTACTTGGAAAACGATCACTCGCCGCGCAAGATCTCTCCCTTTTTCGTGCCGTCCAGCATCATCAACATGGTGGCCGGCAATCTGTCCATCATGCACGGCATCAAAGGGCCGAATCTCGCCGTGGTGACCGCATGCACCAGCGGCGCCCATAACATCGGTCTGTCGGCGCGCCTGATCCAGGCCGGCGATGCCGACATCATGATCGCCGGGGGGGCCGAGATGTCCACCACCCCGATTTCCCTGGGCGGTTTTTGCGCTGCGCGCGCCCTGTCCGCGCGCAATGATGAACCGACCCGTGCCAGCCGGCCCTTTGATCAGGATCGGGATGGCTTTGTCATGGGTGATGGGGCCGGCATTCTGGTGCTGGAGTCCCTGGAGAGTGCGCAGGCCCGCGGCGTGCCGATCTATGCCGAGTTGGTGGGCTTTGGCATGAGCGCCGATGCCCATCACATCACCCAGCCCAGCGAAGGTGGGGAGGGGGCTGCCCGGTGCATGGTCAATGCCTTGCGCGATGCGGGTCTCGCACCGGCGCAAATCGACTATATCAATGCGCACGGCACTTCCACGCCGGCCGGCGATGTGGCGGAAACCCAGGCCATCAAGCGCGCCTTCGGGGAGCATGCCCGGCGCCTGGCCGTCAGCTCGACCAAATCGATGACGGGACACATGCTGGGGGCAGCCGGGGCGGTGGAGGCGGCTTTCTCCATTCTGGCCCTGCGCGACCAGATCCTGCCGCCCACCATCAATCTGGACCAGCCGGGCGCCGAGTGCGATCTGGACTATGTCCCCCATCAGGCCCGTCCGGCCCGGTTGGAGCATGTGTTGTCCAATTCCTTTGGTTTTGGTGGCACCAATGGTTCGCTGATTTTCCGCCGGGTCGGCTGATCCGGGATTGTCGTCCGCGGTGTCTGGCGTCCTGTCCGTCCACCGTCGCCGGCTCCCGGCCCGACCCGACTTGTTGGCGCTGCAGGCCCGCTTCCCGCAGCGCTATCCGGTGCTGCTGGAAAGCGCCGCCTCCCATCCGCTGACTGGCCGCTACGACTTGCTGCCCGCCTTCCCCGAGACGGTTATCGAAGCCCGGGGGCGGGGGGATGGCTTTCTCGCCGAACTCGATGCCGCCTGCCGCATCAAACCCGACTTGTTCAATGCGGATGAGCTGCCCTTCCTCGGCGGTTGGGTGGTCTATCTGGGCTATGAGCTGGCGGGCGCCATCGAGCCGTGTTTGCACTTGCCCATGCCCACTGCCGGCAGCTTGCCGACCGCCCTGGCGCTGCGGTGTCCCGCGGCCCTGATTCATGACCATCTGCGCGGGGAAAGCTGGGCGGTGGCCGAGCGGGCGGGCGATGTGGATCGATTGCTCGCGGATCTGGCGCGGGTGCCTGCGCGGGCGCCGCCCAGGCTGCCCGTCTGCGTCGTGACGGAGGAGGATCCAGCGCGCTATCTGGCGGCCATCGATCGGGCGCAACACTATATCCGGGATGGGGATATCTTCCAGGCCAATCTGTCGCGCCGCTGGCAGGGGGAATTTGCCGGTCCGGTGGCGCCCGAAGCGCTCCATGCCCGTTTGCGCCACAGCAATCCGGCCCCGTATGCGGCCCTCATGCGCTGGGGCGAGGCTGCCGTGTTGTCCACCTCGCCGGAGCGGCTGCTGTGTCGCGATGGCGATCGGATCCAGACCCGCCCCATTGCCGGCACCCGTCCACGGGATCCCGATCCGGCCCGGGATCACGCGCTGGCTCAGGAGTTGCTCGCCCATCCCAAGGAGCGCGCGGAGCATGTGATGCTGGTGGATCTGGAGCGCAATGACCTGGGCCGCATCTGCCGGCCGGGCAGCGTGAAGGTGGTGGAACGGCTGCAGGTGGAGACCTATGCCCACGTGCACCATATCGTCTCGGCCGTCGAAGGCCGGCTGCGGTTGGATGTGGGCGCGGCGGAGATCTTGAGCGCCCTGTTTCCCGGCGGCACCATCACCGGCTGTCCCAAGGTGCGCTGCATGCAGATCATTGCTGAACTGGAAGGCGAAGCCCGCGGACCCTACACCGGCTCGATGGGATACATCAGCTGCCACGGCCGCATGGATTTCAATATCCTGATCCGCACCGCGCTGCTCAAGGAGCGGGAAGTTCTGTTCCGCGCCGGCGGCGGCATTGTGGCCGATTCCGATCCAGTGCGGGAATTGGCCGAGACACGCGCCAAGGCCAAGGGACTGCTGCACGCCCTGGCGGGCGAACGCGCGTGCTGACCTGGGTGGATGGCCATCCGCAGGATGCCGTGCCGGTGGCCGACCGCGGCCTGCAGTATGGCGATGGGCTGTTTGAAACCGTGCTGATCGATCGGGGTCAAGCGCTCGCCTGGGACCTGCATCTGGCGCGTCTGCGTCGGGGTTGCCGGGCCTTGCGCCTGCCGGAGCCGCCCATCGCCGCGCTGGAAGCGGATCGGGATGGCCTGTGCGCACTGGGTCCGGCCCAGGCGGTCTTGAAAATCATCCTGACGGCGGGCGGAGCAGGGCGGGGCTATGCCCGGCCCCAGCCCCCCACGTGGCGCCGTATCCTCTCCCTGGCGCCAGCGCCGGAATGGCCGTTGGCCGAGTATCGGGACGGCATCCGGGTGCGCTGGTGTCGGCAACTCTGGTTTCCCGATCCGGCTCTGGCCGGCATCAAACACTTGAATCGGCTGACGCAGGTGCGGGCGCGGGCGGAGTGGGATGATCCACAGATTGCCGAGGGCCTGATCCGCGACGCGGACGGAAGCGTGGTCGGGGGAACCATGAGCAATCTCTTCGTGGTGCGTGACGGCGCCTTGTTGACGCCTGGGCTGCGGCATTGCGGCGTCGCGGGGACGATGCGTGCGCGAGTCATGGCGGCCGCTGCGGCCCAGGGCCTGCCGGTGCGGGAAACGGCGCTGTCGGTCATGGACTGCCTCCAGGCCGATGAATTGTTCGTGTGCAATGCGGTGCGCGGGATCCGGCCGATCCGGCAACTGGGCGCGCGATCCTTTGCGGCGGGGCCGGTGACGCGGGCGCTGCAGCGTGAGATCGGCCCGCCCTGGCCCGCTCCGGGGCATGGAGCGGGGTGGTGAACGGGTACAAGGCTTGCGCCCGTATGCTCACCCTGCTGGCCACTCTGTGGACGCCGGTGAGCCTGTTGGCGGTGGGCGGGGGATGGGGCCTGTTCAACCAGTATCGCCATACGCCTTTATCCGGCGTGGAGGCGCCCCGGGTCATCGAGATTGTCCCTGGTGAGGGCTTTTCCACCATCACCCAAAAATTTCAGGCGCAAGGGATCATCCGATCGCGATGGCCGTTCATGGCCTTGGCCGCGTTGCAGGGTCGCACCACGCGCATTCGGGCGGGGGAGTACCGCCTGTCGCCGGGCATCACGCCGCAGGGCTTGCTGGATCAACTGGTGAAGGG
>WOYI010808496.1_pt1 | contig 19819 bp, 17 predicted proteins | sample 6423411 | NCBI WGS metagenome assembly WOYI01 (sample SAMN13441803, study PRJNA592873) | oil field metagenome | biome: oil field; feature: oil-well bore; material: oil-contaminated soil; isolation source: oil-contaminated soil from oil-well borehole | place: Germany: Wietze | collected 2016-10-18 ... | reverse complement strand
GGGTAAGGCTGTTCACAGCCAGGATGACAATTAGGCTAAGAAGCCCCATCATCATAAACTTGGTGATCTTTTCCACCCCGTTTTGCAGGCCTCTTCCTACAGGGATAAATGCCAATACAGTGGCAATGACCATCCAAAAGAGCATCATAAGGGGAGATTCAAGCATAGTGCCAAAGAAAGATCCGACTTCTATAGTGTCTAGCCCTACAAAGTCCCCTTGTGCCATATGGAAGAAATACGCGAGTAGCCAGCCTGAAATGGTGGTATAGAAGAACATAAGCACATAGTTACCCATGATGGCTACAGGACCGTACAGATGCCATTTCTTTCCCTTAGGCTCCAAAGTCTTGAAGGTTATGCCAATATTTTGCTTGCTCGCCCGTCCGATGGAGAGCTCCATGACCATGACCGGAAGGCCGAGGATGACAAGAAACAGAATATAAAACAGTACAAATGCGGCTCCACCGTATCTCCCTGTTATATAGGGAAAGCGCCAGACGTTTCCCAAGCCGATCGCGCATCCTGCTGAGAGGAATATAAAGCCAAGTCGGCTTCCCAGTGTTTCTCGTACATTCGTTTTTTCCATTGGTAAGAATCCTGTGTATTGTAACTACCTGGTAGTTCATGGTATGTGGTGCCATGTCGACAAAATTTCTGCAAAATTGGCACAACCGCTGTAGTTTACGCCCACTGTTGGTAAAAATCAACACTAAAATTGCAATTACCTGTATTGAATTGTCTTGTATCGTTGACAGAGCTCAAAGGGAAGGGCAAACTACCAGTATTGAGAACTACAGCATGAGGTGAAAAATGGCTGATAAACAAGCATTGAAAGCGTATTTGTCGAGGACGAAGGACATTGATGCCGGCATGGTAGCATACGTGGCATCACTGGAGAAAGTTGCAGATGTGGCCCCTGAGATTGCTTCTAGTATCGTGAGAGAGCTTAAGGATCAGAGAACTCACCTGAAACTCATAGCAAGTGAGAATTTCTCTTCATTGAATTCACAGTTGGCAATGGGAAATCTTTTCACTGACAAGTACAGTGAAGGGTATCCATACCATCGCTTCTATGCAGGTTGTGACAATGTGGATTCCGTCGAAGCGTACGCATGTGAAAAGGCTTGCCTCCTGTTTGGCTCAGACCATGCCTATGTCCAGCCCCACAGTGGTGCCGATGCAAACCTTGTTGCCTATTGGGCAATCTTACATGCGAAGGTGCAACTTCCCATGCTTGAGGAGCTTGGCATTACCAACCCAAGCGACCTCAGTCGCGAGCAGTGGGATGTGGTGAGGGAAAAACTAGGAAACCAGAAAATCCTTGGCCTTGACTACTACAGTGGCGGACACCTTACCCATGGCTACCGTCAGAACGTATCGGCGCAGATGTTTGATGCGTACAGCTATTCTGTCGATGAAGAGACAGGCCTGCTCGATTACGATGCAATAGAAAAAATGGCAGAAGAGATCAAACCCCTGATCCTGCTTGCCGGTTATAGCGCATATCCAAGAAAGATCAACTTCAAGCGTATGGCCGAAATAGCCCACAATGTAGGGGCTGTCTTCATGGTCGATATGGCCCACTTCGCAGGTCTTGTAGCAGGTAAGGTCTTTACCGGTGAGTTCGACCCTGTCCCTTGGGCTGATGTGGTGACCACAACAACCCACAAGACCCTGCGTGGTCCTCGTGGGGGTATGATCCTCTGCAAGAGCGAATATGCTGACAGTGTTGACAAAGGGTGTCCTCTGGTCATCGGAGGCCCGCTTCCTCATGTAATGGCTGCCAAGGCCGTATCCTTTGCCGAGGCTCTCGACCCTTCCTTTGCGATCTATGCAAGGAAGATTGTCGAAAACTCAGCAGCCCTTGCCCAGGCCTGCCTTGATGAGGGAATCCCCGTGGCAACCGGAGGCAGCGACAACCATCTGATGCTTCTGGATGTACGCTCCTTCGACCTGAATGGAAGGCAGGCAGAGAGTGCCCTGCGTGAATGTGGGGTGACACTCAACAGGAATGCACTTCCCTTTGACCCAAATGGCCCATGGTATACAAGTGGCTTACGAATAGGGACCCCGGCTGTGACAACCTTGGGAATGGGAATCAAGGAGATGCAGGAAATTGCGTCTATCATTGCCTTGGTGTTGAAGAACACCCGTCCTTCTGTAATTACCAAAGGGGCTAAGGCCGGCACTATGAGCAAAGCCAAGTTTGTCACTGAGGCTAAGGCCATTGATGAAGCAAGAAAACGGATAGCTGACTTGGTTTCGGGCTTCAAACTCTATCCGGAACTTGACTTGGAATTCCTTGAAGAGTTTTTCCCTCTCGACATTGGTTGATAGTGGTGGTAGCATGAGTCTGTTTGGAGGAAAGTGATGAGTAGCATCCCTGAAGTCTTGAAGTATAGCAAGGACCATGAGTGGGTCCGTCTTGACGGCGATAAGGCCTATGTAGGCATTACCGATCACGCACAGAATGAGCTTGGAGAGATAGTATACGTTGAACTGCCCTCTGTTGGGGATACCTTCAGCAAGGACGAGGAGATCGCTACTGTAGAGAGTGTCAAGGCTGCCTCGGCAATTTCCAACCCTCTTGCAGGGGAGGTTGTGGCCGTAAATGAGGTTCTTGATGACGAGCCTGAATTGGTAAACACCGATTGCTACAAGCAGTATCTGTATGTGCTAGGGGCTTTTGATCAAAGTGACTATGAAGCACTTATGGATGCCAGAACGTATGCTGAGTTTCTAGAGAGCCTATAAGAATTGTCCTTCGCCGCCAGAGACTGGCGGCGTTGGTTTGTCCTGACAATGAGGAGGAACGAGTGGTCTATCCCTACATTCCCCATACCGATGAAGACCGGCGTAGCATGCTGGAGGCTATCGGGGTGGGTTCGATTGAAGAGTTGTATTCGTCACTGACAGAGGATCTTCTGCTCAGCGATTCGGTTCCCATAAGCCATGGTCGTACTGAGGATGAGGTCCTGAGGATGATCACTTCCATTGCCCAGAGAAATAGCAATGGCATCCCTTTCCTCGGGTGTGGTTGTTATGACCACCTGGTCCCTTCCACCGTACAGACCTTGGCCAGCCTACCTTCCTTTGTGACTGCCTATACTCCCTACCAGGCTGAGATGAGTCAGGGGTTGCTGCAGGTAATCTATGAGTTTCAAAGCATGATCTGTGAGATTACCGGCATGGATGTCTCCAATGCCTCTCTCTATGATGGGGCTAACTCCGCTGCCGAGGCTGCCACTATCATGATTGGCTCCAAGCGCAAGTCAAGGACCGTGCTCGTATCCTCCACCATCCACCCCTTTGTCCTGCAGGTGCTCCAAACCTGGGCTTTTGGAACCGAGCATGAGATCCGTCTCATTTCTGAAAAGCAAGGGGTTACTGACCTACAGGATTTGGAGTCATTGCTAACCGATGAGGTTGCTGGTCTTATAGTCCAGACTCCAAACCGCTATGGCCTGTTGGAGGACTATAGTGGAGTTGCTGAACAGCTGCACGCCAAAGGGTGTCTCTTTGCGATAAGCAGTGACATCCTCTCCCTTGCCATGCAGAAAAGCCCTTCCGAGTGGGGCTCTGACATTGCCATCGGTGATACCCAGTCCCTTGGTCTGCCACTTGCCTTTGGGGGACCTTCCTGCGGCTATATGGCTGTAACGAAGGCTCTGATGCGCAAGATCCCCGGGCGTATTGTAGGAGCCACTGTGGACAAACAAGGGCGTCGTGGCTATACGTTGACCCTGCAGGCAAGAGAACAGCACATCAAGCGCGAGAAGGCTAGCAGTAACGTTTGCTCAAATCAGGCCCTAGCTGCCCTGATGACTACCATACACCTATCCTCACTTGGATGGTCGGGGATGGTTGAGGCAGCGAAGCAAAGCTATGTGAAAGCCCATTACCTTGCCTACCACCTTGCCCAGCTTCCAGGGATGACCCTTGTTTGGGATGTCCCGTTCTGGTGTGAGTTCCCCCTGAGGTTTTCTGACTCCAAGAAGATGCGAAAGTTCCTCCAGGAGCTGCGTAACGAAGGCATCTTTGCCGGTGTAAGGCTTGCGAGCCTGACTCGGGAGCCTAAGGATGAATTGGTCCTGTTGGTCGCAGTGACAGAGAAGCGTAGCCGTGAAGAACTCGAGCTCTATCTCGCAGCTTCCAGGAGGGTGATGAAATGAGTGAGCCATTGTTGATTGACAAGTCTAAGAAAGGGCGTAAAGCCTACTGTTTTCCAGCTCTGGATCTTCCCAGAGGGTTTGAACAGGCCTTACCTGAACTTCCTTCCCAGCTGTTGCGCATTACCAGTGCAAGACTCCCTGAAGTTGCAGAGCTGGATGTGGTCCGTCATTTCACCAAGCTCTCAACCCAATCCTTTGGAGTTGACAGTGGTCCGTATCCCTTGGGTTCCTGTACTATGAAGTATAATCCGAAACTTGCCGAACTGATAGCGCAACTCCCTTCCTTTACCACCATCCATCCCTTGCAGGATCTCTCAACCGCCCAAGGGTGTCTCTCTATCATGTTCAACCTGCTTGAGGACCTTTCCTCCATCACAGGGATGAGGTGGGGAAGTCTGCAGCCCTGTGCCGGTGCCCATGGTGAGTATGTGGGGCTGAAGATGATCCGTGCCTATTTTTTGAAACGGGGGGAGAGCGGACGCACCAAAGTGCTTGTTCCCGTCTCTGCCCACGGGACAAACCCCGCGAGTGCCGTAATGAATGGCTTTGATGTGGTGACGGTGGCGAGTAACAAAGAAGGGCTTGTGGATCTTGCAGATCTCAAGAGCAAACTTGATGACAGTGTAGCAGCGCTTATGCTCACTAACCCCAATACCTTGGGCTTGTTCGAGAAGGACATCCGGGAGATTGCCTCCTCTGTGCATGCGTGTGGTGGTATGCTCTACTATGACGGGGCCAACCTGAATGCCATCATGGGGATGGCAACCCCTGGTGATATGGGCTTTGATGTGTTGCATCTCAATCTCCACAAGACCTTCTCTACCCCCCATGGGGGAGGAGGACCTGGAAGTGGCCCGGTGATGGTCAATGACAAGCTTCGCCCGTTCTTGCCCAAGCCGGACATCGAACTGACCGACGGTGGCTATGCCTATTGCTGGGACAGGCCTGATTCGATAGGGAAGGTCAGCATGTTCTGGGGTAATTTTTTGGTCCTGCTTCGGGCGTATGTCTATATCCTACGCATGGGAAGCGAGGGCATCAGGGCAGCGTCCGCTCATGCCGTGTTGAATGCAAACTACCTCAGGAAGAAGCTGGAAAAGCATTTTGATATCCCTTACGGTGGTACGTGCATGCACGAGTTCGTCATCAGCTGTGAAAATCTGAAGAACCAGTACGGCATCACAGCCCAGGACATTGCAAAGGGCCTCATTGATGAGGGGTATCATCCACCTACGATGTACTTCCCCACAATAGTCGCTGAGGCTCTGATGATTGAGCCAACCGAGAGCGAAAGCCTTGAGACCCTCGATGCGTTTGCACAGTCACTCATCGATTTGTTGGAGAAAGCAAAGAAAGATCCAACGTACCTCAAGGGTGCTCCCTATACCACCCCTGTAGGTCGTCTTGATGAGGTTAGGGCTGTAAAGGTGCCTGATTTGCACTATTAGAGAGGTGTATATTTTTCTTTGCATAGCTTGGGAAACTGGAGTATCTTATAGGTATGAACAGAATACTTATACAAAATGGACTTTTGGTAGATACTGAGTGGACCAGGCATGCAGACATCTTGGTTGAAGGCTCCAAGATTGCGCATATCGCCAATAAGATCGATGAGCATGAGGTACCTGAAGGTACGGAGATTGTACATGCCGAGGGCATGTGCATCCTCCCCGGTCTGATTGACGCCCATACCCACTATCATCTGGTTAGCCGAGGGACCGTGACTGCGGACTCTTTCGCCCAAGGCAGTAGGTGCGCAGCCTTTGGTGGGGTCACCTGTGTGGTAGACTTCGCTGATGATGACAAGAAGGGTGATCTCTCTGCCTGCAGCAAGCAGCGTATCGCTGCCATGAGCGAAGGCATGGCTGTGGACTTCTCCCTCCATCAGGGTGTGTATGCCTACCGCGAGGGTATCGCCGGCGAGTTGGCAAAACTCAAGGAGAGTGGGGTGAGGGTCATCAAGATTTTCACCACCTATGGTAATGTCGGGTACCTCATTGAGAAGAGAGAAGAGCTCAAGGCTATTTTTGCCGAATGCAAGCGTTTGGATATCATGGTGAGCGTTCACTGCGAGGACGATGAGCTGATCGAGAAGATCAACAAGGCTTACAAGGGTCCTTATACCCCTTCTGCCCATGCAGATCTTCGTCCTAGTGAGGTTGAGGCTGAGGGGATCCGTCTTGTCGGAGAGATTGCCGGCGAATTGGAGATGCCTCTGTATGTGGTGCATCTTTCCAGTAAAGCTGGTCTTGAACAGGTCAGGGAGCTCAGGGTCAAGGGCATACGTGTTATTGTGGAGACCACCCCACACTATCTCTTTTTGGACCGTTCCAAGCTGGAAGGCCCTGATGGTAGTCTCTATGTCATGACTCCGCCTCTTCGTACAAAAGAGGACAATGAGGCGTTGCAGGAAGCTGTGCTCAATGGTGAGATCCAAGTGGTCGCAACCGACCACTGCTCGTTTACGAAGGAGCAGAAACTAGCAAGCAATGACTGTCGTACCATATTCCCTGGCATTCCAGGAACAGAGGAGATGCTGCCGCTTTTGCATACCTTTGCAATGAACAGCGGAAGGATCGGGCTGCAGCAGGTGGTGAACCTGCTGAGTACAGGTCCTGCCAAGGCCTTTGGTCTGTATCCGAAGAAAGGCGCCATCAGAGTTGGTTCAGATGCCGACCTGGTAATCTTCGATGCTGAAGAGGCCTGGACACTCTCATCCGAGACAACCCACTCAGCAAGTGGCTATACCCCCTACGAAGGGTTCTCCGTGTTGGGCAAGCCTATCATGACCTACCTCAGAGGTAGGCTCATCATGGGTGATGACATCTACCTAGGCATAGAGGGCAATGGTGAGTTCGTTTCGCAAGGAAATCCAGGCAGAGCTAAGACTGTGATGCATTGAACCCGATACAGCAGGTGACTTTTGCTTTCGATAGACGTACAAAACGGCAACACTCTTGTTGCCGTTTTATGTCTTGCTTTTCATTTGAATGTTCTGTCAGTTACCAAATTTTGACACATTGGCCGGTATGTCCTCTTAACGCCTGCTTTTCTTGTCAGAGAGCGTTTTTTTCGTTACAGTGAAAGAGTAAGGAGTTTACATGATTAAGGGAATTCTTTTTGATATGGATGGGGTGCTCATTGATTCTGAACCACTCATCCTTCATACGGCCATCTCATATTTCGCCTCTTTGGGAGTCTCTGTACAAAAAGAGGACTTCACCCCTTTCATAGGAGCTGGCGATCGGAAGTTTATCTGCGGTGTAGCTGAAAAATATGGTCTTTCCCTCGAATATGAGGAGGCCGAACAGGAACTTTTTTCCCTGTATGAAGAGTTTGCCATGGAAGTGGGCCCCCTTGAGGGCGTCCACCGCTTTATATCCAATGCCAAGAAAGCCGGGCTTAAGATTGCAGTGGCCACCAGTGGTGCTCCTGCCAAGGTAGCGATAAACCTGAAGTGTATCGGTCTTAGCGAATCTGATTTTGACCTTGTGGTGACAGGTACGATGATCAAGCACAACAAACCTGCACCCGACATTTACCAGCTGGCTTCCCTTGGGATGGGCCTTCCTACAGAAGAGTGTCTGGTGATGGAAGATGCCATCAATGGAATACATGCAGGCAAGAAGGCAGGCTGCCTAGTCTGTGCCCTGACCACTACCTTTGTTGTCACCTCTCTCTTTGAGGCAGGAGCCGATCTTGTAGTCACATCCTTGGATAGTTTTGAAGATTTTACTTCTGTCGAGATGTTCAATGAACAGGTAACGAGCCTGATGAGCTCTGATGACGGCAAGATTCTCTATGGGGCTAACAGGATACTTCCAGCTTCAGGGGTCATGCAGACAAAAGAACAACTGCTGGACCTGGCTATTAGGGAAGCTTACGCCAAACGCAAGAATGCCTATACACCGTACTCTAACTATAAGGTAGGGGCAGCTGTGCTCAGTGCAGCCACCAGTAGGGTCTACAGTGGCTGCAATGTGGAAAACTCCAGCTATGGAGCCACTATCTGTGCGGAGCGCAACGCTGTACTCAACGCCATAGCCACTGAAGGTAGCCTAGGTGTTGAGCTGTTGGTTGTGGTGAGTGAGGATTCTCCTCCAGCACCTCCCTGTGCCCTCTGTCTCCAAGTTCTTGCAGAGTTTTGCAATCCTGAAACTGAGGTTCATCTGCTTGATACTCTTGCTGCCCTTGAGAAGGGGAAAGGAACCCACCTAGTGTACACCTTTGGTGATTTGCTTCCCCATCCCTTTATCTTTCCTTCGATGAGGTCAAGATGAAAAGAGTGCTCTTGTCCTGCTGTACCTTTCTTCTTCTGTCCTTGCTTGTAGGATGTACCTCTACCTCCAATCTGGTCGAAGGTCCCTCTGTGGACCCTTCACTGAGTCTCGGGCAGAAGATGGAGAGCTACGGCATTCCCAAGATTGAGATGACCTATCCTACCATCTACTATGATGGGCAGCTCTGGCGCGAACGGGTGACAGAGCTGGTTCGATCAAGTGAGGATTACATCATAATCTCTTCATTTCTAGCCTCCAGTGCTGAATCTCTTGATGAGTTGTACTCCCTTATTGCCCAGAAGGCAGAGGAGGGGGTGCGGGTATACTTCATTGTCGATGGCACAGGTGCCTTCGACATGACCGAGACCCGCTTTCATCTCATACCCCTGAAGTTCCTCCGTGATAGTGGGGTACACCTTCTGGAGTATAACCCCATGTCAGCAGCAAGGCTTGTTGCAGGTCCGAAAATACTGTTGCGCGACCACCGCAAGTATCTCATCGTCGATGGGAAGCATCTGGCCATTGGAGGGATGAACCTCAACTATATCTCCATTGGGGAAGCAGGGAATGATCTGCAGCGCGATTCGATGTATGAGTTCGCTTCGCCTGAGCTGTGTGAGGTGATGTTGGATGGATTTGTCGCTTCCTGGAATGAACAGACTTGGGATGAGGTGCGTCGGGAGGATTTCCCTGTCGACTATGATTTTGGAAAGGATGAAGAGCAGTATACTGCCTGGTTTGCCAATCAGAGCCCGCTGTCAGATATGCTTGCCGGTATGTTCGGATCCTTGCTTTCAGAGGCTAAGGTAAGTGTGAAGGCCCTGCCTTTCCTGCCTTTCTTTGACCAGCCCCTGCTCTCTGCCTTCCGTCAGACAGGCGAGCGAGGGGTGGATGTGGAGATGCTTGTTCCCTTTGACTCCCGGGTTTCCAACCGAAAGGGCATTGAGTTCATGGCCAAGGATCTCTTGTCGATGCATATCAATCTCCGTATTGAAATAGAGAGTGAGGAGTCACAACGCCTTCTGCATGAGAAGCTTATGATTGTAGACAGCAGGTATGTTATCATTGGTTCCTCCAACCTGAACTACCGCTCCCTTACCTTTGCCTATGAGATGTCGCTGGTAATAGACAGTCCGGCTTTGGCCAGAGAGATGGAGGCGCACTTTGCAACCATCTATGAAAACACCGTGCCAATAACAAAGGAACAGGCAGAACTGTGGCGTCGTCTTGATAACTGGCCTCGATATGCCTTTGGAATCATTGGAGGTTAGGATGAAACGACATATGCTTGTACCTTGTATTCTGCTCTTGTTGGTCTGCCCCCTGACTGCCAAAAGTTTTGGCTATGGGCTTGGTATGTATGGCCAAAGTGATCTTCAAGACATGGGAGCCTCCTCAGGTGGGGTAGAGCTCTCGTTTGTCTATCAGCCATGGCTCTTGCCACTTGGCAATCCTTCTATGCTTATAAAGGGATCAATGGGTTCTGATATGCAGGGCTCTCTTACCTTTCCGTATGTAGAGCTGGGAGTCTCAGTGGATCTCTTTAGGGTTATCGATCATCCATTCAATTTTTTTACTAACAATATTGTGGCGTATGACCCAGCTATTTCAGTTGCCTATCATTTTGATAGGGAGGGTGCATCCCACCTGTTGAGTGTGGGATTCAGTCCGTTCAAGCTCAGCCAAAAGGATTTTTGGTATGAGTTCTTTGCCTTCTATGTCGCTATGGACTTAGGGACAGGGGCGGTGGACAACTGGGGCATTAACCTGGTCCGTTACACCTATATCTTCAAGTAGGTCGGTATGAGAAAACTATGTATAAGTCTGATTGCCCTGGTACTTCTTCACACTTCCCTCTTTGCAGGAACCTTTGACCTTGGCATTACGTTGGGAACTGCTACCCATTGGGGTGAAAGCTCCTATGATACGAGTAAATTGAAACTTGCTTGGGGTGTGACATTGGGAATCAGCGACGTTTGGGAGTTGGATCTGCAGGCGAACAGCGCCTTGATACCCCATTTCTTTGGTGATACCACAGTTGCTGTCCTTATGCAGAAAGCCCTTCTTGGCCAGCGTTCCACAGGAACTAGGGTAGCTGGGCTTGGCGTTAACACCTTGCTAGGAGCAGGGCTTTTGATCTCAGACTACTTTCCCGGTAATTTCATGATGCCTACCCACATCCTCTTTACCGTAACACCTCTTATGGTGGGGAATCCCGTCTCAGCAAAGCGAGAGCGAGCATTTACGCTGACACTTGCGTACAACTTCCTGACAGCACAGGTGAGTGTACTCTTTGACCTGATAAAGTATGATCTCTACCTAGTGGGAACGTACCGCGACTATCTCTAGCAACGGTTCTCCAATGCCATGATCTTATCAACACGCCTCTGGTGACGGCCCCCTTCAAAGGATGCATCGGTAAAGGCATCGAGGATGGTGCAGGGATCTTCACAGTATTCGATTCTTCCCCCAAAGGCTATGAAGTTTACATCATTATGCTTTCTTGCCATACCGGATGCATAGCTATTCTGGGGCAGGGCACACCTGATCCCTTCTATCTTGTTTGCACTGATGGATATGCCGATACCGGTTCCGCACAAGAGTACGCCAAAGGCATATGACCCCTTCTTGAACTCATTACAAGCCAATTCTGCCATATCCGGGTAATCGACCGAGTCGTTGGATGAGACGCCGAGATGGTTGACGGTATAGCCCTTCTGGGTGAGATGTTCTACAAGTCTTAAGGCCAATTCAACCGCACCGTGGTCATTGGCAAGTACTACGTTAGCCATAGGTTCCTCCTAGGGTGAGGATACTCTATTTGCCTTTTTCTGGCTACAGTGAAAGGTGAGTTGCTTCAGGGTGATAACTGCAGTAGAATAACTGAAATAAAGGAACTAACCCGTGGCAGAAATATTTGTTAGTGGTCATCGTAATCCGGATATGGACAGTGTCTGTGCTGCCTATAGCTATGCATACCTGAAAAACAAGCTTGATCCGTCCAATACCTACACCCCTGTGCGTTGTGGGAACCTCAACGACACAACCAAGGCCCAGTTCGATCGTCTGGGGGTTCAGGCACCTGCCTTCATCAAGGATGTTCGTTCTCGAGTTGCCAGTGTCACGCGTGTACCCAAAACTGCCTTGCAGACAACAGACCCTGTCTACAATTTAGTCTCCTTCTATGGCAAGGCCAACCAGAGTTCTGTCATACCAATTCTGGAAGGGACAGTCTATAAAGGGCTTCTTAGTGTCGACGAGGTTAGTAGTTTCGTGCTTAGGGAAAATAGTGGAAGTCGTCCTGTCTACCATTTTGTTCCCGAGAATTTTCCTAAGGTGCTGAGGGGTAGATTCCTTAAGAAAGGGGAACTCTCTTCCTTTGATGCTCCTATCGTGGTAGGGGCGATGCGCTTCATAATCTTTTGCAAGCATATGGAAGCCCTTGGTGAGCAAAAGCCTATATTGGTGGTCGGTGATAGGGAAGATCATATTAGGAAAGCCATTGCTATGCAAATACCTGCCATCATTCTGACAGGTCTTGAGAATGGGCTCACTTCGGCTGTTGACTTCTCTTCCTACAAGGGGACGGTGTTCATCAGTGAGGAGGACACTGCAGAGTCATTGAGGCTGTTGCGGCTCACCATCCCGGTAACCCAACTGATAAGCAATGATCTTCCGGGCATTCAGGATGATACGCTCTTTGATGAAGCCAAGGCCATTCTTGCAGAGAGTGAGTTCCGAGGCCTCCCTATTTTTAAGGGGGATGAGTGGATTGGCTTTATAACCAGGAGGTGTTTCTTGGAAAAGCCCAAGACCAAGCTGATCATGGTAGACCACAATGAGCCCGATCAGGGTGTCCCGGGTATTGAGGAGGCTGAGGTTGTTGAGATCATAGACCACCACCGCCTCGGGGCTGCGAAGACCCGTCATCCCATCTACATCCGATGCGAACCCTTGGGCTCGACCTGTACCATCATCTATAATCTTTTTGTCCGTAATGAGGTTGCCATTCCTGAATCGCTTGCCAAGGTGATGCTCAGTGGCATTATCAGTGACACCATCATGCTCAAGAGCCCCACCACTACATTTGAGGACTTCACTGCTGTGCAGGATCTCTGTGCGATAGCAAATATCCCTGAAATGAGGGATTTTGGTGAGAAAATGTTCTCAAGCGGAGCTTCCCTTGCTAAGGAAAATCCCCGTAAGATGCTGGAATCTGATTTCAAGCAGTATGAGGAGTTCGGTATCAGGTTTGGTATCGGCCAGGTTGAAGTGACGACTCTCTCCGATTTGGAAGACTACAGGGAGGGATACCTATTGGAGCTAGAGCAGCTCAAGAGTGCATATGCCTTGTCTTGGGCCATGTTCCTAATAACTGATGTCGTGCGAGAGCACAGCGTGCTTCTGATGACACCGATGCAAGGCTATGAGAGAAAGCTCGCCTATGTCAGGGAGGCTGAGGGAACTTTCAGTTTGCCTGGGGTGCTATCGCGCAAGAAACAGCTGCTTCCTGAAATACTCAGAGTCCTTGGGGAGTGATCACTTAATCTCGCTGATGGAGTTTATCGAGGGGATGATCTTCAGGTTCTTGACAATTTTCTTGAAGTCATCCTCATGCTGGACCTCCATGGTAAAGGTCCCTATCAGCTTGCCTTCCTCGTCATCATGCAGTCTTCCCTCTATGAGGTGACCCTTGAACTTTCTGAGGGTCCCTTCAATCTCACCAAACAGGTCGTAGGTGCGTTTGCTCGAGACACTAAAGCGTTTGGTAAGCTTGGGGGACTCTGTCTCCCATTCCACTTCAATGGATCGGTCAACTATCTCGCTCATGTTCTTGAGGTTGGGGCAATCGCGCTTGTGTACGATGACGCCCCTTCCACGGCTGATGTACCCCACGATTTCATCCCCACGGACAGGGGAGCAGCATTGGGCGATGTGGATCATCATGTTTTTCTCGTCACCGACGACGAATTTCATCCGTGAGAGATCGACTACCTGGCGGACAATCTCATCTTCCTCAAGGGTAGGTGGTGTTATCTGTGGTTGTTCCACCTTTGTCTGGGCTTCAGAAATCTTCCGTTTGGCGATGATGTCCTTGTCGATGAGGATGTTCTCATCATACTTGTTCAGCCATGCCTTGATCTTCTTTCTGGCACTGCTGGTTTGCACGTAACGGAGCCACTGCACACGGGGCCTTGCATTGGGGGAGGTGAGGATCTCGATGACCTGCGTGTTCTTAAGCTGTGCATTAAGGGCGATAATCGAGCCGTCAGCCTTTGCCCCAGTGGTGTGGTTGCCGACCTCCGTATGGATCTGGTAGGCAAAGTCCAGGGGGGTGGCGTTCTTGGGAAGCTCCACAATATGTCCTTGGGGGGTGAATACGTAGATAGTATCCTTCAGGAGCTCACCCTTGATGTCCTCCATATAGGACTCGCTGCTTTCAATTTCGCTGGACCAGGTCTTCAGCTTGCTTATGATCTTGGAGAACTGGTCGTTGTCCATTTTTGACCAGTTGCCGCTATCACTGCCGGTCTCTGCCTTGTATGTCCAGTGGGCTGCAACACCGTACTCGGCGGTGAAGTGCATTTCCTTAGTGCGAATCTGTATCTCCAGCAGCTTGCCGTCAAGGGCCATGACAGTCGTATGCAGGCTCTGGTAGTTGTTGGCCTTGGGCATGGCGATATAGTCTTTGAAGCGGCCTTCGATGGGGGGCCACAGGCGGTGGATAACCCCGAGGATGGTATAGCACTCGGTAAGGTTGTTGCACAGGATCCTTACTCCTAGGATGTCGAAGATCTCATCGATCTCCTTCTTCCTTTTTTTCATCTTCATGTATACGGAGTAGGTATGCTTTGCCCGGCTGGTTACAAAGACATCACTGAGATTGGCATCCCCGCAGGCGCGGTAGATGCTTTTCTCTATGCGGTTCAGGTAGGCTGTCTGTTCACCTTTCTTGCTTAAGAGGTAGTCCTGTATATACTGGAATGTATCGGGCTTGAGAATTTTCAGCGAGAGGTCCTCTAGCTCGTCCTTCAGCCAGGATATGCCAAGGCGGTCAGCTAAGGGGGCGAAGATATCCAGTGTCTCCCCCGCTATCTCCTTTGCACGATCAGGATCCAGGTGCTGGAGAGTGCGCATATTATGCAGCTTGTCAGCCAGCTTGATGATGATGACACGGATGTCCTTGCTCATGGCGAAGAACATCTTCCTGATGGTCTCTGCTTCCTGGGCGCTTCGGCTCATCGCCTTGAGGTTGCTGATCTTGGTCTCACTTTCGACCATGTCCGCAACAGACTGTCCGAATAGTTCAGCGATCTCCTCAGAGGTTGTGTCGGTATCCTCAATCGTATCATGCAGCAGTCCTGATACGATGGTATCGGCATCCATCTTCAGCTGTATCAGTATCTCCCCAACTGCTAGGGGGTGGATGATATAGGGCTCCCCACTGGCTCGTTTTTGGTTGTTGTGCTTGGACGCAGAGAAGGTGGCGGCTGCAAGGATTTTCTCTTGATCCGCTTTGGGGTACTTGAAGGCTTTCTGGATGAAACGCTCTATCAGCTGTTCGTACAATTATGTGTCCCCCATACAACTCTTTCTCTTCCTGTCAGGTCACATTCGCTCTTGACCATGCCAAACCCACAGCAAAGCATGATCTTCTTGACTGCATCTACCTGGCGGTAGTCACACTCCATCATCAGGGCCCCCCCGTCTCGTAAGCGCGAGGTGCTCTGTTCCACCAGAGCCCTGATAATGCAGAGCCCGTCACTTCCAAATCCCTCGAGGGCAAGAAGAGGCTCCCTCTTCACCTCATCGGTTACCGCCTCACACCACTCTCTGGTGAGATAAGGGGGGTTGCTGACGATGATATCATATTTGGAGCAGAGAGTGGAGAGAAGATTGCCTCTGCTCGTCGGCAGCTCATGCCCTACAAGCTGTAAGGCATTGGATTTGGCTACTTCCAGGGCATCGAGTGAGATATCAGAAAGATGCACATCATAGCCAAGTTCACAGGCAAGGGTTATCCCTATACAGCCGCTCCCCGTACAGACATCAATGATGGAAAGTTTTTCTCCACGATTTCTTGCATGTGAAAGAGCGACTTCCACCAAGGTTTCGGTGTCAGGGCGGGGAATGAGCACTCGCTCATCAACAAAAAAGGGTCTTCCGTAGAACTCCTTAGTGCCAAGGATGTATGCTATAGGACGGGCTTGTAGGCGTTGGGAAAGCAAACCCTTAAGGATGAGAATTTCTTGCCCATCAAGAAGTCTGTCAGAGTGCAGGATCTGCTCTACCTGAGTAAGGTCCGTCGCCTTCTCTATGAGTAGGCGTGCCTCTAGCTCAGGTGTCTCTGTTATGTTGTTCTGCCGGAGCGCTTTTGTGCAATACGTCCTAAGCTGTCCTACCGAAGTGCCGACCATATCAAGCTTCCTGGATGGCCAGTTCACCTGCAGCTACTTTCATTGCATCAATTACGTCCTCTAGCTGACCACTCATGATGAGTTCCAGCTTATAGAGTGTGAGGTTGATCCTATGGTCGGTAAAGCGGTTTTGAGGAAAGTTATAGGTGCGGATTCGTCCGCTACGGTCACCTGTGCCTACCTGGCTCTTGCGAGCTTCAGAACGTTCACGGTTCTTTTTCGCTTCCTCCAGGTCAAACAGGCGGGAACGGAGGACTCGGAGGGCTTTTGCCTTGTTCTTGATCTGGCTCTTCTCATCCTGACAGATTACGACCAAGCCTGTGGGAAGGTGAGTGAGCCTCACCGCACTGTCAGTGGTGTTTACACTCTGGCCACCTGGGCCCCCCGCACGCATGACGTCGGTCTTCAGGTCCTCGGCTTTGATCTGAATGTCAGTCTCTTCGGCCTCGGGCAAGACGGCTACAGTAACAGCTGAGGTATGTATCCTTCCGCCGCTTTCTGTCTCAGGGACACGCTGGACGCGGTGGGTCCCACTCTCCCAGCGAAGGGAGCCAAAGACATCCTTGCCGCTTACGCCCAGGATCAGTTCCTTGAAGCCGCCGATACCGGTCTCATTCGCGCTGAGTATCTCAATTTTCCACCCTTTCTCGTCGGCATAGTGGCTGTACATCCGAAAGAGGTCTGCAGCAAACAGTGCGGCCTCGTCACCTCCGGTGCCGGCCCTTATTTCCATGATGATGTCTTTGCCTTCCATGGGGTCGGGGGGTATGAGCAGCATCTTGGTCTTCTTCTGGGATGCAACTAAGGCTACCTTGAGGCCGCTCAGCTCCTCACGGGTCATCTCCAACATCTCAAAGTCACTCTCTTCATGCAGGATCTGTTCAGCTTCAGATATCTGATTAATCAGGCTCTGCATATGCTGCAGCTCATCAACGATGGGTGCAAGGTGTGAGCGCTCCTGATTGAGGCTCTTGAATATCGTCATATCCTGCATAGTCTCGGGAAGACTGAGCTTCGCATCTATTTCTGCAAGCTGCTTCTCGTATTCGGGCAGTTTCTTAAGCATGGGTATCTCCTACAATGTCCTTTTCAAGTATACAAAACTAGGGTGGGTTTGCATAGCATTGCTAGGTATCCCGTTAGTATCATGAATATTAAAAGATCCTAATCCCTAGTCCAATAGCACGAACTTCATACGTACCGGTTCATGGTCTGAGTACTTGAAGTCCATTGCCGATACCTTTGTCTCTATGATTTGAATATTGGGAGAGACAATAAATCCATCTATGAAAAACTTGGCCAGTTTTTCCTTGTTTCCGACATAGGGCATGATAAGGGACCTGTTTGTAGGAACGTTTTGATCTAAGCCCATCTCCCAGCTATGTAAGCTTTCCTATTCAACTGTAGGGGCGGTCCACTCGGTGAGAAGGTCAGGGTCAACCTGTAGGCCTTTTACCAATGTCTGGTTCCAGTCCCCACCGGCAATCACATAATTCCCCTTTTCATATTCCTTTGCTATGGTCTCAGATACAAGTTTGGTTTGCTCTATTTTTCCTTCCCCACTATCATAGGCTTCCAAGTGGAAATTAATTACCACCAGATACTTCTCTGTGTCTTGTATGGGGTATCTGGTTATGAGCATTGCCCTTTTGAGATTAACTGTTCGTACAGGCCATGAAAACGGATTGGGAAGGGAAACTCTTTGGGAATCTCGTATCTTATACTTTGCCATGCTGAGAAGGCCAGAGTTTACCTTTCCAATTGGGGGAAAAGGGAATGGGACATATTTGACTTTGAAATTATAGGCAAAGCTTCCGCTCATAGTACCAAGGAGCAGCTCATCTACCTGATTGATGTTGTATGATCGTTTGGAATCCTCATCAACTTCTTGAAGTATGGTGAAATCACTATCTAGTTCCGACAACTTTTCTTGTATGTGCCATATGTTGTTTTCAACCTCAGCTTTGCTTTCAGGCCGAACATTTTCCCCACCATCCATGAAACAATCTTCAGCTTCTCCAAGGCCCCCATAGCCTATGTTAAAGCTGGTAATAGAATATTCCTTATGAGTTTCTACCATGGCACTGGTAGTATTTCCTATTGTACTCAGGTTTTCCCTATCCTTTGGCCTGTATTCTACGAGAGTAATGATACCTAACAACAAGGCTATGACCACCAGTAAGGAAATTATTGCAACAAGTATCTTTTTTATCATTCCAACCCTTCTTTTCATTTTAGATGCATGCATATGGTAACATCATCATTCTTTAGCTCATCACGTGAGGCTTTTGCCTTGCTAGATATCCATCTGCTCCAATGCCATATGGTTCTTTGTTACCATCTCTGGGGTAAGGCGGTTCATCTTTGCAAAGAGCAAAGCACCGGTGAGGAAGAAGGCCGCAGGTATTACTCCCATGTGGGCTCTGATTCCGAACCTTGCCAGAGGGGTAATCGCATCAGGATCGAACTTGGTGAGGGTATGCACTACAAAGAATACAATGGCCTGGCTTGCATAGCTGAAACGCATGAAGAAGGCCCTGATACCCAAGATTACCCCGTCATCTCGGCGTTGCTGCCGTACAACCAGGTTATCCACCACATCTGCCATTGCAGGGCCCATGAAGGTCCAGAAGCCACCGAAGCCCAAACCCCAGAGGGTCATGGTGATGATAAAGGCTTGCTGGCCTTGGACAAAGGTAAGGGGAATGGCAAATACCGTCATGAAGAGCGCGCAGATGATAAGCATCTTCTGGTTGTTCTTCAGACGCTTGGCAACCTGGGTCCAGAGGACGATGGAGACAAGAGCCCCTATGAGCATCCCCGCAAAGATCGGGGTTGCCTGGCTGCTCTCCTTCTCCAGGACATACTTGACCACGTAGTTGATGCTGCTGGTCATGCACATGGTTCCACTCTGATAGAGAAACAGGAAGAGCACAAAGGCAAGGAGGTCCCTGTCCTCCAGCGCCTGCTTCATCTGGAGGAAGAAGGAAGGGGCTTCGCTTTCCTGTTGCTGCCTGGCAAACCTGGCGACCATGTCCTTGGTCTCAAACACCCCATAGCTGACCAGTACAGTGCCCCCCATGCCAATGCCTGCAATGACCAGGGCACATACCATGTAGCTTTGTCGATCGCCATAGGAGAATACGAGAGGCGGGATGATGAAACCGGCTGCTATGCCCAGCACCCCGATTCCTGTTCCTATGGCTGCTGTGCTGGTTCTCTCCTTCTGGTCTCTGAACTTGTCAGGGTAGACACTCTGGTAGTTTACTTCCCACAGTGAGTAAGCGCCATCATAGAGGCAGATGGTCAGGACCATCCAAAGGAAGACCGGGATAGGGTTCTCTTTTGCATTCCAGTGTAGGGGTACGGCAAATATAAGGAAGAAGGTAAGGCTGGACAGGACCAGGCCGATGATGATCCAGGGGAATCGTCGGCCTAACTTCTTGGAGAAGGGAGCCCCCTTGTTGGTCACATATCCGATTATCGGATCGTTGAGGGCATTCCACAGCGAATATATGATGGTGGCCAAGGCGGCATAGCCTGCTGCCAGGCCAACTTCAGTCTCATAGAACATGAATACGATGGAACCGAAAGCCCCAGTAAGGAACTCTGCGATAAACTTCCCAAACCCATACGATGCCATGATGCGCTTCTTAGCCATGAGAACCTTCCTTGTGTAGTAACCTCTTTATACAGGTTGGGAAGCGATTTGTCAAAATATTAGTATCGTAGAGCCGATTGTAAAACTCCAATAATTTCATATGCATAGCAGCCTGATTGGCTTTTTTTGGCTTAAAACCAGGGCAACTGGCAAAGAAGCATTGTCTATGGTCGATCCAGCCCTGTATTAGTCCTCTAGCTTTTTTGCATGCCCGGAGTTTCGCTTGGCCGCGCGGTAAAGCTCAACAATTCGCGATACCCCATCCTCAGCTACGCCGGTAGCCTCTGC
>WOYI011338350.1_pt3 | contig 19821 bp, 17 predicted proteins | sample 6423411 | NCBI WGS metagenome assembly WOYI01 (sample SAMN13441803, study PRJNA592873) | oil field metagenome | biome: oil field; feature: oil-well bore; material: oil-contaminated soil; isolation source: oil-contaminated soil from oil-well borehole | place: Germany: Wietze | collected 2016-10-18 ... | reverse complement strand
TGGAGTGTCTGCAGGAATTCCGGGCCTGCGCACTGACCGGTGCCGAACTACTCGAGCTGCTCGAACCCATGACCCCGCGGCACTATTCGATCGCCTCCTCGTCTCGGCTCTCGCCGAAGGAGGTGGCCCTGATCGTCAGCGTGCTGGACACCACGGCACGTTCGGGCACCGGTGTGTTCAAGGGTGTTGCGTCGAACCATCTGGCCGACATCGCCCCCGGCGCGCACATCCGCGCGAGGGTGGACCCGGCACGCCAAGCGTTTCGCGCGGGTGCGGAACCGGAGAAGAACGTGATCCTGGTGAGTGCAGGCACCGGCGTGGCGCCGTTCTGCGGCTTCCTCGGAGATCGACTGGCAGCCAAACAGATAGACGCGCCGTACTCGCCGGCGCTGTGCTTCTTCGGCGTGCGCGACCCCGACGTCGACTACATCTTCCGTGAGCTGTTCGAGGACGCCGAGCGCCAGGGCATCGTCGCGATGCGGCCCGCGTTCTCCCGGGCGCCGCAGGGCGGCGTCCGCTATGTGCAGGACAGGATTGCCGCGGACGCCGACGACGTCTGGGAACTGATCGGCGATCCTGCCAAGAACACCCATGTGTTCGTGTGCGGTGACGGCGGCCGGATGGCCCCGGCCGTGCGCGCTGCGTTCCGCGACATCTACCGGGCGCGCACCGGCGCCGACGAGGACTCGGCCCGGGCCTGGCTGGCGGGCATGGTCGCGTCCGATCACTATGTCGAGGATGTCTGGGCGGACTGACTTTGGGATCGTCTGGTCTGCCGAATTCCGCTGGATAACGGTTCGACCTCCGTGTGATTGCGAAGCATCTCCTGGGTCGAAGCCAACCTTTGCGGCACCATAGGGTCTACAGGTGCACCGTCGGGCGGTCCTCAAACTGCCGCTTCTCCTGGCGGCGGGCGCGATGCTTACTCGCGTGCCGATCGCCTCCGCGGCGCCAACCCGCTGGCCGGCGGCCCGCGCAAACAGCTGGTATCTGGCGCAGGGCTGGCTGGCCGGAGCCAACTACGTTCCCGTGACGGCGAGCAATCAGATAGAGATGTGGCAGCCGGGCACCTATGAGCCTCGGCGCATCGACGGTGAACTCCAGGTGGCGCGGCGGGTAGGGATGAACACCGTGCGGGTATTCCTCCACGATCAACTGTGGGCCCAGGATCGCGCCGGATTCCTTCGCCGCGTGCAGCAGTTCGTCACGATCGCGGCCAACCAGGGCATCAAGCCGCTGTTCGTGCTCTTCGACTCCTGCTGGGATCCGCATCCGAAACTCGGTCCGCAACGGGCGCCGATTCCCGGGGTCCACAACTCGGGCTGGGTGCAAGGCCCGGGCGCCGACCTGATCGACGACCCCGCGTACCTTCCCGTGCTGCGCGACTACGTCACCGGGGTCATCGGAGCGTTCCGCGGTGACAGTCGCATCCTGGGCTGGGACCTCTGGAACGAACCGGACAACCCCGCAAAGCAGTACCGCAAAGTCGAACGCACCGACAAGCAGCAGGTGGTTGCGAAGCTCCTGCCACAGGTCTTCGAATGGGCGCGGTCGGTCGATCCCATTCAACCGCTGACCAGCGGCGTGTGGCAGGGAAGCTGGGCCGACCCCGGTCGTCGCAGCGCCATCGCGACGTTCCAGCTGGACAACTCCGACGTCATCACCTTCCACAGCTATGGGACGCCGGACGAATTCGACGCTCGCATAGACGAACTCACCCCGTTGGGTCGCCCGATGATCTGCACCGAGTACCTGGCCCGCGAGGAGGGCAGCACCGTCGAGGGCATCCTCCCCATCGCGAAGAAACGTGGGGTCGGCGTCTACAACTGGGGGCTCATCGCAGGTGCAATGTTTGTCGGGAGCGCAGCGGCTGCAAGTGCCGAGCCGCCAATGCCGCCGCCACCTGCACCGCCGAATTGCTCACCCGCGGATTGGGCGGGCGTCAGGGCGGGCGTTGCCGCGGCCACGTCGGCCTATCTGTTCACCCATCCTCCCGTGAACGACTTCTTCGCGACCCTCGCAGGCCAATCCAGGGATGAAATGCGTCCTCAGGTGCAGACTTACTTGGACGCCAACCCGCAGGTTCGGGCCGACCTCGAGGGCACCAAGCAACCCGCAGTCGCCTTCCTGGACCGCTGTGGGTACGCGGATCCTCCATTAGACAATCCGTGACCGCGACCATGCTCCACCCGTTTCGGGACCGTTTCAGCCGTGCCTTCTTCGCCGTACGGGCGCGGCGAGCGTAAGGCGGAATCCGCCCGCCTTCGCAACGAAACGTTCGGCGAGTCCTAGCGGTGTCCTAAGACTCTCGATCCTCCGCGAACACACACTGGACAGGTGCCGGAACGGTCTCCGTGTGCCGGGAGTGACCAGCCACTCATTCCGTAAGTCGCTGGCCGAACTTGAATCGACGGCGAGGGGTTGTCGGCGCGGATTGGTGCCGACCATTTGGGGCACTCGAAGGTGTCGATGACGCAGGACAAGTATTTGTCTCGGGGCAAGGTGCATGTTGAGGTTGCGGCACTGTTGGACCGCACCATAAAGGGCGAGTAAAGGTTGGATCACACCTGTTGAATGGGTGTCTTATAGCCTGTGAGCTGGTGGGGCGGGCGGGGCTCGAACCCGCGACCAAGGGATTATGAGTCCCCGGCTCTAACCAACTGAGCTACCGCCCCGGCGCAATGCGCGGCACCTATGTTCGCACAGCGCCCCCCACCGGGCCGCACCCCGGTTACGCTCAACGAGTGATCAGGTTCCTGCTGCGCATCGCCGTGTTCCTGGGCTCCTCGGCCATCGGCCTGCTGGTCGCCTCGTCGGATCGTGCCCGGTGTGACGCTGCGGCCGCTCGGATTTATGACCGCGGTGGTCATTTTCACCGTCGCGCAGGGCATCCTGTCGCCGTTCTTCATCAAGATGGCCAGACGCTACGCCTCGGCATTCCTCGGCGGCATCGGCCTGGTCTCCACCCTCGCCGCACTGGTCCTTGCCTCGCAGTTCTCCAGCGGGATCAACATCCGCGGGATCGGCTCCTGGATCGGGGCGACCGTGCTGGTCTGGCTGATCACCGCGGTGGCCACGCTGGTGCTGCCGATGCTGGTGCTCAAGAAGAAGTCCGCCACCGGCTGAATTCGAGTACCTCAGTACTCAGGCGCAACAGCGCCGTGTGGATACGCTGCTGATGTATGAGTACAGAGCACCTGATGATCCTGCTGACCGGGTCCCTGGTGCTGACGATCGGCATCTCGGTGGTGATGGTCCGATTCGAGCGGCGCCAACGCCAAGTCATCGCGCGACGACGCGCGGCCTGGATCGCCGGCGGCAGCATCCCCGACGAGGAACCGCGATTCTTCGGATGCAGCGGCTGAACGTGGCGTTCTCGACCTCGGCAGTCTGCGTGTGACGCTGGAGACTTCGAAGAGCGCGGGGATCTACGGAACGCCGGCATCGAGCGCGGTCGTCTCCCGCAACGGTGTGCACAGCCGGCAGTTGTGCTGGGTGGCCCCGCGCAGCCGGTGATATCGGTAAAGGGTCCAGGCCGGTCAGTAGCCCGACTATTGCGCCTGACTGACCGAGGACATGTGAAAGTCGGGAATCCGCAAGGGCGGCATCGTCGCGCGGGTCGCCCAGTCGCCCCATTCACGGGGCAGCGTCGGCTCACTGATCCCGGCTTCGGTGGCCCGGCGCAGCAGATCCAGCGGACTCTCGTTGAACCGGAAGTTGTTGACAGCCGCGGTCACCGCACCGTCCTCGATCAGGTAGACCCCGTCGCGGGTCAGCCCGGTCAGCAGCAGCACCGCCGGGTCGACGGTGCGGATGTACCACAGCGTGGTCAGCAGCAGCCCACGCTCGGTACGCGCGATCATGTCGGCCAGCGAGGCCGCGCCACCGGTCATCAGCAGGTTGTCGGCCGGAACCGCCACCGGCGCACTGAATTCCGCGGCCGCCGCGCGCGGGTAGGCCAGGGCGTTGATCACCCCGTCGCGCAGCCAGTCCACCCGGCCGACATCCATGCCGTTGTCGAAGATCGACACCTGTTCCGAGGAGCTCGACACCGACACGAACGGCTGGCACTGCTGTCCCGGCGCACCGGGATCGGAATACAGCGTCAATCCGAGATCGGTGAGCTTCTCCCCCACCCGCGTCCCGCCCGGGGCGGACAACGCGGTGCGACCCTCCTGCGCCCCGCGGCCGTCCATGCTCCAACCCAGATAGATCAGCATGTCGGCGACCGTCGAGGGCGGCATCAGGGTTTCGTAACGCCCGGCGGGCAGATCCACCGTCCGCGACGCCCAGCCCAGCCGCATCGAGAGTTCCTCGAGCAGACCGTCGGTGGACACGTTCACGAAATCGGGTGTGCCGACGCCGGTCCACGCGCTGGCGCCGTCGCGTTTGGCGTTGATCTCCACCGAACCGGTCGGCTGGGTGTAGCGGCGACGCAGCCCACCCGAGGTGGCGAGGAACGTGGTCTCCAGCACATGGCTGGCGTAGCCGTAGAGCCGGTCCGATCCACGGAATCCACGCACCAGACTGGTTGCCACAGCGGCGAATACATCCGTACTGGTGCTCGGCGCGGGGTCATCCCAGTCGGCGGGGGCATCTGCACCGGGCAGTGCGGGCGCATTGTCACTGGCCGCCGGCGCGGACGCCGCGGCGGCCTGGGACGCGGCGACCAACGCGGCGATCGCCGCCGGGTCCACCTCGGTCGAGCTCACCGATCCGACGTGTGCCTGCTCGCCGCGGCGCACCACCGAGACCACCGTGGTGCTGCGGCCCTGCGATTCCCCGTTGGTGGTCATCGAATTGCCGGCCCAGCGCAGTGAGGCATCGGCGCGGTCGGTGACGATCACGGTGGTCTCATCGGCGCGGCCCAGCCGCGCCGCCTCGGCGAGCACCTGGTCGACGAGTTGCTGCGGGGCGATCATGGGCGACTCCAGTTCGATGTGACCTCTTCGCTGGCGCTCATCGGCCGGCCTCCGCCTGGGTATTGAGCACATTGACAGCTCGGAACAGTGCCGACGGGCACCCGTGGCTCACGGGCGCTACCTGCCCCGGTTGCGCCTTGCCGCAGTTGAACGCTCCGCCGAGGCGCCAGGTGGACGGCCCGCCGACGGCCTCCATCGAGCCCCAGAAATCGGTGGTGGTGGCCTGGTAGGCGACATCACGGAGCTGCCCGTCCAGCTTGCCGTCCCGGATGCGGAAGAACCGCTGTCCGGTGAACTGGAAGTTGTACCGCTGCATATCGATTGACCAGGACTTGTCGCCGACGATATAGATGCCGTCGGCGACCCTGGCGATCAGATCGGCGGTGCTCAGATCGTCGGTGCCCGGCTGCAGGGACACATTGGCCATCCGCTGGATCGGCACATGATGTGCGGAGTCGGCATAGGAGCAGCCGTTGGAACGCGCCTCCCCCAGCCGCGGCGCGAACACCCGGTCCAGTTGATAGCCGACGAAGAGTCCGTCGCGCACCAAGTCCCAGCTCTGCGCGCGCACCCCTTCATCGTCGAAACCGATGGTGGCCAAGCCGTGTTCGACGGTGCGATCGGCGGTCACGTTCATCACCGACGATCCGTACTGCATGGTGTTCAGCTTGTCGGGGGTGGCGAACGAGGTGCCGGCGTAGGCCGCCTCGTAGCCGATGGCCCGGTCGTATTCGGTGGCGTGTCCGATCGACTCGTGGATGGTGAGCCACAGGTTGGACGGGTCGATGACCAGGTCGGTGGGACCGGCGGTGACGCTGGGCGCCTTCACCTTTTCGGCCAGCAGCGCGGGCAGCTCGGCCAGCTCGGCGCTCCAGTTCCACACACTGTCGTCGGCGACGGCCTCCCAGCCGCGGGCGGTCGGCGGGGCCAGGGTGCGCATGGTTTCGAAAGTGCCCGCCGACGGGTCCACGCTGACCGCCTCCAGCGACGGCTGAACCCGCACCCGCTGCTGGGTGGTGGAGGTGCCGAACGTGTCGGCGTAATAGGTCTGTTCCTTGACCGCCTGCAGGCCGGCCGACACGTGGTCCACACCGTCGGCGGCCAGCAGCCGTTCGGAGTAGTCGGCGAGTACCGCGATCTTGTCCGCACCCGGGATCGAGAACGGATCGATGCGGTAGTCCGATACCCACGTCAGATCGTCGTAGACGGGTTCGGCGGCCAACTCGATGCGTTCGCCGTTCAGCGGCGCCAGTGTGGTCGCGACCCGCACGGCGCGGCGCGCGGTGTCGGCGGCGACGACGGGGTCCAGTTCGGCGTGCGAGGCGAATCCCCAGGTGCCGTCGACGATGACGCGGACGGCCAGCCCGACCTCGCGGTCCACGGTGGAGGTTTCCAGCTCACCGTCGCGCAGCCGTACCACTTCGGTGGTGATGCGGTGCACGCGCAGATCGGCGTAACTGGCACCTGCCGCGCGTGCCGCCGACAGCGCGGCATCGGCCAGTGCGCGGCGGGGCAGCGCGAGGAAGTCAGGGTCCACGGAGCGGGCTGTCACGGACCTCACCGTAGCGAAGCCGGCCCCCACCGTAGCTGTCAGGTGGTGGCCAGGGCGGTGAAGCCTTCGACGTACCCGGCGGCGCCGCAGACCACGGCCAGCACGGTGAGCACCACATAGTCGGCGACGCCGGGGTGAGCCGGGGCGGCGGCGATCTGACCGGCGCCACCGCGTGCGGTGATCGCGTCGCCCATCTCATCGGCGCGCCGCAGCGCGACGGTGACCGCCGCGGCCAGCAGATCGATCACCTCGGACACTCGCTGCTTGCGCCGCTCGCGACGTGACTCGGGCCGCAGGCGTGGTCGTAGCCGGCGCGCCGCATAGAGCACGCTGAACTCGTCGATGAGCATCGGGAAGGCACGCAGGGCCAGTGCCAGGCTGGCCGCCCAGTCGTCGATCGGCAACCGCAGCCAGCGCAGCGGACGACCCAAAGTCGATACCGCGGGCGCGATTTCGGCGACGTTGGTGGTCCACGACACCAACGCACCGAGCCCCAGCAGCACGATCGACACCGCGGTGATACGCAGGAACTTCAACAGTCCGCCGAGCTCGAGTTCCAGGCCTGCCAGCATGAGGATCGGAGTGCCACCGGCGAACGCCGCCGTCACACCGCCCAGCAACACCAGCACCCACAGAAAGCCAGGGACACTCGGCAACGCTCCGCGCGGAATCCGTGCCAGCGCCACCGCGGCCACTATCAGTGCGGCGACGAACGCAATCGGCACCCAGCCCGGATAGATCATCATCAACACCGACAGCGCGAAGACCGTGATGAGTTTGGTTCCGGCCCATAGCCGGTGGATGACGGTGTCGCCGGGGACCGGCCGCAGCAGCACCACGGGACGTCGTTGCGGGCTCATGGCGTCACCCCCGAAGCCAGCGGCACCAGCGCACCGTCACGCAGATGTAGCGTGCGTGGGCACAGCTCCTCCAGCCCTGCGAAATCGTGCGAGATCACCACGACCGTCAGACCGCCGCGTCGCAGTTCCTCCAGCAGCCGCAGCAGCCCGCGTGCACTGGCAGCGTCGAGTCCGGCCAATGGCTCGTCCAGCACGATCGCCCGGGGGGAGCGGGCCAGCAGTCCGGCCAGTACCACTCTGCGCATCTGCCCGCCGGACAGCTGGTCGATGCGGCGATCGGCCAGCGAGGCCTCCAGTCCGACGGTGGCCAGCGCGGCCGCCACCCGGGCACGGTCGCGCGCGGGGAATCCTGCCGCCGAAGCGATCTCGCGATGCACGTGGCTGCGCATGAGCTGCAGCCGGGCCGCCTGGAACGACAACGCCACCGCGCCCACTTGGCCGGAGACCGGCTTCCCGTCGAGCAGGCAGGTTCCGGTGGTGGGTTCGGTGAGGCCGGCCAGGATCCAGGCCAGCGTGGACTTGCCCGATCCGTTCAGCCCGTGGATCAGCACGCCGTCACCTTCGTGCACCACCAGGTCGATATCGCGCAAAGCGGTCTTGGCCCAAGGCGTTCCGTCGGCGTAGCGGTACCCGACACCGGTCAGCTCCAGCACGGGTGTCTCCGAGAACGCTTCGCCGCTGGGGGCAGGTACCTCCGCGGCCTGCACCATCTCCGATCCGCCTGCCAGGTTCACTACCCGGTCGGCCGCCTCGGCCTCCTCGCTGTAGTGCGTGATGTGCACCAGCGACATCTGGTGCTGGCGAGTCAGCCCGCTCAGCACCGACATTAGCCCTTCGCGGCCCCGCTGATCGACCATGCTGGTGACCTCGTCGGCGATCAGCAGCGACGGCTTGCGGGCCAGCGCGGCGGCGACAGCCAGTCGCTGCAGCTCACCACCGGACAGGCTGCCGGTGTCGCGTTCGTCCAGACCGTCCAGTCCCACCTCGGCCAGCAGGGCGGGCACGTCGACGCGGGTTCCGGGCGGCAGGCCCCACACCACGTCGTCGGCGACCCGGGTTCCCAGCACCTGACTCTCGGGGTGCTGCAGGATCACCGCAGTGCCCCCCGGGGCTCCCAGACCGACGGCGCCGGGCCGCTCGACGCTGCCCTCGGAGGGTTCCCGTCCGGCGAGCACCAGCATCAGCGTCGTCTTGCCCGATCCGTTGGCCCCGGTCACCGCGAGGTGTTCGCCGGGTTGCACGTCCATCGACAGCGGGCCGAGCGCGTCACGGGTGGTGCCGGGGTACCGGAACACAACGTCGCGCAACGTCAGCGGTACCGGAGCGACCGGGCCATCGGAGCCGGCCGACTCCAGCTTGTGTACATCGGGCACCCCGAACAGGCGGGCCAGCACGCGCGACAGCGCCCACCAGCCGACCAAGCTGACCACCATGATGGCGAACAGCCCGTAGCAGAAAATCAGTATCGGCCAGTGCTCCAAGGCCAGCCCGAACAGCTCCCGGAACTCCTCGGCGGCGGGCCGCAGCTCGGGAATGTAGCTCCAGATCGCGACGGAGCCGTCGACGTTGGCGGTCATGGCGGTGAACACGAGTGCGCGCAGCCGGGAGGCCACCAGCAGGGCGGCCACAGCTGCCACGCCGAATGCCGCGCCGGCCACCACCGATACCAGCACCACGACGGGCAGACCCCGCCCGCGGCGTTTGACGATGCCGGTGAGCCCGCCGATATAAGCACAGTTGAGGACGGTCATCAGGCCGCCGAAGCCGGCGATCAGGAAGGCGATGACGGCGCCGGCAATGGTCGCCGCCAGCACCACACGCAGCCGGTAGCGGTAGGCGAGCAGGCCCATCGGGACCGTGCCCAGCAGCGACAGTCCGGCCGCGAACGGGACGACGACGGCGATGATCGCGATGGCCGCGCAGAGAGCCGCCATCACGGCGGCCTGGGCAAGCTCGTTAGGCTGCAATGACCCGGCCCGGCGTGTGGAGGGCGAACCGGGAGGCATCACCCGATTCTGCCAGTCCGCCGGAGTGCTTCGGTCGCCCGCACTGTGACGGTTCCCACGCGGGCGCGTTTGCCAATGCATAGTGTCCCTATGTAACTTTAATCGGGTGAATCGTCCGGACAACACCGTGGCTCTCGGCGCCGACCTGCTGGCCGTCGTCGCGCGGATCAACCGGCTGGCCAATCAACGCATCGACCTGCCACTACCATTCGCGCAGGCCCGCCTGCTGGCGACCATCGAAGATCAGGGACCGACCCGCATCTCCGATCTGGCCGCGATAGATCACTGTTCGCAACCGACGATGACCACCCAGGTGCGCCGCCTCGAAGACGCCGGCCTGGTATCGCGCGCCGAGGATCCGGGCGATGCCCGGGCCGTCCTCATCGGCAGCACCGAGCAGGGACGCCAGACCCTGAACCGGGTGCGCGCAGATCGCAGTGCCGCGATCAACCCCTATCTGGAACACCTCGACGACGGCGAGCGCACCGCGCTCGTCGATGCGATCCGGGTGCTGTGTGGGCTGCTCGACGACGCCCAGCAGGAACGCTAACCGAAGTGAGGAGCTCGCCCGCCATGTGGCGTCAACCGAAAGCTGTTTGGGCCGTTGCCTTTGCCTCCGTTGTGGCATTCATGGGTATCGGCCTGGTCGACCCGATCCTCAAACCCATCGCCGACAATCTGAACGCATCACCGTCACAGGTGTCGCTGCTGTTCACCAGCTATATGGCGGTGATGGGCGTGGCGATGCTGATCACCGGTGTGGTGTCCAGCCGGATCGGGCCGAAGAACACCCTGCTGCTCGGCCTGGTGATCATCATCGCCGGCGCCGGCCTGGCGGGTATGTCGCAGACCGTCATGGAGATCGTCGGCTGGCGGGCGCTGTGGGGATTGGGCAATGCCCTGTTCATCGCGACCGCGCTGGCCACCATCGTCAACTCCGCGCGGGGCTCGGTGGCCCAGGCGATCATCCTCTACGAGGCCGCGCTGGGCCTGGGCATCGCGGTCGGACCGCTGGTCGGCGGCGTGCTGGGCTCGATCTCCTGGCGCGGTCCGTTCTTCGGGGTGTCGGCGCTGATGGCGGTCGCGTTCGTCGTCACTGTCTTCCTGCTGCCGACCACGCCGCGGCCCGAGCGGGCCACCAGCCTGATCGATCCGTTCCGCGCGCTGTGCCACCGCGGGCTGCTGGCCATCTCGCTGACCGCACTGCTCTACAACTTCGGATTCTTCACCCTGCTGGCCTTCACTCCGTTCCCGCTGGACATGACTGCCCATCAGATCGGGCTGATCTTCTTCGGCTGGGGTGTGGCGCTGGCGTTCACCTCGGTGGTGGTGGCTCCGCGTCTGCAGCACCGGTTCGGTACAGTGCCGACGCTGGTGGTCAGCCTGCTGGCGCTGACGGTGACGCTGGCCGTGATGGCGATCGGCACCGACAGCAAGGCGGTGCTGGCCACCTGTGTGGTAGTGGCCGGCCTGTTCATCGGCATCAACAACACGTTGATCACCGAGACCGTCATGAAGGCCGCACCGGTCGAGAGGGCCGTCGCTTCTGCCGCGTACAGCTTCCTACGCTTCAGTGGCGCCGCGGTGGCGCCGTGGCTGGCCGGACTACTCGGCGAGCACGTCAGCGTGCACCTGCCGTACTGGGTGGGCGCCGCCGCGGTGCTGGCCGGTGCCGTGCTGCTGTTCACCGCGCGCGGGCATCTGGCCGGGGTCGACGCACCCGAGGATGAACTCGACGAGCTGACCGATCAGGCGACCGCCGTCACCATCGGCAACTGAATCCCTGCCAAATACGCGAAATGGTCGTTGAGCCAACAGGGTTGACGACCATTTCGCGTGTCCCGGTGCCTACTGCGCGAGTATCCGTCAGGCAACCATCACGCCGACAACGGATCCGACGAGATAGGTGGCGGCAATGGCGACACCACCGATGGCCAGCAGCCGCAGCGAGGACCAGAACGGGGCCTTGCGGGTGAACTTCGCGGCGAGCGCGCCAGCGACCAGCAGGCCCAACCCGCCGCACGCCAGACCGGCCCACAGCGATTCGAAGCCCAGCAGGTAGGGGATCAGCGGCACGATCGCGCCGAGGGTGAACAGCACGAACGACGACCCCGCCGCGACCCACGGGGAGGGCTTCTCCCACGGATCCACACGCAGTTCCTGCACCAGATGGAGGTTCAGCGCCTGGTTCTCGTCGCGGTGGATCTCAGTGGCCGCGGTGGCGGCGGTCCGCGGCGTCATCCCCATATCGATGAGCATCGCGGCCAGTTCGTCACGCTCGGCCTCGGGCTGCCTGCGGAACGAGTGGCGTTCGACGCTGACCTCGGAATCGATCTGCTCATTGGCGGTGGTCACCGAGGTGTACTCACCCAGAGCCATGGAGAACGCGCCGGCGAGCAGGCCGGCGACACCGGAGAGCACCACGGCTTGGGCGCTCGCGCCTGCGGCGACACCTGCGATCAACGCGGTGTTGCTCACTAGACCGTCCATCGCCCCGAAGGTGGCCGCGCGCAGCCATCCGCCGGTGACATCGGCGTGCTGATGATCGACCACATGGGTCAGGCCGGTAGGTGTTTCCGATTCGGGCAGTTCGGTCATGGCGATGATTCAACGCCCGGACGAATCGCGGACGCCACTCAGGTTTGCCTGGGTTTGCAAAGTCACAGTTTGCGCGGCGGTGCATCGGACTACCGGTCCCGACATGACGACGCGGTATCAACTACCGGCACCGGCGCTCAGGGGTTCGGGATCGGATCCAGCGCCTTGAGCGTGCCGTCCTCGGCGATCTGGAAACGCACCTGACCGATCCCGGTCGGGCAGCATGGCTTGTCCTCGCCTTGGCGCCACTGATACGACACCGTCGCGATGGTGTCGCCCAGCGCCACCACGGTGGTGTACGGGCGGGGCCTCGGCGTCGGCGGGCCCAGCGGCGAATTGCGGTCGAAGAACAGCACCTGCACGGCGGCGTCGTCGGCGTCGTCGCCGGTGCCGGTCACCACCCAATGCAGGCGGCAGTCGCCGGTATGGCCTCGGGAGGTCTCCGTCCACCGCTCGCCCACCTTCTGCACGGCGGTCTTGACGGTTTCGGCGGTGGGGGTGTCGCCGGCCGGGCAGTCCGAGCTGGACTGCGGTGCCGAGTTCGGCGGGCTCCAGCCGCACGACGCGAGGGTGAACGTGAGTGCCGCGAGGGCCGGAACTGTCCGTGATGGCCGCATGAAGGCGAGCTTACGGAGTGAAATCGTTGCTCCCCCGGATGGACTCGAACCATCAACCGTCCGATTAACAGTCGGAAGCTCTGCCAATTGAGCTACAGGGGAATGATGCGGAACAGACTTTAGCGCATGGACGGCGCGGCACCGAATCGCGCTGTCAGCAGGCGGTCGCGGCCACCCATGAGCGCGCACCGCCGCGCGTGAGGCAGGATGGTTGGTGTCTTGCCGTCGTCGTGAAGGGAGCCCTGTGTTCCGGTTTGTCTTCGTCCTGGGGGTCGGCTACGTGCTGGGCGCGAAAGCGGGCCGGCGCCGCTACGAGCAGATCTCCGCGACCTATCGCGCTGTCACCGAGAACCCGGCGACCAAGGCCGTGCTGGACGCCGGGCGCCGCAAGGTGGCCGACCGGCTTTCACCTGATCCGGCGATGGTGCGATTGACGGTGATCGACGCCGAGACCTCGGTGCTTCAGCCCGAGGAGTCCGACGTCCAGACGCCGAATCCGCAGAACGGGAAGCCGGCCTAGCCGAGCGGGATGTTCGTGTTCCAGGTATTGCCCGGGAGGAGCGACGACGTGCAGAACCCGCCGTTGCAGAGCCCGGTGCCCGGGGTGCCGACGGCGATCCCGTTACCGTTCGAGGTACCGAGGCAATTGCCGTCCTCTTTGTTACCGAACCAGGCCAGGCAGGCAGGAGCAGCCTGCACCGATACGGTCGACGTCGCCGAAAGCGCCAGCACCGGCGCCGCGACGGTGGCCGCGAACGCGCCGACCACCAGGAACCTGCGCTTCTGATTGCTCAGAGCTGCCACGGCAAGGCCTTTCTGGACAGGCCCTTGTGGACAGGCCTTTCTGGACAATTCACTGCGGCCCCACCATAACGCGTACGCAACGATCACGCAGTCAAGTCGTCACCGCTGGCCTGCTCCAGCAGACTGCGACGGTAGGTCTCCATCGCCACCAGGTCGCCGAACAGGGCGTGGTACTCGTCACTGGTGTCCACCGGGGACATCCGCTGCAGCTTCGATTTGACCTCGGCGATCTGCCTGCCGATCGACACCTCCTGCAGCCGGGCGAGCACTCCGGAGATGTAGCGTGCCAGCTTCTCGTCGTCCTCGATCCGGATCGCGTCCACCCCGAGTTCGTTGACCAGATTGGCCGCTTCCGGGGACAAGGTGTGATCACGGACGGTGTCGATCCACTGCCCGCCCGACAGTCCCGCCGACATACCGCCTGCCGCCGTGATCGCCGCCCGCACCGCCGCGTAGCCGGGGTGGGTGAAGCTTTCCAGGACCAGGCTGTCGAATACCGGTCCGGCCTGTCCCGGGTACTGCAGTGCCGCCTTGAGCGCTTCGCGCTGGGGCCGCAAGATCGGATCGCGCGGATCGGGCCGCGCCACCGACACCTGAGGCCGGGTCGGCGGTTCGGCGCCGCGCCGGTTGGATGTCGCGGCGCCGCGCCCACTACGAGGCGCCTTGCGGCCCGCTTCTTCGCGGACCCTGGCGAGCACCTGCCCGACGTCCTGCCAGCCGACCCAGCCGGCCAGCTGGCGGGCGTACTCGTCGCGGAGCGTCGAATCCTTGATCCGGGCCACCATCGGAACGCACCGGCGCAGTGCGGCGACCCGACCCTCGGCACTGTCCAGATCGTGGTCGGTCAACGCGGTGCGAACGGCGAACTCGAACAGCGGGGAGCGTCGCGCCACTAGATCGCGCAGCGCGCCGTCACCGGATCGCAGCCGCACATCACATGGATCCATACCGTCGGCGGCCACGGCGACAAACGACTGCCCGGCCAGGTTCTGCTCCCCCTCGAGCGCCTTGACCGCGGCCGCCCGCCCGGCGGCGTCACCGTCGAACACGTAGATGAGTTCACCGCGAAAGAAGTTGTCGTCCATCATGAGTCGGCGCAGCATCGAGAGGTGCTCTTCGCCGAACGCGGTGCCGCAGGCCGCGACCGCAGTGGTCACCCCGGCCTCATGCATGGCCATCACATCGGTGTAGCCCTCCACGACGACGGCCTGATGTCCCTTGGCGATGTCCCGCTTGGCGAGATCAAGCCCGAACAGCACGTTGGCCTTCTTGTACAGCACCGTTTCCGGGGTGTTGACGTACTTGGCTTCCATGTGGTCGTCATCGAACAGGCGGCGGGCGCCGAACCCGATGGTCTCGCCCGACGACACCCGGATGGGCCACAGCAGGCGCCGGTGGAAGCGGTCCATCGGGCCGCGTCTGCCTTCCCGGCTCAACCCGGCGGCTTCAAGCTCCTTGAACTCGAAACCCCTGCGTAACAGATGCTTTGTCAGGGTGTCCCAGCCCGACGGCGCGAAACCGCAACCGTATTTCGCGGCCGCCTCCCCGTCGAAGTTCCGATCCTTGAGGTACTGGCGGGCCGGCGTGGCTTCCTCCGAACGCAACGCCTCGGCGTAGAATTCCTGAGCGGCGGCGTTGGCGGCGATCAGCCGGCTACGGCTGCCCCGGTCGCGCTGCACATGGGTGGCCGACGCCCCGGTATAGGTGACGTTGTAGCCGACCTTGTCGGCCAACAGTTCCACGGCCTCCACGAACGTGACGTGCTCGATCTTCTGGAGGAAGGCGTAGACATCGCCGCCCTCACCACAGCCGAAACAGTGGAAGTGCCCGTGGTTGGGCCGCACATGGAACGACGGGGACTTCTCATCGTGGAACGGGCACAGGCCCTTCAATGAGTCCACCCCGGCGCGGCGCAACTGGACGTAGTCGCCCACCACCTCTTCGATGTGGACGCGTTCCCGGATAGCGACGATATCGCGATCCGGGATGCGGCCGCGGCCGCCCCTTGACGCTTCGCTGCCGGCCATCTGGGCAGTCTATCGGCCCGTCACCTATCGGCCCGTCACAAAGGTCTGGGCGAGCGCACTTCGTGCACTCGTTCCAACCGGGACTCGGTGTAGGACGCGATCTGGTCGATCACCACCCGCAGCCGGGTTCCATCGTCGGCCGCCTCGGCGAACTCGAGCGCGAACTGGGGGTCCAGACCGCTCGGCGCCTGTGCCCACAACGCCAACGCGACCTCACGGATGAGCGTGCGCTGATCGGCCTGAACCTGCAGGTGCCGATGGTCGGACATGATGAATTGCAGCGCCAGCATCTTGAGCACCGCGACCTCGGCGCGGACCAGCGCCGGGACCTGCAGGTCGGTCTGAAATCGGCGTAGCGCGCCGTCGCCTGCCACTGCCCGGGTTTGGGAGATGGCCGCGTTGGCGAAGCGGCCGACGAACTCACTGGTCAGATTCTTCAACGCCACCGATGCCGCCAGGGTGCCGTCGTACTTGCCGACCGCCTCGACCACCGGCATCTGGGACAACCGTAGCGAGGCCTCCAGCAACTCGTCATGGCCGATCGCCGGGAAGGCCTTCGCGCCGAGATCGGCCAGCGCGGTGGCGGCGTCGCCGTCCGCGAGCACCCGCAGGTCGATGCGCCCCGAGATCACCCCGTCCTCGACATCGTGCACCGAATAGGCGACATCGTCGGCCCAGTCCATCACCTGGGCCTCCAGGCACGGCCGTCCGGCCGGCGCCCCGTCGCGCAGCCAGGTGGCTGCCACGACGTCGTCTTCGTAGAAGCCGAACTTCTTGTTCTGCGCCCGGGTCCACGGATACTTGGTCACCGCGTCCAGCGCCGCCCTGGTCAGATTCAGCCCCGCCGAACGGCCTTCGCCATCAAGCACTTTGGGCTCCAACCGGGTCAGGATTCGCAGATTCTGCGCATTGCCCTCGAATCCGCCGAAGGCATTGGCGATCTCGTTGAGCGCACGCTCACCGTTGTGTCCGTAGGGCGGGTGGCCGATATCGTGGGCCAGCCCGGCGAGGTCGACCAGATCCGGATCACATCCCAGACCGACGGCCATCCCTCGGCCGATCTGGGCGACCTCCAGGGAGTGGGTCAGCCGGGTCCGCGGGGTGTCCCCGTGCCGGGGTCCGACGACCTGGGTCTTGTCGGCAAGCCTGCGCAGCGCCGCGCTGTGCAGCACGCGGGCGCGGTCCCTGGCGAAATCGGTCCGGTGCTCGGCGTCGGTTCCGGGCAGCGCACTCCCCTTCGGCGACTCCGACACCAGCCGCTGCCGGTCGAAGTCGTCGTAGGAGTCGTATGCATCGCGTTCCGTTGCCACCGCAGCACAGTCTGCCAGCAGCAGCGGAGCCGTTCGGACACGACTGCATCACGCAGCCCGTGTTCACTAGATTGACGGCATGCGTATCGCCCGTCTGCTCAGCGTGGTCCTTGTGGTATTGACCGCCGGCCTCCTGCTCGCGCCGGCCGCGGCGGCCCAGCCGCCGTTCCGGCTGGCCAGCTATGTGGTCGACGAAGCCTCGGCGCTCAGTGGTTCGGAGATGGATCAGGTGACCGGGGCGGTCGACAAGCTCTACACCGATCGCACGGTGCGACTCTGGGTGGTCTACGTGGACTCTTTCTCCGGGCAGACCGCCGCGGACTGGGCCCAGGCCACCATGCGGGTCAGTGATTTCGGCAGCCATGACGCGCTGCTGGCGGTGGCCACCGTCGACCGCGCCTATGCGCTGCTGGCCCCCACCGCGGCGGCCGGCGGGGTCGATGTCGATGCCCTGCGCCGCAATCAGGTCGAGCCGGCGCTGCGCGAGGGCCAGTGGGCCGATGCGGCGATCGCCGCGGCCGACGGACTGGGCGGCGGCGCCTCATCCGGGTCGTCGGAATCGACTGATTCCGAACTGAACTGGGTCGGCGTGCTGGCGATGTTGGCTGTCATCGCGTTGGCGGTCGCCGGTCTGCTGCTGTGGTCGCGCCGGCGCAAGCGCAAGCGCCGCGAAGCCGATTTCGCGGCCGCGCAACGCGCCGACCCGGCCGACCCGACCGCGCTGGCGGCCGTGCCACTGGACGCCCTCGACGAACTGTCACGCTCCATCGTCGTCGAGGTGGACAACGCGGTGCGCACCAGCGACAACGAATTGGCGCTGGCTGTCGAGGAGTTCGGCGAAAAGGACACCGCCCCGTTCAGCGCTGCGGTGAACGCCGCCAAGACAACGCTGGCTCAGGCATTCAACGTGCGCCAGATCCTCGATGACGCAGTGCCCGAGACCGCGCAGCTGCGCCGCGATCTGCTGACCCGGGTCATCGTCGCGGCCGCCAAGGCCGATCACGAACTCGACAAGCAGCGCGAGGCCTTCGCCGGACTGCGGGATCTGGTGATCAACGCTCCCAGCCGTCTGGATGCGCTGACTCAGCAGATGGTCGACCTGACTGCCCGCGTCACACCCGCCGAGCAGACGCTGGCCCGATTGAACCAGCAGTACGCCCCGAGCGCACTGCACTCGGTGACTGACAACATCGACACCGCCAAGCAGCGACTGGCATTCGCCGATCAGAACATCACCAACGGCCGCGCGCTGGTGGCCCGCCCGGCAGGTCGACAGAGCGGACTTGTCGACTCGATCCGCGCCGCCGAGTCCGCACTGGGTCAGGCCCGGACCCTACTGGATGCCATCGACAGTGCCGCCACCGATATCAACCGCGCGATCGCGACACTGCCCGATGCGATCGTCGATATCCAGAACGGCATCAAGGCCGCAGGCGCACAGCTGGCCCAGGGCGGCTTCGCCGAAATCGAGGCATTGACCGCTGCCCGCGATGCCGCCAACCAGGCCGTGACAGCCGCGCAGGCGACCGGCACCACCGACCCGCTGGGCGCCTTCACCGCACTGACCCAGGCCGATGCCGACCTGGACCGGCTGCTGGCCACCGTGGCCGAGGAGCGCGAGGCGGCCGAGCGGCTGCGCCGCGCATTCGAGCAGGCATCGCTCACCGCGCAGTCCCGGGTACGGGGTGTCTCGGATTTCATCGACACTCGCCGCGGCAGCATCGGGCCCGAGGCCCGCACCCGGCTCGCCGAGGCCGTCCGGCAGTTGCAGGCCGCACAAGACAAGCAGGACACCAATATCGCCGAAGCCATCTCGCATGCCAACGGGGCGGCGACGCTCGCCGGGCGGGCCCAGACGATCGCCAACAGCGATGTCGCCAACGCACAACAGCAGTACAACAACTACGGAGGGTTCGGCGGCGGTGGCGGCTCGAACACGGGTGCCGTGCTGGGCGGCATCATCATCGGCAACATCTTGTCCGGGGCGCTGCGCGGTGGCGGCGGATGGAGTTCGACGACGTTCGGCGGGTCCGGTGGCGGCGGCTTCAGCGGGGGCGGTATGAGCGGCGGCGGCGGCCGGTTCTAGGTGCGTGGGTCTGTAACGAATCCCCGAGGCGTGGTGGGGTGTTGGTCCAGGTCGAGGACTGTGGGGTGTCGGAATGACCAGCCGTTTCGCGTGGCGGCGATACACTTTTGCGGTTCGGGTGGGTCGCGGGGCCCCGCCATGCGGGCCCCAGATCACCTCAAGCGGTGGCCAGCGTCGTTGTTCCGGTGTAGGAGAACAGCTTTCGCAGGTTGTGGCAGGCGGCGAGGAGCCGCCATTCGGACCGGGCGGGATCGTGGCCACGCAGCAGGAGCCGGCCCGCTCCCTGGGTTGTCTTCATCTGCCCGAATACTGGCTCGACGATGACCTTTCGCCGGGAGTAGGCAGCCTTACCCTTCTTCGTGCGCAGCTTGCGCGCCATCCGAGCCTTGGGGGTGGCATTCGTTGGGATCCGGCCCCGCGGCGCATGCGGCACCGTTTCGCCGTGTTTGAGTCGACCCGTGGCGATCAAAGGATCGGTGCCCGCCGCGTGTGCGGCGGCGATGTTGTCCTCGCTGAAATAACCGGCATCGGCGAGCATCTGAGCGGGCGTGGCCCCGGTGTTGGTGATCGTCTGATCGAGCAGGTCGCCTAACGCGGGATTGTCGGCGCCGGAGGCCGCGAAGTCGGTCGCGACGATGACCTGATTGGCCTCGTCGACCACCGCCTGAGCGCTGTAGCAGTAGTGGAAGCTGCCGTCGGCGGTCTTCATGATCCGGCTGTCCGGGTCGGTGAAGTTGCGCTGCGCCTTGGGCTGCGGGGTGGCGGACTCCGCGGCCCGCCGAGCCGATTCCTCGGCCACCTCACCGACCTGACCGGCCTTGGCCGCCTTGGCGCGGGCCTTACCGGCGGCCTGATCTTTCGCGTGTTGTTCCAGGTCGGCCTTGGCTTTGCGGATCTTCGCCAGCCGTGTCTCGCGCCGGGCCAGCTCCCCCTGCAGGTCACCGCCACGATTGTCCACACCGTGGACGGCATCCTCCTGCGCGTCGACACGCTGGGCCTCACCCATCATCTCGGCGACCTCCGCCGCCAGCCGCGCGTG
>WOYI010869128.1_pt1 | contig 19822 bp, 14 predicted proteins | sample 6423411 | NCBI WGS metagenome assembly WOYI01 (sample SAMN13441803, study PRJNA592873) | oil field metagenome | biome: oil field; feature: oil-well bore; material: oil-contaminated soil; isolation source: oil-contaminated soil from oil-well borehole | place: Germany: Wietze | collected 2016-10-18 ... | reverse complement strand
CCCTCGCTCGGTAATGGAACCATGGTAATGCTTTTGCTACTCTCGCTTCGTTGGAGAATCAAGCAAGATAGGGGGACTTTCCTGAACAAGAAAGCTGAGAGCTTTTCAAGATGGACAGATAAGGCTTAGTGAGATTACTGAAACCAACACGAAGAAAAAAAATGTAGCCGATGCTTGTAATGCAAAAGGAATCTCCACGCTTGTAACGAAAAGATTCCTTTTGTTCGTGATTCACAACTCTTATCAGAGGAAGGCAAATCTAGCCTAGTACTGCATCTGTTTCAGTTCACGTCTCGTATCACGGTTGATGTCCTTCTCCTTGGCCTCTGCACGCTTGTCATGCACCTGCTTACCTCTGCAGAGGGAGACCTGCACCTTTACCAGGTTGCCCCTGAGATAGATGGAGGTCGGGATGAGGGTGAAGCCCCTCTCGTCCACCTTACGCTTGAACTTCTTGATCTCAGCCTTGTGGGCAAGGAGTCTTCGATTCCTTAGTGGGTCATGATTGTTGAGGTTTCCATGGGTATAGGGCTGGATAGTGAGACCGACAAGGGTAAGGGCCTTGTTGGTGACCGTCACATAGCTGTCTGAGAAACTGAACTTGCCGTCCCTGATGGACTTTACCTCAGTGCCGACCAGGGCGATGCCACACTCCAGGTCCTCGATGACCTCATAGTTGAAATAAGCTTTTCTGTTCTTTTGCAAAAGCTTGAATGTATTCTTGTTCTGTTTCATCTAGTCATTCCAGGCGATGCGAAACCCGATGAGGTCTCCGCAGGCAGTAGTATCGACAACTCCCACTGTATGTTCGTCAATGGAGGAGGGAGGATTGAGATAGCTCCCGCCCTTGACAATGACATCAGAGGAACGTTCGAAGGTATTATACAGCTTTGCTACCTCTTGGTAGTCTGTAACGCGTTGTAGGGGGATGTAGGGGCTTTGGGTAAACTCCCAGACTCCCCCAAGCATGGCAAGGGGTGTGCCACTGTCCCCGTCTGTGATCGTCAGGGACCTTGCATAGGACTTATCCTTGGCCTGAAGGGCAGCGAGGGTCCACATTTCCTGGGTAGGTATGAAGACTTCCTTTCCGGTCAGGTCTGTCAGCCAGGTGCAGAAAGCCTCTGCAGCCTTGTAGCTGACATTATGTACAGGCTTGCCTGTAGCAAACACCACAGAGGGTAGGATCCCACTGAGGTAGTACTCGTCGGTAAGATTGTCCATTTGCAGTTTCTCTATTTGATCCTTGTCCCATTGGGGATTCTTTTCGATGAAGAGGGCCCACTGGTACTGGCTAACCGGTGTGCTGGCTATGCTGAAACTTTGGGACTGTACCTCGAGACCTGTCTTGTTTGTCTCAGGAAAAATCAGGGGGACTTTGGTACCCATGACAAAGGAAGTGGCAGGATAGGTTATGCCAGCCTGTTCAAAGCCGTTTGCCTTGAGGCTTGTCCTTGTACCTTTCACAAGGTGGTCTTGGGCCAGTAGGCCAACCTCTTCGGTGGTACTATCAACGAAAAGCTGTTGGGCGACTGCAAGGGTCTTTTGCAGAAGACTGTCAGCCTTGATGTTTATTGACTCGTATGCCTCTAAGGCATCGGAAAGCATCATCTTTGAGGTGATGAAGTTTGCAGCCAGAGTAAAACTGTCATTAAGGGTCTTATCATCAAGTTCCATAGCAATAGCATCATCTGCAAGGTTTTTGAACACAGATGGGTAGGGATGGACTGTATCGAAGACGGTAATGGCACTGGTCGCTATGACCTCTTGGAGGTTGAAATTGTTTATTGCCGTCTTTTCTTTGGTTGTCAGCTTTGTCAAGTCAGCTTGCAGCTTGTCTGTCCTGTGGAACAGAGAGGTCAGGAACACAGGGTGACCTACCTTGAGGGTAGTTTTTTGTATGGGGATGCCACCTTTGGTAAAGGTAACCTCATGTTCCCCACTGGGAACAAAAAACTGGTAGGGTGTGCCTCCGAGGTACGTCCCATCAATAGATACACCAGTTTGTGCAAGGGGACTGGAGAATGTGACATAACGTCCGCCCTTGAGTATTCCAGGGAGAAAGCCAATAAGAAAGATGAGCAGCAAGATTGCAAGTATCAGCAGAGTAGCTATATATATGCCAGGCCTCATCCCTAAAAACTGAGGAAGATGCACCTCTTTGACCTCGGGGAGTTCAATATGTCTTTTCATAATACCTAAAGGTATCTATCAAGACTCTGCTTGTCAACTCGAACCTATTGTGATAGTTTGCTTTGTATGGATGAAATGCTAACGTTTCTGGAAAACAAGACCGTACAGGTGCTGACACGGCGCAAGGCTGAAAAGGCATATGAGCTGGCTAACAAGAAGCCCCGCACCGTTATTGGTGAGATAAAGGGGTGGGCTGATGCCCTTGTCTTTGCCGTATTTGCTGTCCTTCTCATTAACCAGTACCTCTTCCAACTCTTCCTTATTCCCTCGCCTTCAATGGAGACGACAATGAATGTGGGTGACCGTGTCTTCGTGAGCAAGACTATCTACGGTATTGAGGTCTACCCTGGAGGCCCTAAGGTCCTTGCTAAAAATCGTCAGGTTCAGCGTGATGACATCATTACGTTCTATAACCCTGAATATGACTCAAAAGGCCCATTCTTTGACATCCTGTCGCAGGTCCTATATATGGGGACCTTCTCTTTGGTAAACATAGACAAGAACGCGGACGGCTCGATTGCCGAACGCCTCTATGTGAAACGTGCCGTCGGGTTCCCAGGCGAAGTTGTCCGGTTCTCTGCAGGAAATGTGGAGATCCGAAAGGCTGGTTCTGCTGACTTTGTTCCGGAAGAATCCTTCAGATCTGAGCTCGACCTTGTTGAAGGTCCCCACCGGAGCGTTTCTGCTTCGCAGTATGCGGGGATCAAGGCATGGGGATCGCTATTTGGCTACAAGGAGGTGTCGGTACCTTCTACAAATGCACCATCCTATCTCACCTCAGCCTATGCATCTGTGCAGAAAGACAACTACCCTGACGACATGTACCAGTTTGAAGCATCGAGGACCAGGACCCAAAACCTGTTTGACCCGAGCAACTTCTCCTTCCGCAATGATAGTGAGCGCTACCGAATGGGTACCTACATTCCTACAGGAAAGATCCTCCCCCTTGGAGATAACAGGGACAATTCCCGAGACGGTCGCTATTTCGGTCCTGTATCACAAAAAAAGATCAACGGCAGCGTACGATTCCGATTCTGGCCCTTTGCAAGAATAGGCTATCTGGGTAACAAGTAGTGTCAAACCTTGTTCCAGGCCATTGCTTTCCCTCAAGGCTAGGCTCTCCCTTAGCCCTCTACATACACATTCCTTTCTGTACAACCTGTTGTTCCTACTGCGCCTTCTATTCGGAAGAGGAGTCCTTTTGGTTGCCTTATAGGGAAACGTATATGCAACGCATTCAAACTGAGTTGGAGACTATTGTCTCTGCATCAGTTTGTGGCTTCTCATCTATATTCATAGGTGGAGGTAACCCCGGTTGCCTTACCTATGCACAGCTGCACAGCATGCTCCGTTTGGCCAATACCAAAGGGAAAAGTATCGAATGCACGATCGAGATGAACCCAGAGACCTTCAACAGGTCCCTATTCCCCCTGTTTGAGGAGTCGCTGGTCACCAGGGTAAGCATGGGGATCCAGAGTATGGATGATATGGTGCTATCAACCTTGGGCAGAAATGCCTGTAGGGCGGACAACCTCAAGGCCCTCACCCTTGCTAGGGAGGCTCATGAAACATATGGGGTAGAACTCTCCTTCGACCTCATGCTCTGCCTGCCAGGTCAGACCATGCAGATGGCAATCGCTGATATCGACGAAATTATGGGCCTTGCCCGTCCTTCCCATATCAGCCTCTACTGCCTCACCGTAGAGGAGGGTACTGACCTTTCCGAACAAGTCTCTGCAGGGGTTCTTCCTGTCTTGGATGAGGATGGTCAGGAAGCCTTCCTGTGGGGGGTATGGGCCCACCTGAAGAAATTGGGCTTCCGTCACTATGAGGTATCCAACTTTTCTCGGAACGACTGTCAATGCAAGCACAACCTGACGTATTGGAATCTGGACAGCTATCTGGGCCTTGGATCGAGTGCAGTATCTGCTTTTCGTGAGGGTTCTAGGTTGCAACATGTGAGCCAGAGCCAGGATCTGTATGCCTACTCCCAGGGGGGAGAATTCTCAGGGTACTGCGAAGAGAATCTCACCTTCCCCGAACATCTGGAAGAGTTCCTCATGATGGCTCTTCGTACCGATATGGGCATCGATAAAACGTTGTTCAAAGAGCGGTTTTCCCAGTCGTTTGACAAGAATTTCTCATCAGTCATAGAATCGTTGGACTCCAGTTGGTTTGTATCCACTGAACAAAGTTTTTCACTGACTGAAATTGGCTTTATGGTCCTTGATGAAGTGGTGCTACGCTTCGCATTGGCGGTTTTTTGACTACTTGACCGTCAAGTATCACTGTGGTAACCTAATCAGGTTGCATCATATGCAAGTATTCTACACATGTAAGAGGTTCAAAATATGTCCGGCCATAGCAAATGGGCTACCATCAAACACAAAAAAGGTCTTGCTGACGCTAAGCGCGGCCAGAAATTCACCAAACTGATAAAAGAAATTTCGGTTGCGGCAAAGATGGGGGGTGCTGACCCTGAATCGAATGCCAGACTGCGTACTGCCATGCTGAAGGCCCGAACAGAGAATATGCCAAAAGATAATATCGAACGGGCTATCAAAAAAGGCTCGGGAGAGATGGATGGCTCTGTATTCTACGAACTTACCTATGAAGGGTATGCCCCTGGTGGCGTCGCCCTGATCATTGACACTCTCACAGACAACAAGAACAGGACCGCCAGTGATGTACGAAGCACCCTCACCAAGAGTGGAGGTACTTTAGGTGCAACCGGTTGCGTCTCCTATATGTTCCAGACAAAAGGTATAATCACCTACGATGACAACACCTATAACGAAGAGCAGATTTTTGAGGTTGCTTTGGAACATGGTGCTGATGATGTTACCTCTTCTGATGGGATGATAGAGGTCATTACCGCTCCAACTGACTTTGCAAACGTGCTTGAAGCCCTCCAAGGCGCAGGTTTTGAGCAGGAAAGTGCTGAGATTGAAAAAGTAGCTGACCTGAATGTCACCCTTGATGCTGAGAAAGCACGCAAGGTTCTCAAAATTATCGACAAACTCGAGGAACTTGATGACGTCCAGCAGGTTTTCTCCAATCTTGAGCTTCCCGATGATTTTGAGGACAGCGACGAAGAATAGCACATGCGTATCCTAGGTATCGATCCAGGATATGCAAAGACAGGCTGGGGTGTTGTCGAGTCCAATGGACAACTCAACCGGCCTGTTTCTTTTGGCGTGATCAATACGATGCCTGCTATGGCTGACAATGACCGTATCCATTTCATTGCCAAGTCCATAGGGGAGCTTGCAATCGCCCAACAGGTTACCGTATGTAGCATGGAGGACATATTCTTTACCAAGAATGTGAGTTCGGCCATCAATGTAGCAAAGGTAATCGGGGCAGCAATACATCAGCTCTCTTTACAATCCATAGAGGTGAAGCTCTTCAGTCCCATGGCTATCAAGAGTGCGGTCACAGGATATGGGGGAGCGGACAAGAAACAGGTTCAGGAGATGGTTCGTCTCCTGTTGGGGTTCCAGACAATTCCTAAACCCGATCATAGTGCTGATGCCTTGGCAGCAGCGCTATGTTATGCGGTTTTCAATGCTTCACAGTCGAGGATGAACAGCGTATGATCCATGCAATTATCGGAGATATAGTCTCCATTACCGAAGGGGTGGTTGTGTTACGGTGCAATGGTATTGAGTACTCGTTGAATGTATCAGCCCAGAGTGCAAGTCGCTTGAGTCAGCTTTCAGGGGATGACCGTTTTGGCGTGCGTCTGCTTACCACCCTAATCCATCGTGAAGACAGCATGACGTTGTTCGGCTTTTTTGATGAGGCCGAACGTGAGGCTTTCAAGCAGCTGCAGACAGTCTCCGGCATTGGTTCGAGGCAAGCCCTGCGAATTCTCTCTGGGATCAGCGTGAAGCATTTGGCACAAGCATTGGACAGTGGTAATGTGAAGTTGCTTTCTTCCATACCTGGAGTGGGTCCCAAAACTGGGCAGAAGATGATTCTGGCCCTACGTAATGTCCTGGTCTTGGAAGAAGAGAAGGGCCCTTCCCCTTCTTCAACAAAGAGAGCAACACTCAGAGAGTGGAACGACATACTCGATGCCCTCGTTGATATGGGTTATGAACGTCGGAGAGTGGAAGATGTTGTAGAGAAACTGGTGACTGATAGGCAGGAGAAACTCTCTGGCCTCAGCCACCACGAGACGGAAGAGTTCATTTTCCGAAGTGCGATCATAGCACTGGGGTAACGTATGGATAGTATGGAAACCGATATGAGTGAACTTGATGCACTGCAGCATAGTTCTGTAGTCTCAACCACCTTTCAGCAGGATGTGGACAAGCAGGAGAATATCCTCAGGCCTAAGATGCTATGTGATTTTCAAGGCCAACAGAGACTGAAGGACAATCTTGCTGTCTTTGTCCAGGCTGCCCGTGGAAGGGGAGAACCTCTTGACCACACGTTTCTTATAGGGCCTCCAGGCTTGGGAAAAACCACTCTGGCTTCGATAATAGCCAATGAGATGGGTTCAGAGATACGCATGACTAGCGCCCCTGCCTTGGACAAGCCGAAGGACCTGGCAGGGATATTGACCAATGTGACCGAGAACTCAGTCTTCTTCATCGATGAGATCCACCGCCTCAAGCCAGCCTTGGAAGAGATGCTCTACATCGCCATGGAAGATTTTGAGATTGACTGGGTCATCGGCCAGGGACCTGCTGCAAGGACCATGCGCATTCCTCTGCCACGGTTCACCCTCATAGGTGCGACTACCAAGGCCGGCTCGGTCTCCAGCCCGCTGGCCTCACGCTTTGGCATCACAGCACACATCGAATTCTATACCGAGAAGGAACTCTCCCAGATTATCGAACGGTCTGCACATATCATGGACATATCCATCGAGAAAAAGGCTATTATCCAACTGGCGAAGTGCAGTAGGGGAACACCTAGAATTGCCAACCGCTTGCTGAAACGACTAAGGGATTTTGCCACGGTAATGGGCGATGGCATTATTACCATGGAAATAGTCAATCATGGTCTGGAAAGGCTGGGCATTGATAACACAGGCCTGGAGACCCAAGACAGAAACATACTTCGGACTATCATTGAGTTCTATGACGGCGGACCTGTAGGGGCTGAGACACTCTCCATATCTGTGGGAGAGGCCATAGAGTCCCTAGAGGATTTCTATGAACCATATCTTATCCAAAAAGGGTATCTCAAGCGCACTCCCCGTGGAAGAATGACAACCAAGAAAGCTTATGACTTGCTGGGCCTGCCCTGCGAAAGGAATATGGATGAAAATCAAGGAATACTCTTTTGAACTACCCCCTGAACTAATTGCACAGACACCTATAGACAAGCGTGGTTCTGATCGTCTTATGGTAGTGGACAGGACAACAGGTAGTGTCATCGACTCAGAAATGGCAAATTTCGTAGACTATCTTCCTAGCGGTTGCCTTTTGGTAGTGAACAACAGCAAGGTGCGTAAGGCCCGCCTCTATGCGTGCAGTGAAACAGGAGGAACCGTTGAATTTCTCTTTTTGGAGGAGAATCTCGACAAAAGCTGGCAAGCAATGGCTACCAAGGCGAAAAGGCAGCATGTGGGAAAGCACTATACGTTCGGTTCTGATCCGTTCCTCTTTCATGCACAGGTCATAGCAGAAAATGATGATGGGACACGTACTGTTCAATTTGAAGAGGCGATTACTGAGGATTTTTTTCAGAAGCTAGGGCATGTGCCACTTCCTCCCTACATCAAACGGGATGATGATTTTCAGGATGAGAAGCGTTATCAGACCATCTACGCTGAGAGTGAAGGATCTGTGGCGGCTCCTACCGCAGGCTTGCATTTTACCCCTGAGATTCTGGCGAAGGTTGAGGCAAAAGGCTGCACGGTCGTTCCCATAACGCTCCACGTAGGACCCGGAACCTTTTTGCCTGTCCGTACCGAAGATCTTGATGACCACCATATGCACTATGAGCGCTTTGAGATAAGCAGCGAAAGCGCACATCTCATCAATGAGGCAAAACGTGCAGCAATTCCAATTGTCGCTACCGGGACTACAAGCGTACGGACCCTTGAAAGCGCTTTCGATGAGAAAACGGGGAGGGTCCTCTCAGGCCTGAACCGGACCAACCTCTTTATCAAACCTGGCTACAAGTGGAAGGTAGTAGACCATCTTCTGACAAACTTTCACACCCCGGAATCAACCCTGTTGGTATTGGTCTCTACCTTTGCTGGGAAAACGCTCATCGACAGGGCTTACCAGCAAGCCATCGACGAGCGTTATCATTTCTTCAGCTATGGGGATGCAATGCTTATTCTGTGAAAAGAGCGTTGCTAATCTCAAGGGCAATCGCTTCCTTGCTCTGCATTCCATCGATACGGAAAAACTCCACCTCCTGAGGCAGGGAGCTGAACAGCCTTTCGTAGTTTGTCTTGACCTGCTCCAGAAACTCATGACGGTCAAACAGTTCTGAGCCTCCACCCCTGGACTCTATTCGCCTGATACACTCCTCAACAGGGGTATCAATGAAAAACAAGTACTGGGGGGCTGGGAACTGGTTCAGCTCCTTCACCTTCTCAATGGGGCACTCCACCCCTTGGTAGGCGAGAGAGGAGTAGATATAACGGTCACAGATGACAAGCTTGCCTTCCTCCAGCTCGCTGGCCATGCCATATATCGGATTATAGAGATGATCCTCGCGGTCTGCTGCATAGAGCATTGCCAAGGCAAGAGGGGTCGTTACGATCTGCTTTTGCAGGACCGCCCGAACAAGACGCCCTATCGGCTTGTCTGTAGGTTCGAACGTTGCACGACAGGGCCTGAGGTCCTTGTCACATTTTTCAGCCAACAGCTGCATCTGTGTGGTCGTTCCCGACCCGTCAAGCCCTTCAAAAACTACAAGATTCTCAAATATTGGTGACATCACTGTTCTCCTTACACATCCCTATGGTACTGTAAAGGAGGCGTAGCGTAAATCAGTTTTTACGATGAAGAAGCGGGATTACTCTCCTTTTGTTGTGAAGCAAGTGGTGGCAAAAATGGTACAATAGGGTATACTAGGCGAAAGGTTTAATTAGGTGAGATATCATACTACGTTCAAAGATATAGCAGTTTCCACCCTTGTGGTGTTAGCTTGTTTTGGCATCTGCCTGTATGGGATGCTTTTTTTCAGTGTAGTCAACCCCGCCCAACCTTTTGCCGATTTCCTTGTAGCCAATCTTGACAAGGACGCATCACTCACTTTCAGGGCAAACGGCCTAAAGCGATCTTTTTTCAAAGAAGTCGAGCTGGAGGGCTTCTCTGTAACACTTGGTGAAAAATCCCCTATCGTATCTGATACCCTGATTATGGATAGGGGAATAGGGGAGTTGTTGCTTTCCTTCTTCGGCAAGGGTAAAAAGTTCACATTCACGTTGGAACAACCTACAGTTGACATCTCGATGGCAGAATTGGAATCGCTAGGCAGGGGGACAGAGCCGGGAGGTTCTGCCTTGCTCTCCTCCTGGTTTGCACGCAATTCCCTAGGATTTAGTGCAAACTCGCTGGACGCAAAACTTTCAGGACCTTCCTTCACAGCCTCAATACACCAGGCTGACCTTTCTCTTTCGCTTGCACCCGTTCTTACACTTGAATCCTTCAAGGGGGACATCGGGACAACAACAGTCCAATCAGGGCAGGGGCTTCTGCAGTTGGATGGGATCCACCTGAACATTGACTCTGCTCTGGAGGTAACCGCTGAAGCCAGCTCAGGAATGCTGGACTTTGCAGGGGCAGAAGCCCAATACGAGCAACTGGCTCTTGCAACCCGACTCCCGTCACTGGACATTTCCCATGAAAAGCTGGGTATAGATTTCTCTTTGGCAAACCTCAAGGTACTCCATCCTTTGCTCGAAGCATCCATACCCAAACTCTCTTCCCGCCTTACGTTGGACCGTCTTAGCTTCTCCACCTTGGAGGCCTCCTACGACAAGCTTGATCTGGTATCCGGTAAATATATTCTGAGAGCACCCACCTCTACCTTCAACCTTTCACAGGATGAAGGGTCCTTACTGCTAGGGTTTGCCACCAAGGCAGGAGCCCTTCTTACCCTTCAGTATGAGGGGTTATCCACGCTACAGACCGACACCCTGATAGGGACTGCCCAGCTAGAGGAGGGTGGGCAGCTCTTTGCAAGGCTTTCCCTGCAACATATCCATACAAACATTGGTAACATATCTATAGACCTCGATCAGGGCCAGTTGGTTTCTGATGCATTCCTTGTCCCAGGAGGAATAGACAAACTTTCCCTTTCCTTGGAATCCGAAGCGACAGTAGTCTTCTCTGATGCCGGGATAACCCTCTCGTCCCCCCTGTCCGCTTCATTAAGCCTTTATGATGATTTTACCACCCTGTCCAGTTCACTTTCACTCCCTTCCCTTTCCTCTAATTTGGTGGAGGAGCCTTTCTCCGGTTTGCTGGCTTACCAACACAACCCCCAAGGAGGACAGGTCCAGGGGAGTCTATCCCATACGGACCAACTTTTGATCAACGCCTTGTACAATCTGCCCAAGGATGAGAAGGGAACCTTCTCCATCCTTGGCAGAATGCAGGATTTCACCATTGGTCTGGCAAGACCAACCCTTGAACGCTACGCACCATTTCTCAAACCATACTACTCTGATAGGACACGCCTTACAGGGAACCTCTCGTTTCAATCAACTCAAGGCACAGGCACCATCCTTGGGTTCGACGGCACTCTCTCCTCTGATCTGGTGCTGCTGGACGCCTCTTTGGGTAACAGGAACCTCAACGCAGGATTTACCATCCTGGCAGGCATAGAGGGTGACTCGGTGGTGGTCTCCTCGCTAAACCTTTCCACCTCTGATTTTCGTCTGGCCTACAGTGGCTCAACCGAACTCAACTATTGGCTCCCTTCTGGAAATTTGCAACTCTTTGATACAGAGAAAGGGGAACTGCTTATCTCAGCGAGCTTCTCTCCACTGCCGCCAAACAACTATCGGTATGGTATTACCACTCCCTCAGTACCTTCCCTCACACTAGAAGGAGTCATTGCACGAGAAGGACTGAAAAATCTTATGGGAAATGCCGACTTCTCCATATACGGACAGGACTATCCCTTGGATTTCACTTTTTTGCTCCCCACATTGCAGATTGAAATCACAAGCCAGGAGAATCTCTTGGTACAAGCCTACCTTGCACCCCCCTATCGGGCCAATATTGTAGCTAAAGATCTGACGTTGCCAAAGATAGGGATCCTAGATGGTTCCTCTTTGGATGGGCAGGTGGATTTGCAGTTCAATGAGGCCGATGATTGGAAGATTGAAGCTACAGATTTCAGTGTCGATTCGTTGCTGTTCAATGAAAAAGAGTATTCTCTGGGTGGATCTGTATTCGTCTTTCCCTCATCCCTTATGACAAGCAATCTCAAACTGAGAGAAGGCACTTCCCAGTTTGATATGGCCATACAGTACAAGGGCAGTGAATTTCTCAAAACGTATCTATCAGAAGGTCTTGCACCTTTCACCTTTACATTTGTCCTGGCCGAAGAGAATGAATCCAAGATATCCCTGGCAATGACAGGGAGCGCTGAAAGGATAGAAACCCTTCTTGAGATAAACCAGGTAGGGTTAGAGCGGTTCTATTCTCCTCTATCAGGGGTTTTGCTCAACCTAACGGCGTATGGGTATACTGATTTTAAGAAAATGGTCAGCATGGATGGGAAGCTTGGTTTGGCTGGCCCACTTTTCTCCTTCACCTCTGATCTGAGTGCAACCGATACGCAATTGAGGATAGAACATGGCCTTTTCGAACAGGGGACACTTGTCTTCAGGGGCATTGAGCTCAGTTTGGATGCCAAGGAGGGATTGCTCCTCTCTCGAGGAAGGGTAGAACATACCAGGACCCTCCCCTATACCGTGCAGACTTCACACAGTGAAATCTCACTCTCCATACCTTTTGTTCCCCCTGGCTCCCTGTTTGATATGCAAAGGGTCATGCGGGATTTGCCACGCAATGGCTTGGGTGGAAACCTCACCATCGGGGACCTGTTGATCTTCGGTGAAAAGGGTATTGCTGAAGGAAGCTACAGCTTCAGGTACAAGGATAGCAAAGCAACTGTATCCAGTTCCTTGCTCTCCCTAAGCTATGATACAAAGGATGGGACGGTCCAAGCCAACGTGGACAAGGATTTTGGCATCGGAATCGATCTCCAAGGATGGATCCGCCCTGACGAGCTATACCTTAAGGCAGAGAACATCTATTTCCCGCTTACAATGCTGAACAGACTGTTAGAAAAACCCATCTTCAGCTTCAAGGATGGGATAGTCCAGGGAGAGGTCATCCTTGGTGGCACTTTGGTAAAACCCAAGGCATATGGGCAGCTCTCCCTCGACTCCTCTTCCATGGAGCTTTTTTGGCTACCTAAGGATATCATTTCGGTCAGAGGAGCCACCGTTTCCCTTGATGGCTCTAAGGCAACAAGCCCGACTATCCCTTTCTTTTCCACCAATAAGGAAACCGGTGTTACCGTACGGGGACTTGTAAGTGTGCGAGCTGATTTCGATGGCCTCAATCTTACAAGCTATGAGATAGACGCCCGCTCGACTGAGGGCCAGGTCTTCTTGTTTATTCCCATAGTGGATATAGATACAGAAATACAATCCTACGCAAAAGGCTCTTTAAACCTCTTTGGGATTGGGACCCAGGTCTGGTTATCGGGTGTGGCTACAGTGGAGAACGCCATCATCAGTTTAGGGATTCGGGACCTTCCTTCCTGGTATGTTCCCACTGGCACGACCAGCCTGGACTTCACAATCACAACAGGCAAGAATGTTTCGTTCAACTATCCTAACCAAACAAATCCCTTTCTCAAGGCGACACTTACCGAAAACCAGAGCGTTGATGTCCTGTTTGACCATGTGACTGGAGATATCTCCCTTGATGGGACATTCACCTTCAGAAGTGGAGAAATCTACTACTTCCAGAAAAACTTCTTCATAACCGAGGGATCTCTTGGCCTGCATACTGATGCGCTTTCAGGTTTCTCCACCATACAGCCTAGGATCAACTTACGCGCAAAACTGACCGACTTTGACCGTCAGGGCGATCGTGTGGATATATTTCTGCTACTTAGGGACTCAAGCCTGAACAACCTCAACCCACAGTTTGAAAGTATCCCGAACAAGGATATCAATGAGATACTGGAAATCATGGGCCAGAGCATCCTGCCTACAGGTGCCTATGGGCAGGTCAATCTCTACAGTGTGGTCTCCCTGGCAGCGGCGGCCACCGATGTGGCGGGAAGGCTTGGGTACCTGAACACGACAAGCAACAATGGACTGACAGATTCCATTCGCATCTCCTTGGGTCTGGACCTCTTCAGCCTACGGAGCAACATTGTGCAGAACATTCTCTTTGATGCTCTGCCTGGAAGCTCTTTGGGAACAAGTTTCAGCCCACTTGCCAGATATTTGAACAATACGACCATCTTTATGGGGAAATATATCGGAAAGGATTATTTTCTCCAGGCACTTATCCATCTGAGCGCCACCGACAGATCCAAGATCAAACGCTCGTTTGTAGCCCCTGACCTTGCTATCAATCTGGAGCTCTCCATGGAATGGACCAATCCTCTGGCTAGAATCTCATTTTTCACGCAACCGAATGAGTTGTCGATATATAATATTTTCGATACTATTGGTTTCAGTGTAACCAAGCGAATAGTTTTGCGGTAATCAGTTTGATAGGAGTCAACATGGGCAATCGGAAGATAGAACGGGTTTTTTTAAGTATCATTTTACTTGTAGTTACGCTAACCATCTTAGGTGCAGCAGAGGAACAGGCTTGGTATAAAGGTAAGAAAATAGCATCCTTTAAGAATATTGGTTTACAGAATGTTGATGAAAACAGCGTCGCCGACGTTCAGTACCCATTTATCGGGAAGATATACTCAGATGAATTGTTCAACGAGTTACAGGGCAAACTGTATGCCATGGACAACTTCCTCTATTTCCTGGCAGAAGCCCAGAAAGGAGAGACAGAAGCTAATTCCCTCGTCATTGAGATGAGTTTCTTTGAGCTTCCCTATGTGGATACGGTAATCCTGATTGGCAATGAGAATATCAAGAATAAGGATATTACCGAGGTCATCACTGCAAAGGCAGGCTCTTTCCTCCAGGAACAGGCAATTGTTCTCTCTAAGGAAGCCATTATTGACCTGTATAAGAAGAAGGGCTATGCAGAGGCGACTGTTGATAGTGAGTACATCGTTGACGAGACAACCAATAAGGCGAGCATTACCTATACCATCACTGAAAATGCCCAAAAGAGAATAGGGGAGATTGTCTTTGAGGGGAATGTGGCGTTTTCCTCTGACCTGCTGAAAAAACAGGTGGAAAGCAAGGCGATAACCTATTTCAATTCCGGCTACTACAATCCGCTGACCATTGAGACAGACAAGGAGAAATTGCTTTCCTACTATGGCAGCAATGGATACATAGAAGCGAAGATCAAGGAAGTGCGTACTGACGATATCAGTGAGGTCGGGGACAAGTTCTCCCGTCTTCGGATCATCTATAGCATTGAAGAGGGCAGGCAATGGTTCTTTGGAGGCATAACAGTCGAAGGGAACACGGTCTTCACCAACGAGGAGTTCCAAAACCTCATTGCCATGAAGAAGGGTGCCGTACTTGACCAAGGCCGGGTGCAGGCACAGATAGCCAATGTGGCTGACCTCTACTGGAACAATGGCTATATCTTCAACCTCATGTCCACAAAGGAGGTCCGTGACGAAGAGAATCTGAGCATCTCCTATGTCCTGAATGTTAAGGAGAACCAGCAGGCTATCATTGAGGATATCCGTCTCGAAGGTACTACAAAGACCAAGGACTATGTTTTCCTACGGGAGCTCACGTTCGCCAAAGGTGACATCTTCAGCAAGGAACAGCTGATAAAGAGTGCCCAGAACATCTATAACACCCTTATTGTAACTGACGTCCAGTTTGACATCATCAATGGAAGCAAAGAGGGGATGGTCATCCCTGTGTTTACCGTAGTTGAGGGAAACCAGATGGATATCCAGTTTGGAGCTACCTTCGGTGGCAATGTCGATGGCTTCCCTGTAAGTGGTTTCCTGCAGTGGTCTGACAAGAACCTTGCGGGAACCGGTCGCGACCTGTCCATCTCCACCACCTTGAGCCCAGACACCCAGAACGTCTCGGTCTCCTTCACCGACGGGTGGGTTGGCGATAGGCGTTGGTCAAACGGCCTCAGCCTTTCCTTTGAACGAAGCATCAAGGATTCCACCCTGCAGAGGGGAACAGGAAGTGACTACTATGGACTGCAAACCACAGATACAGCCTATCCCTTAGGGTATAGCAGCTATGCAAGCTACCTTGCTTCCGATAAGGCTCTTCCTGCAAGCAAGGATCTGATGACGTACGACTACCAGCGCTTTGCCATCGGATACAACTCAGGGTATACCTTCATGTTCCGCCCAGGGTCGCTTATCCTTTCGGGGGGGGTCTCCATCGGATTGAACCATGCAACCTATGACCGGGACCTCTATGACCCGTTCGAAATGCTAATCAAGAAGTATGCAGACAATTGGCAGTTTTCCAACCGCCTCTCATTAGGCTTGACCTGGGATGGGCGTGACCGTATCGAGAATACCTCCAAGGGGTATCTCTTTTCGCAGAGCTTTGCCTACGCAGGAGGAGTACTTGGAGGGCTATCCAACTATATCCGTTCCTCTAGCAGCGCAAGCGGGTATGTTACCCTCTTTACCTTCACCCTTGCCGAGAAAAAGGCCAATGTGGTTCTTGGTGCTACCTCCACCGTAAACATCATGCTTCCCCAGTACTATTACTCTGATGACAGTAAAGAATGGGCATGGAGGCCTGCCAAGGAAGGTGCAACACGCTATGAGATGCTCTACATCGACGGCATGAATATCGGCAGGGGTTTCAGTGTGGTTTACGACCAGTCTCTTCTGTTTGACAACCAGCTCTCCATAAGCTGGCCCCTGGCGCACAATGTGCTGTCCGCTGAAATCTATACCAGCGCTACCGGAGTAATCACAACCTTGGAGGATTTCTCGGGCCTGAACTCCTTGGGCTGGTACTATTCCATGGGAGCAGGCATCAAGCTGAAGATTCCCGGTTTCCCTCTCGGCCTCTACCTGGTAAAGAATGCCACCTACATCGACAACACCTTTGCCTGGAGCCAGAACAACACCCTGTTCCAGAGCAGTTCGAATCCTGACAGCGGGCTGAGCCTTGTGCTGGCCATCACCACTTCGTTCTATTAAAAGGTATGACCGGTGAAAAACGCGTCACTCCTATGATGGCGCAGTACAGAAAGATAAAGGAACAGCATCAGGATAAGGTCCTCTTTTTCCGGCTTGGGGACTTTTATGAGATGTTCGAATCCGATGCTGTAGAGGTCTCTCGCCTGCTCAACCTTACGTTGACCAAGCGTGGGGACCAACTGATGTGTGGCATTCCTCACCATGCCTCAAAGATTTACATAAAGCGCCTCCTGGATGCCGGAAAGAAGATTGCCATCTGTGAACAGATTGACCTCCCTCAAAACGCCAAGGAGCTAGCCACGAGGGAGGTTGTCCAGATCATCTCTCCTGCTACTGTCATTGAGGATGACTTTCTTGATGCAACCAGCAACAGCTATGTACTGTGCGTATCCTTACAAAAACGCCTGATCGCCCTCAGCTATGCTGACATCACCAGCGGTGAGTTTGTGCTTCGGACAGTGCCTGTTGAGAAGCAGTTCACCTCCCTGCTCTCTGTTTTGGAGCAGGTCGGTCCCCGTGAAGTGCTTGTCGACGAGGATGACTATTTCTCAAACCCAGACTTCAAGCTTGTCATCGATGGTCACCAGGCGATGGTCACCAAGCTGCCTCCCTGGTATTTCAAGATCAAGGATGGTTTTGAACTGATGTGTTCCCAAGTGGGGACCTCCTCCCTGAAGGCCTTCACATTGGAGAGCAATTCCCTGGAGATAGCGAGTGGGGGGGCGCTCTTACGCTATCTCAAGGAGTCTGCAAAGACTGTCCTTGCCCATATCACCCACTTCACCGTGGAGAGTGAGGATACGTATCTTCGTATCGATGAGGCAAGTCGCAAAGGCCTGGAGCTTCTTGCCAACAACGCTGACGGATCTGCCAGATTCTCCCTCTACTCGGCCATAAATGCGACCCTTACCAGTGCGGGCTCACGCCTTTTGAAGAAGTGGATTACCTTTCCCTTGGTCGATGTAACGAGTATTCTTGAGAGACAGGGGTGGGTTTCCTTCTTCTGCAATGACCGAAAGGAACTCGAGCGTGTGCGCTCGATCCTCAAGGGCGCTCTCGATATGGAGAGGCTTACTTCACGCATCGCCATGGGCCGTTCAGTAAGTAGTGATCTTGTGGGCATCTCACAGACAGTGCATGCCTTTTTCGCCCTGTTCAACGAGCACTACCAATCGCTTCTGGACAAGGGCATTCCAGAAGAGGAACTTTTGACCTTGGCCGACTTGGTTAAGGAACTCGATGCATCAATCAATGAAGAGCATCAGGGGCCTTTTCAGGAGGGCCAGGTCATCCGGGATGGGTTTGACGCACACCTTGACCAACTGCGTTCCATCAAGGGGGGTGGCAAGGCGCTGCTTGCGTCTTACCTTGCAAAGATTCGCGAAGAGACAGGTATCACCACCCTAAAGCTCTCCTCCAATAAGATCCTAGGCCACTACCTCGAAGTGTCCAAAGGCCAAGTCGATAAGGTCCCCTCCACCTTCTACAGGAAACAGACGCTGGTCAACGCAGAGAGGTATACCAGTGATGAGCTCATTGCGTGTGAGCAGCAGATTCTCCAAAGTTCATCCGAGGCTGAAAAAAGGGAAAGATCAGTATACGAGACACTTCTTGAGAAGACCCGAGCCATGCAGGCCCCCCTTTTGGCCATTGCCTCTCTGCTTAGTAAGGTCGACTGCCTGCAGGGATTTTCCACCACAGCAAACAAGCATGACTACACAGCGCCACGTTTTGTCACCTCCAACTGTATTACCATTGAAGGGGGTAGACATCCTGTTGTGGAACAACAGCTGGGCATAGGGAACTTTGTCCCCAATGACCTCACCATCGAAGAGGATGGACAGCGGTTCTGTCTTATCACAGGACCCAATATGGCGGGAAAGTCCACCTACCTGCGTCAAAATGCCCTGATTGTCCTTCTGAGCCAGATAGGGAGTTTTGTCCCCGCAAGAAACGTTGAGCTGGGCGTTGTTGACCGCCTGTTCTGTAGGGTAGGTGCGAGTGACAATCTGGCTCGTGGGGAATCGACATTCCTTGTGGAGATGCAGGAGGCCTCTCATATCCTCAGAAGCGCCACAAAACACTCCCTGGTCATCGTTGATGAGCTGGGTAGGGGTACCAGTACCCAGGATGGAATGTCCATCGCCTATGCAATGATGCAGACCCTCATGGAGTTGGGATCCAAAACCCTGTTCGCAACCCACTACCACGAGCTGGCCCATCTTGACAATTCGCGCCTTCAGCTGCTTACCCTACAGGTCCTTGATCAGGGGGGTAAGATTATATTTGTACGCAAGGTCATCAAGGGGATAGCAAACAGTTCCTATGGGCTCAATGTTGCCAAGATGGCAGGAATCCCTGCATCATCCTTGCGCAAGGCACGGGATTTCCAGAAGAGGCACTTTGCAGAGTATGGCATAGCTAGTCCCCAACTCGAACTGTTTGCCGATGGCGATCAGCAGAACGATACAGACCTCCCTTCTCTGACAGCCGGGGAGGAAGCGATTCTTGACAAGATACGCGACTTCTCTGTTGAGAGCTCCTCTCCTCTTTCTGCTCTGGTCCTTTTGGAGGAACTCAAGGCCCTGCTTGAAGCGGATTGAGTACTACCGCTTCTGTATAGGGTATGTTGTGTATCTTTTGCGGACGCTTCAGTGATGCTTTACTCTGTCCACTCTGCTCTGAGGAGCTGCAAAAGCAGTCCTATGCATACAGATTTTCAGGACGATGTCCTACCTGTTCCCGTCCCCTACAGGATGTGGCGTATCCCTGTCCTTTCTGTCTGAAGGGTTTCCAAGCCTATGGCTCCTATACAGGCATTGTCTCGGCTTTGCTCAACCAGTTCAAGGCAGGAGCGGAAAAGCCTCTGTCGAGGGTTTTTACCTCCCTGTACATACCCATGCTTGCAACCATTGAAAAGCCTTTGCTTATTCCAATACCTGCCAGCAAAAAGGGCTTCTCTGATCGGGGATTTGACCAAATGTTGCTCATTTGCAGAATGCTGACTAAAAGAATAGGCTATCCTTCTCTCCGATTATTAGTACAGAAAGGGGAGGGCCAGAGTAAATTCCTCTCCCTAGCTGAAAGAAAAGAACGCCATACTCTTACACTACTTCCCCTTGATACGAGGGTACGTACCTATAAGGATGCTGGACATACTTTTGTCTTGTTGGATGATATCTGTACCTCTGGCTCTACTCTAGCAACCGGCAGGGCCTTGCTTGCACAAGGGTATGGCATTGAAGCACGATCTTTAGTTATTGCGATGGTCTGAATATATTTCTTTCCAACAGCAAATATGTTCAAACAATCGTTCTTCTTTTATCAGTAAGATTGC
>WOYI010237519.1_pt3 | contig 19831 bp, 22 predicted proteins | sample 6423411 | NCBI WGS metagenome assembly WOYI01 (sample SAMN13441803, study PRJNA592873) | oil field metagenome | biome: oil field; feature: oil-well bore; material: oil-contaminated soil; isolation source: oil-contaminated soil from oil-well borehole | place: Germany: Wietze | collected 2016-10-18 ... | reverse complement strand
TCTCGTGGACGCCGATGAAATTGGGTCCTACGACGTTCCAGTGCACGTGCTTGAGAGTCAGGTGCAGGTCGTTGTAACGACTCAGCTGCTTCTGCAGCAGCTCCGCCACCTCGGCGCCCTGCTTGTCGGAAAGTCCCGGAAGAGTGAATGTGGACATTGTGGCTCCTTCATATCGGCGTCATTGCGTCGTCTGGCTCCCCCGACGCATACCCAACGAGCCCGGTCGGTAACCACTTCGGCGAGCGAAGCGACGGGAAAGGTTCTCGTCGCTCAGAGCGCACGCAGGTTCGGTATCGCCTGCCGCGGTCCGCGACGTTGCCGGACCGCCAGCCCACTGGCCTTCAGTAACCGCACCGCCCGGTGCCGGTGTGGACGCAACGGTTCGAGCAACTCGACCATCTCGCCGTCGTCGATCGGCTTGCCCAGGAGGCTCAGCCCGACCACCTTCGCCAGGTGGTAGTCACCGACCGACAACGCATCGGCGTCCCCGAAGGCCCGCTGCATGGTCTCGGCGGCCGTCCAGACGCCGACCCCCGGCAGCGATGTCAGTCCGGCGGCGGCCTTCGCATGCGGCAGCCGTTCCAGCGCGTCGGCGCGTTGCGCGCAGCCGACGACGGTGCGGGCCCGGCCGGGGTCGACGTTGGCGCGGTGGAACTCCCAAGACGGAATGCGCCGCCACACCTCGGCGCTGGGCGGGACCCGCATACCGAAGGGCGCCGGGCCGGGTGCGGGCTCGCCGAACTTCGTGGTGAGCAAACGCCAAGCGCGGAAGGCGTCCTTCCCATACACCCGCTGCTCGAGGATCGCGGGAATCAATGCCTCCAGCACCCGCCCGGTGCGGCCGAGCCGCAGATGCGGAACTCGCCGGTGAGCCTCGGCGAGCGTCGGCTCCGTCGGGGCGAATCCTCCGGCGTCGTCCTCACATCCGAGTAGGACGCCCAGACGATCAAGGAACTCGGCGGCACCCGGTCCCCAGGCCTCACCCTCCACGGTGTTGGGTGCCGATTTACGGATCCGCGCGGTGACCGCGCCGCTACCGGTCAGCGAGGTTCGCCAGGTGTCCCCGGCCACCACCCGGAAGCACGGGTCGCCGGTCCCGCGGCGCAACGGCGATAGCGTGAACCCAGGACTCACAGGTCCGCCGAAGGTCACCGTCGCGGTGGGCACCCACCCAATCTAGGACAGTGCGATATCTAGGACAGTGCGATCTCTAGGACAGTGCGATCTCCGCCTTATCCGGGTAGAAGGCGACCTTGCCTGCGATATGCGCGACCGCGGGATACGGCCGCTCATAGGCCCAGATCGCGTCCTGGACATCACCAAGGTGGTAGTAGCTCGCCTCGCCCTTGTACGGGCAGTAGGTGATGGTCTCGCTGCGCGCCAGCTCCGGGGACACCACATCGTCCAGCGGGATGTACTGCACCGCCGGGTAGGCCGCCTCCTGCAGGGTGACGGCGCCGTCCGTCTCGGCGACGACCGTTCCGTTGACCGTGACGGTGACGTGCCGCACCGTCGGCGTCACGGTGATCGGATGCTCGGCGGTGGGCTGCCATACAGGACGCTCGCTCATGTTCGTGATAACGAGGCACCCGGCCTGGGGATTCCCCTATGATCAGCGTCATGACCGCTCCCGTGCAATCCTCCGTGACGATCGCCGCGGATCCCGCCGCGGTATATGCGCTGATCACCGACCTGCAGACGCTGGCTTCACTGGCCGAGGAGGCGCATGCGATGCGGTGGACGAAGGGCGCGTCTGCGACACCGGGAGCGGTGTTCAAGGGCGAGAACCGCAATGGGTCGAAGTCCTGGACGACGACGTGCACCGTCACCGAAGCGGTACCCGGGTCGACATTCGCGTTCGACGTGAAATCGGCGGTGTTCCCGGTGGCGCACTGGCGCTACGACATTTCCACGGCCGACGGTGGCTGCACGGTCACCGAATCGACGTGGGACCGCCGGGCCGGCTGGTTCAAGAAGATCGCGGGTCTGGCCACCGGCATCAGCGACCGTGACACCGCGAACGCCGAGCACATCAAGCTGACGCTGCAGCGGCTCAAGGAGCGCGCCGAGAGCTAGTGCGGCTGGGTGATGACGTCGGCGATCCTCGCGATCGGCGATGTGGTGCGGCGACCGGCGGCCTCGTGCCGGTCGGCCAGCGTGTAGGCGATGTAGAGTGCGCGCACCCCGAGCCAGCGCAACGGTTCGGGTTCCCAGTTGCGTGACTGGTGGCCGACCCACGGCAGCTCGGTGATCGGGGTGTTGCGCGCCAGCACCAGGTCGGCCAGGGTGCGGCCGGCCAGATTCGTCGCCGTCACCCCGTGCCCGACGTAGCCGCCCGCCCAGCCCAGCCCGGTGGCGCAGTCCAGGGCCACACCGGCCGCCCAGTCGCGCGGCACCGCAAGTACGCCGCACCAGCCGTGCGCGATGGGGACGCCACGAACCTGCGGCAGGATCGACTGCAGGACCCCGGTGAGCAGACCGATGGTGCGGGCGGGCACCCGTCCATCCCGGTCGGTGCGTGACCCGAACCGGTACGGCACGCTGCGGCCGCCGATCGCGATGCGGTCATCTGCCGTGCGCTGCGCGTAGAAGAACCCGTGCGCGGGTATCGGGTCGGTGGCGATCATCGAGCTGTTCATCGGGAGCCAGCGTCGGCGCGGGCCGGGCAGCGCCGAGGTGAAGCCCTCGGTGGCACGCAGCACGATCGGTGCGCGCACGGTGCCGCTCCTGGTGACCGCCCTGCCCTGCGCGATCTCGATGACCGTCGACTGTTCGTGGATGGTGATCCCGAGTCGCTCCACGGTCTCGGCCAGGCCACGCGCCAGCGCGACGGGCTGGATCCGGGCGCAGTGCGGTGTGTGATAGGCCGACACCACGCCGTCGAACTTGATTCGTTGCGCCGCTTGCTCTTTGGTCAGCTCGACGACGTCGTTGTCCCAGCGGCGTTCCTCGGCGACGGTCGCTGCCAGACGCACTGCCTGCGCCGGGTTCCGCGCGATCTCCATGGTGCCGCCCTTGACTGCGCCGGCGTCGATGCCCTCGCGGTCCGCAACGTCGATGACCTCGTCGACGGCTTCGTTGAGCGCCCGTTGCCAGGCCAGAACCTTTTCGCGACCCTGCGTTTTCGCCATCCGGTGCCGATCACCGGGAATCAGTCCGGACAGCCAGCCACCGTTGCGGCCGGACGCACCGAAGCCGGCGAAGCGGGCCTCCAGGACGCTGATGCGCAGCGACGGGTCGGCGCGCTTCAGGTAGTAGGCCGTCCACAGCCCGGTGTACCCGGCGCCGACGATGCAGACATCGGCGTCGCGATCGCCCGGCAGGCGAGGGCGCAACGGCGGCAGCTTGTCGAACCAGTGCGAGACCTGACCGTTGACGGTGGGCACTCGGCAATTCTGTCAGGTCGGGTTGTCGGCGGTGGGGCACATGATGGCCACAAATGCCGACGAAGGGGTACACCGTGTGCTGGCAATGCGATCACCCCGGGGCCACCCGGCAGGACTACCTCGACGTACTGCGGGGCAAAGCCATGAAGAGCGGCTGGGCGGTGCAGTACGTCGAGACCGCGCCGCCGTTCGCGTATACCATCGGGCTGAGCGAGGCCGGCCTGCCCGAGTTGCTCGTCACCGGCCTGTCGCCCAAGCAGTCCATGAGCCTTCTGAACGTGGTGGCGCATTACCTGGTGCAGGAGGTCGTGCCGGTGCCCGGCGACACCATGACGTTCCCGAAAGACCCGAGCGTGGAGTTCGTCGAAGTGACCGCACCGGACGTCCATATGGGCTGGGCCGTAGCGTTTTACGGCGGCCCCATCCGCGCACTGCAGATCGCCTGGCGAGACGCACACGGTCATTCACCCTGGTGCCCGGACTTCAACAGCGGCGGCCCCCGGCAACCGGTCTTGGGAGTGCGGGGGCCGGTCGACACCTGACGATCGCTTGTCGGTGGTCGAATGTATGTTCGAAGTATGCAGGCGGATGCGGCTGAGGCGGTGGCGGCACTTCGTGCCGCCTACGACACCTTCGCCGCCAGTGATTTCGCGTCGCTGTCCCGTGCCGAGCTGATGGCCGTGATGGACGAGTACGAGGCACTGATGTGTCAGCTGCCCTCCCAGACGCATCGCATGCTGACGCAGCTGCAGGCCGACACCACCCCGAAGGAGTTGCGCGCGAAGTCCTGGAACGAAGTGCTGCGGATCCGATGGAGGTTGTCCACTGCCGAGGCCGGTCGCCGCCTGGGCGAAGCCGCCGAGCTGGGACCGCGCCGCACCCTGACCGGTGAACCGCTGCCACCGGTGTTGCCCGCGGTCACCGTCGCACAAGCTGCCGGGCTCATCACCGGAGAACACGTCCGAGTGCTGCGCGGCGTCGTGGATCGCCTGCCGGCATTCCTCGATGTAGAGGCCCGCACACAGTTCGAAGTCGACCTGGTGCGGCTGGCCGTCGGTGTCGGCCCCAAGGAGCTCAAGGATGCCGCGGAAATGAAGTTGTTCCTGCTCGATCAGGACGGGCCGGAGCCTGACGACACCGAACGCGAGAGGAAGCGCGCAGTGTCGGTCACCAAGCAGGGACGCGACGGGATGGCATCGCTGACCGGGAACCTGAACCCGGAGGCGAACGCGGTCTGGGAGGTGCTGTTCGCCAAATTCGCCGCACCCGGCATGTGCAACCCCGGCGACGAGGAACCGTGCACCTCCGGCGCGCCGTCACAAGCGCAGATCGACAACGATCACCGCACCCTGGCCCAACGTCAGCACGACGCCATGATCGTCGTCGGGCGCATCGCGTTGATGACCGATTTGGGTCAGCTCAACGGACTACCGGTGTCGATCATCATCCGCACCACCCTGCAAGACTTGGAATCCCGTGCCGGGGTCGGCGTCACCGCCGGCGGCACCAAGATCCCCATCAAGGACGTCATCCGCATGGCATCCCACGCCACTCACCACCTCGCCGTCTTCGACAAGGCCACCCGTGCGGCCCTCAACTACTTCCGAGCCCGCCGCACCGCCAGCCCAGCGCAACGCATCATGCTGATCGCACGGGACGGGGGCTGCACCAAACCGGGCTGCACCGTCGGCGCCTACGGCTGCCAGGTCCACCACGCCACGGCCGATTTCGCCGACGGCGGCAACACCAACATCGACGAGATGGCATTGGCCTGCGGATGGGACAACCGCCTGGTCGACAAGGACGGCGGTTACACCACCCAGATCAACGGTCGCGGCGAAGTGGAATGGCACCCGCCGCCGGAACTCGACCACGGCCAACAGCGCATCAACTACTACCACTGCCCCGAACTGCTGCTGCCAGAAGAACTTGAGCAACAATCAGATTCGGACGACTTCGACGAAGCCGCCGTGAACGTGGACCTCCTCTGGATCGCAGAGATCACCGAGGCATGGCAAGCCATGGGCACCGATCACTGCGATGGCAGCACGGGAGTGCGCGGACCGTAACGATCGACGCACCTGCGACTGCCTGAGAACGCCTATCGGCGGTGCGCACCAGGTCGAAGGCGGTCGGTGCCGAACAGCGGCGCCCAGCAGATCCGGGCCGTCGCTCTCGGTGAGGTGCACGCCGCACGCGTCACACTTGACCCAACAGTCACATCCTCAACTTCCCGGCATGGGGACTAGCCCGGCGTGCGCCGTGGTTACAGCTTTACGCATGGGATCCACCGTGACGGCGGAGCACAATGGAGGCTCGACTGACTAGTGAGGAGTGATGGCGCTGTGACCGACTATCAGAAGGCGATTCTGGCCGGCGGCTGCTTCTGGGGCATGCAGGACCTCATCCGCAAGCAACCCGGCGTGGTGTCCACCCGGGTGGGCTACACCGGCGGGAAGAACGACCACGCGACCTACCGTAACCATCCCGGGCACGCAGAGGCCATCGAGATAGTGTTCGACCCGGCCCAGACCAGCTATCGGGCAATCTTGGAGTTCTTCTTCCAGATCCATGATCCGTCGACGAAGAACCGTCAGGGCAACGACATCGGCTCCAGCTACCGCTCGGCGATCTTCTATGTCGACGAGGACCAGAAGGCCGTCGCGCTGGACACCATCGCCGATGTCGACGCATCCGAGTTGTGGCCGGGAAAGGTGGTCACCCAGGTCGTGCCGGAGGCCGACTTCTGGGAGGCCGAGTCCGAGCACCAGGACTACCTGCAGCGTCACCCCGGCGGGTATACCTGCCACTTCCCGCGCGCGGGCTGGAAGCTGCCGAAGCGCGCCGAGGTCTAAGCGGCCGGCGTCGTCACACTCCCGTTCGCGCGTCTGAGACAGGCTCTAACGCAGGATCAGCCGCGCCGATTTCACCAGGCGTGACGAGATCTCGGGGTAGGCCTCGTATCCCATGCCGGCCCAGACCAAAATCCCCGTGTAGAGCAACTCAAGCGCCTCGATCACGTCGGAATCCACCGCAGACCCCAACGCCGCGACGAGCCGCCCGCGGATCTCCGCTCCAATGCGCCCGCGCAGCACGTCGACATCGGGATCCTTACCGAGCAGTGCGTTGGTCACCGCCCCCGCGAATTCGGGTTCACCGGCCACCAGCGAGGCGATCTGCTCCAGCACCCCGAGCACCCGCGTCGCCGGATCCGGGGATTCGTGATCGGCGAGCGGCGATTCGACGAGTCTGCGCCAGAACACCTCGGCGACGAGATGTTCCTTCGAGGAGAAATACGTGTAGGCGGTGGCGGCTCCGACGCCGGCCTGTGCGGCCACCCGGCGCACCGTCAACGCCGAAAATCCCTCGCGGACCAGCAGTTCGAGCGCGGCCTTCCCGAGGCGGTCGACGGTATCGGCCTGCTTGGCGCTCAACCGGCGACGCGTCGACTCCAAGGCCGCTTCGGACACGTGTCCAGACACTACTGCAACCCACGATCACCAGCAACGGTAGGTTTATAGGCCATGAGCACCGCCGACACCGCCCTGCCCGCCGAAGCCGCCCGCCTGTTCGAGTTCGCCGAGCAGGTCATCGGATTCATGCCCGCCGACGAGGGCCGCGCACTCTACGACGCTGCCGTGCGCTATCTCGCCGACGGTGTCGGCGTGGAGATCGGCACCTACTGCGGTAAGTCCACCGTGCTGCTGGGCGCGGCGGCCGCGCAGGTCAACGGCATCGTTTACACGGTCGACCACCATCACGGCTCCGAGGAACACCAGTCCGGCTGGGAGTACCACGACACCACGCTCGTCGACCCGGTCACCAAACGCTTCGACACCCTGCCCACCATGCGCCACACCCTCGACCTGGCCGGCCTGGAGGATCATGTGGTGGCCATCGTCGGCAAGTCCCCTACGGTCGCCCGGGTCTGGGGCACCCCGGTGCAGTTCCTGTTCATCGACGGCGGCCACACCGAGGAGGCTGCCCAGCGCGACTACGACGGCTGGGCCGGATGGGTCGAACCGGGTGGCGGACTGGTCATCCATGATGTGTTCCCCGACCCGAACGCCGGTGGGCAGGCGCCGTTCCACATCTACCGCCGCGCAATCGATTCCGGTGACTTCAAGGAGATCTCGGCGACCGGGAGCCTTCGCTTGCTGGAACGGGTCTAGCGGCCCGAAGCCACACAGGCGCAGTCGAACTCGCCCTCCAGGCCACGCGGCAGATCGGCACCGCGGAAGATACCGGACGCCGGGCTGGCCCCGGACAACGCATCGGCCGCCAGGATCATCGCCGCACCCGTCCAGGTGGTGCGTTCCACCGGCCAGCGCTTGCCATCGGTGAAAACCAGCCCGGTCCAATAGGATCCGTCCACCTCGCGCAGATGCTGCATTGCGGCGAACTGCTCCAGTGCCCGGGTACGGTCGCCGACAGCGTCCAGCGCCATCACCAGCTCGCAAGTCTCCGCGCCCGTCACCCAGGGCCGGTGATCGACGCAACGGATACCCAGACCGGACACCACGAAGTCATCCCAGCGCGAGTCGATCCGAGCCTGGGCCGCCGCGCCTCGAATGGCACCACCGAGCACCGGGTAGTACCACTCCATCGCATGAGTGTCTTTGGCGTTGAACAACTCCGGATGCTCGGCGATCGCGTGGCCGAGTTGACCGACGGCTACCTCCCACTCTGGCTGTGGATCGTCGAGATAGTTCGCCAGCGCGAGCCCGCATCGGATGCTGTGGTAGATGCTCGCGCAACCGGTGAGCAGCGCCTCTTCTATCACGCCGGCATCACTTCTGGCCCAGCAGATCTCACCGCCCCCGCACTGAAGTGTCAGCACGAAGTCGATGGCCCGGGTGACCACCGGCCACATCGCCTCGGCGAACCCCCGGTCACCGGTGATCAGTGCGTGATGCCATACACCCGTCGCGATATAGGCGCAGAAGTTGCTGTCGCTGTTGGCATCCTCGATCACTCCGTTGCGCAGCTGGATCGGCCATGAGCCGTCCGATCGCTGGGCGGCACGGCACCAGTCGAATGCGGCACGGGCAGGTTCGAGCAACCCGGCAACGGTCAGCGCCATGGCGTTCTCGACGTGATCCCACGGATCGGTGTGGCCACCGACCGACCACGGGATCGCACCTGAGCTCTCCTGGGTGTCGGCAATGGACACCGCGGTCTGCCTGCACTGCTGCGGTGTCAGAACGCCGGCAACCCCGGGGATCTCGAGCTCAGCCATCTCAGACCGACGGTTTCTCGAAGTAAAGAGCGACACTCTTGCCGATCAACGGGTTCAGCGCCGCTTCGGCCTGACGGGTCAGCCAGGGTCGGCTCATCATGTCCCACACCAGCAGCTTGTGGTAGACCGCCACCGCGGGATGGGCCGGCTTTTCCACGCCGACAGCGCATTTGAGCCACCAAAACGGTGCGTGCAGCGAATGGGCGTGCGCACGGTGCGTGAACCGCATGCCGCGGCCGGCGACCTTGTCCCGGAGCTCATCGGCACGGTAGATGCGGATATGCCCGCCCTCGTTGGCGTGGTATTCGTCCGACAGTAGCCAGCAAACCTTCTCCGGCAGCCAGCGGGGCACGGTGATGGCAAGAGCTCCACCGGGTTTGAGTACCCGGACCAGTTCGGCGATCGCCGCGTCATCCTCGGGTACATGCTCCAGGATCTCCGAGGCGATGACACAGTCGAAGGTACCGTCGGCGTACGGGAGAGCCAGGGCGTCGCCCTTGACGGCCTCTGCACGGGCCGATGCCGGCGCCTCGCCCTGCTCTTTCATCGCGGTCAGGACGGCGTCCACATCGTTGAGATCCTCGACGCTCTGATCGAAGGCGATGACATCGGCACCACGCCGGTAGGCCTCGAAGGAATGGCGCCCAGCTCCGCAACCGACATCGATGACCGATGTCCCCGGCCCGACGCCGAGCCGGTCATAGTCAACCGTCAGCACGCTGCCGTCCTTTCCGAGTTCGCTCGATCGCACGCTCGTACACGGCAACAGTCTGCGCCGCAACGGATTCCCAGCTGTATACGTCAAGTGCCCGTCGCCGTCCGGCGGCGCCGAGCCGGTGCCGTGCGGAGGGCGAGTCCAGCAGTTCGCCGAGCATGCCAGTCAGTTCGTCGACATCGGCAGGCCGGACCAGGCGGGCACATTCACCCTCTTCACCGAGCACCTCGGGAAGGGCGCCGGCCCGACTCGCAACGATCGGCGTCCCGCTGGCCATCGCCTCCACTGCCGGCAGTGAGAATCCTTCATAAAGTGAAGGTATGCAAGAGATCTCGGCCGAGGCAAGAAGTTCGGCCAATGCCTCGTCGGACAGTCCGCTCGAAACGTTGACGATATCGGAGATGCCCAGTTCGGCGATCAGCTTCTCGGTCGGTCCGTTCGGTTCCAGCTTGGAGACCAGCTGTAGGTCCACGTTGTGGTGCGCGCGCAACCGCGCCACCGCCCGCAGCAGATTGCCGACACCCTTGAGCGGCACATCGGCACTGGCGATCGCGATGATGCGTCCCGGCACCCGGTTCGGTGCCGGCGTGAACAGGTCGGTGTCCACACCGAGGGGCACCACATACAGCTGCTCGGCACTGACCCCGAAATCCTCGGCGATATCGGCAGCGGACGTCGATGACACGGTCAGCAACTCCGGGATCGCACGCGCCACCCGCTTCTGTGTCTCGGCGAACGCGTACCACCGCCGTACCAGCGGCTTGCGCCACCACTTGGCGGCGGCCACCTCGTGAACGCGGTCGCGGGTGATGGGGTGATGCACGGTCGCCACCACCGGCGTGCCGCGCTCGGCCATCGTCAGCAACGCCGATCCCAGACTCTGGTTGTCGTGGATGACATCGAACTCGTCACCGCGCTCGGCCATGATCCGCGCCACCCGCAGACAGAACGTCTTGGGCTCCGGAAAACCGGCCGACCACATGGTTGCCAACTCGAGCATATCGATGCGATCGCGGATCTCCCGTGGGTGCGGGACGCGGAACGGATCGGGTTCACGGTAGAGATCCAGGCTGGGCACCTTGGTGAGGCGGACCCGCGGGTCCAGACCATCGGGATAGGGCTGGCCGGAGAATACCTCGACGCCGTGACCGAGCTCCGCCAAGCCACGGGACAGGTGCCGCACGTAGACACCCTGACCACCGCAATGAGTTTTGCTGCGATACGACAGAAGAGCTATGCGCACGTCAGCTCAATACGCTGAACTGCGGCGGAAGCATATTGGACATGTGTCCAGACTATAGTTTGACTAGCTAGTCGCCGCAACGCGGGCGCGGGCGCCCCGGTGAACGGGCTACGGTTGAACCATGCGTGCGCTGCTCGTGGTCGACGTGCAGAAGGATTTCTGCGAGGGTGGTTCGCTGGCGGTCGAAGGCGGCGCCGCTGTCGCGCGGGGCATCACCGAGTTGCTCTCCAAGCATGATTACGACCACGTGATCGCCACCATGGACTTCCACATCGACCCCGGCGAGCATTTTTCCGACACTCCCGACTTCCGGGTCTCCTGGCCGCGGCACTGCGTGGTGGGCACCCCCGGCGTGGATTTGCACGAGAACTTAGATCCGGCCGCGGTGCAGGCGGTGTTCACCAAGGGTGAGTTCTCGGCCGCCTACAGCGGATTCGAGGGCACTGATGCCGAGGGAACGAGCTTGACAGACTGGCTGGCCCAGCGCGGAGTGAACAGTGTCGACGTGGTCGGGATCGCCATCGACTACTGCGTGCGTGCGACCGCCATCGACGCGGTGGCTGCCGGGCTGCGCACCAGGGTGCTGCTGCCGCTGTGCGCCGGAGTGGCCGCAGATTCCGCCGCCGAGGCCGTCTGCCTACTGCGGGCGCACGGCGTCGAGGTCACCGGGTAGCGGTCGGATCCACCGGTCGCCCCGTCCAGTGGTTCGCTAAACCAGCAGACGGTCGATGGCACCCAACGGAATCGGCAGCCAGGTCGGCCGGTACCGCGCCTCGTAGCCGGCTTCGTAGACGGCCTTGTCCAGCTCGTAGGCGCGCAGGATGCCCGCAGACTTCCGGGGGTCGGTCCCGTCGACCGATGCGTAGCCGTCACAGAATGCCGCGCAGTTGCGTTCCGCCCATTCCCGCGCCGTTGCCGAGTCCCGCTGATGGGCGGCGTAGTCATAGGAACGCAGCATCCCGGCCACATCACGTAGCGGCGAATCCGGGCGTCGCCGCTCATTCAGCGGTTGCCCCGGCTCGCCCTCGAAATCGATCAGCAGCCAGTCCTGCGCGGTGCGCAGCACCTGACCTAGATGCAGGTCGCCGTGGATGCGGTGTTCGATCGCCGGCTCGTCGCCGATGGCGCGGTAGAACTTCTCGATCGCCGGAATACGTTCGCGCAGTTGGGGAACCGATGATCCGACGGCTTGCAGCCGGTCGATCATGGTCTGCACCGGGAAGGCCTTGACGTCCGTGCCGAGCGCCTCGGCCAGGGCGTGGTGCACCGAGGCCACCGCCTCGCCGAGCCGGAAGGACTCGCCGGCGAAGTCGCCGCCGGCCTCACTTTCGGTGGCCAGCCGCCAGCCTTCCGCCGCGTTCTTCGCGAACGTGCTCACCATCCCCAGGACGTACTGCTCACCGTCCCAATCGATCTCATAGGAACCGAGCAATGCGGTGATGTGTGGGTTGCCGGACAGCGCGCGGGTCAGCTCGATATCGGGGTTCACTCCCGGCGTGACCCGGCGGAACACCTTGAGGATCGCCTGATCACCGAACACCACGCTGGTGTTGGACTGTTCGGCGCCCATCACCCGGACCGGCGTGCCCGGTCCCAGGTCGGCTTCGGGTTCCCGGCGGAAGACAAGGTGCTCACCGATCCGTGCCGAGGTGTCGATGAGCGCCAGCAGCGCACCGGCGGCCGCCGGATCGAACAGCGCATCGAAAGCGTAGCGGTCACCTTCGGCGCCGATCAGCGCCCGGTTCTCACCGTCGCCTACCGCATCGGCGGTCCAGCGCACCACCACCTGATAGGTCTCGACGGAGCCGTCGGTGTAGGACACCTGCAGCAGCACCAGGTCCAGATCGGACTTCAGCGCCACCACGACTGCCGGTCGGGCCTCGGCGATTTCGCGGCCCCGGCCCGAGTACCATCGCTGCTCGGGCAGCCAGCGGTCGAATGGCAGTTTCATGACCCTCCAACGTACGCGCGTCGGTCTCCGCAGAACCCGTACCCGTAGGTGGCGCGTCGTACACACGGGTGCCGCTGCGGACACGGGTATGGTGCCGACGTGGCTGAATTACGTGATCACGGCGATCCCGGTGATGCCCCGTCGGTGCCGCCGCCCCTGGCACCCGTGGTGAACGCGACGCGTCCGTCGGCCGCCGAGGAGGCGCGCACCATCGCCGCGGCCACCAACACGGGCACCCTGGCCACCCTGACCGCCGACGGCGCCCCGTGGGCGTCGTTGGTCACCTACGGACTGCACCAGGGCGCCCCGGTGCTGTGTGTGTCCAATATGGCCGAGCACGGCCGCAATCTCGTGGGCGATCAGCGGGCCAGCATCGCCATCGTGGCCCCCGATGCGCCGGACGATCCGCTGGCGTCGGGGCGGGTCACGCTGGCCGGCATGGTCGTGCGGCCCACCAGGGAGGACCTGCAGACCGTCCGCGCCGCCCACCTGGCCGCGGTCCCCGCCGCCAAGTACTACATCGACTACAGCGATTTCACGCTGTGGGTACTGCAGGTGCAGCGGGTCCGCTGGGTAGGTGGGTATGGCCGGATGGATTCCGCATCCGGCCATGACTACACCGCCGCCGTCCCGGACGCGGTCGCACCGCATTCCGCTGGCGCGGTCGCCCACCTCAACGCCGATCATGCCGATGCGCTGATGGCGATGGCGCAGAAGCTCGGTGGCTTCCCCGACGCGACGGCCGCGACCTGCACGGCCGCCGACCGGTACGGGCTGGACCTGCGGGTGACCACACCGCGCGGGGTGGCCTACACCCGGGCCGGTTATCTGAAGCCCATCAATGGCATCGATGAATTGCGTTCGGCGGCAGTCGAGTTGACCCGAAGGGCACGCCAGGGCTGATATGGCTTCCGGCGTGCAATACGATTTTGTCTATGCAGCGCCCGAAGACCTGGCAAGCGGCTTTCGAGCTGATCAAGACGCGCGGCTATGAGCACCGCGAGGAGCCGTTCAAGCTCGCCAGTGGCCAGCTCAGCCATGATTACATCGACGGCAAGTACGCCATCGACAACGGCGAGCGGCTGTCCATCGTCAGCCGGGCGGTGGCCGACCTCGCCGCCCTGAACGGTATCGAGTTCGATGCGGTTGGCGGCCTCACCATGGGGGCGGACCCGCTGGCCCACGGGATCGCGATGGTCACCGGCGCGGCCTGGTTCTCGGTGCGTAAGGAACAGAAATCTCGCGGCCGTGAACAGTGGATCGAGGGCACCCGCATCGAGCCGGGCACCCGGGTCCTGCTGGTCGACGATGTCATCAGCACCGGCGGTTCGACCGCCAAAGCCCATGACCGCGTCACCGCGGCGGGTGCCGTGGTCACCGGGGTGATCCCGATGGTCGACCGTGGCGATGTCGCGGCTGGCCTGTTCGCCGGGCTGGGCGTGCCGTTCGTCGCGCTGGTCACCTACAAGGACCTGGGCATCGAACCCGTGCAGGCTATTTAAACGACCAGGACGCCGGCCGTCTCGTCGGGCGCGACGCCGAGCCGCACCCGGTCCCCGGGCCCGAAGGCCTGCCCGCTGACCTGCGCGGTCACCGACGAGCCATCCGCGAGTGTCACCACCACCCGCGACACCGCACCGAGGAACGCGACAGACCGCACGGTCGCGGTGCCCGCGGGGTCCGCGGTCAGTCGAATCATTTCGGGCCGGACCAGCGCGACACCCTCGTTCACCGATCCCGGCAGCACCGCCACCGTCCGATCCCACAGCCGCACGCGCCCGTCGAGCACCCTGGCGGTCACCCGGTTGTGCAGGCCGACGAATTCGGCGACGAACGGTGTCGCAGGCCGGGTGTAGAGCTCCGCCGGTGCCGCCAACTGCTCCAGGCGCCCGCTGTTCATCACCCCGACCCGGTCGGCGACTGCCAGCGCCTCCTCCTGATCGTGAGTGACGAACAGCGTCGTCGTGCCCACCTCCAATTGCACCCGGCGAATCTCATCGCGTAGTTGGCTGCGAACATGGGCATCCAGCGCCGACAGCGGCTCGTCGAGCAGCAGCACCCGGGGCCGGATCGTCAGCGCGCGCGCCAGCGCCACCCGCTGCTGCTGCCCGCCGGACAGTTCGTCGGCATATCGCCCCGACTGTGCGGACAAGCCCACGAGGTCCAGCATCTCGGCGGCCCGGCCGGCGCGCTCCCGGGAGCCGACGCCGCGCATCTTGAGCCCGAACGCGACATTGTCGAGGACCGTCAGATGCGGGAACAGGCTGTAGGCCTGGAACACCAGTCCGATATCGCGCTTGTTCGCCGGGACCCGGCCGATATCGCGGCCGTCGATCGCCACCGTTCCCGCATCGGCCTCGTCGAGGCCGGCAACGATGCGCAGCGCCGTGGTCTTCCCGCAGCCTGAGGGCCCCAGCAGCGCCACCAACTCGCCCGGCTGGATCCGCAGGGTCAGCCCGTCCAGCGCACGCACCGCACCGTAGCTGCGGGTCAGGCCGACCAGGTCGACCGCCACGCCCCCCGGCCCATCCCCCGTCGCTTCGCTCGTCCCATTCATGTTCGACGCCTCCGTCTCGTCACCAATGACAACACCAGCAGCAACGCGAACCCGAAGATCAGGGTGCCCAGCGCGGCCGCCACCGATGTCGGGCCGTCGCTCTTGCCGATCTCCACGATCTGCACAGGCAGTGTCTGGAAACCCGACAACGAGGCGACGGTGTACTCGCCGAGCACCACCGCGATCGAGATGAACGCCGCCGAGAGGATGCCGGTCCGGATATTGGGCACGATCACCGCCACGATGGTCACCGCCCAGCCGGCACCCAGTGATCGGGCCGCCTCGGCCAGCGTCTGCAGGTCGATCGCCGACAGTGCCGCGTTCAGCGCCCGGTAGGCGAACGGCAGCACCAACACGATGTAGACGAAGGTGAGGGTCAATGCCGATTCGCCGAGCAGGTAGGTCACCCACAGGTAGACGTTGCGCAGGCCGACGACGACCACCAGCGCCGGAATCGTCAGCGGCAATAGGCAGAGGAACTCGATGAACCTGCTCGCCCACGGCACCCGCAACCGCACCCAGATCATCGTCGGCACCAGCAGTGCCAGCATCGCCGTCACCGTGAGCACCGCCAGCAGCAGCGAGGTCAGGATCGCCGCGAACAACGCCTTGTCGGCGAACAGATTGACCCAGGCCGCCATGGTGCGGCCACCGGACTGCAGATCGCGAGTGGCGAAATCACCCATCGCATAGAGCGGAAACAGGAAGAAGGTGCCGAACAGCAGCCACAGCAGCAGCCGGAGGAGTTTCATCGCAGCCACCTCGCGGTGCGGCGCACCAGCAGGTTGTAGGCGAGCATCACCACGGCCACCACCACGATCATCTCCAGCGCCAGCGCGTACGCCAGCCCGGAACGTCCCAGCACCACCTCACTGGTCAGCGCCGACCGGATGAGCAGCGGCACAATGGGACTGCCCTGACTCACCAGCGCCGCCGCGGTGGCATAGGCGGCAAAAGCGTTGGCGAACAACAACAGCAGCGAACCCAGGAAGGGCGGCGTCAGCAGCGGCAACGCCACCTCGCGCCAGTACTGCCAGTCGCTGGCGCCCAGGCTCACCGCGGCCTCGCGCCACTGCGTGCGCAGTCCCTCCAACGCGGGCAGGAACACGATGACCATCAGCGGGATCTGGAAGTAGGTGTACACCAGCACCAGCCCGCCCAGGCTGTACAACCACCCGCCGACGGCGACGTTCACACCGAACAGCTGCTGCAGCCACAAGGTCAGTACGCCGTTGAGCCCGATCGTCGCCAGGAAGGCGAAAGCCAGTGCGACACCGCCGAACTGGGCCAGCACGCTGGCCAGTGACAGCACCGCGCGGCGCAGCAGAGAGGTCGGGGGGCTACTGAGGATCAGCCAGGCCAGCACCGCGCCGAGCAGCCCGCCGAGCAACGCACTGCTCGCCGAGAGCGCCACGCTGCGTCCCAGCGCGACCAGCGGCGCCTCGGTGAACAGCGCGCCGATCAGTTCCAGCGAGAAACGGCCGTCCACCACGAACGCGTTCACGATCACGGTGCCCGTCGGGATGACGAGGAAGACCAGCACCACCGCCAGGAACGGCAGCAGCGGCAGGGCCTGCCGGACGTAGCGCACTGTCAGCCGATGGCCTTGGCCCAGTTGGCTTCCAGATACTTCGTCGCGGCCTCGTTCTGCTCGACCGAGACGAATGTCGCCGCGCCGTCCACCGGCGGAAGCCCGCCGTAGACGACCCTGTCGATACTGCCCCTGGTGACCATCGAGTCGGCGCGCACCGGCCGGGCACCGCCGCCCAGATACAGGTTCTGCCCCTCGTCGCTGTACAGGAACTCCTGCCACAGCCGGGCCGCGGCGGGATGCGGCGCGTCCTTGTTGACGGCCTGGAAGTAGTAGCCGGCGACGGCGGCGTTGTGCGGAATGAGCACCTTCCAGCCCGGGACCTTCTTGGACTGCTCGACGTTCAGGTAGTCCCAGTCGATCACCACCGGCGTCTGGCCGGAGGCGATGGTGGCCGGCGTCGGGTCCACGGGCAGGAAGTTGCCCGCCTCGTTGAGCGAGCGGAAGAACGCAACCCCGGGCGCGATGTCATCGGGTGAGCCGCCCTGGGCGATCGACGCCATCATCACCCCGGAGAAGGCCGACCCGGACTGGGTCGGATCGCCGTTGAGGGCGACCTTGCCTGTGAATTCCGGCTTCATCAGGTCATCGACGCCCGCGATCGTCGGCACCTTGGTCGAGTCGTAGCCGATCGACATGTAACCGCCATAGTCGTTGACCCAGGTGCCGTCGGGATCCTTGAACGCGTCCGAGATCTCAGCGAAATGCTCCACCTGGTACGGGGCGAACATCTCGGTGTTGGCCAGTGCCACCGATTGCCCCAGATCGAAGACGTCCGGTGCGGTGCTGCGGCCCTTCTGCTGCACCGCGGCGTTGATCTCCTCCTGGCTACTGGCACCCGGCTGCGCCGAGTTGACCTTGATGCCGTACTTCTCGGTGAACCTCGCGATGATCGCGCCGTAGTTCGCCCAGTCCGGTGGCAACGCGATGACGTTGAGTTCGCCTTCTGCCTTGGCCGCCTCGATCAGCCCGTCCATACCGCCGAAGTCGGCGGCCGAGGTGGCGGTGCGCGCATCGTCGTCGGCGGACTGCTCCTTCTCGGGTGGGGCGCAGGACACCAGACCGGCGGTCAGCAGTGCGGCGGCAGTCAGACCCATCAGCGATTTCTGCATTGCCCGTATCTTCATTGCCCGTATCTTCATTGCCCGTATCTTCATTGCCGAACCTTCCGATGGACAGGCGGCCAGTCGGTGACCTGTCGGTGACATCGTGGTGAACGGGGTCCGACGCTACCGGCAACCGGCGAAACCGGGCTGCGCCTACCATCGAGGGGTGCCTGAAAGCGACCCGGTCGAGTTGTTCGCCGGTGCTCCGGTCGCCGCGCTGGCCACGGCCGGGGCCGACGGAGCACCGCATGTGGTGCCGGTGGTCTTCGCCGTCGAGGGGAACACCGTCTACACCGCCGTCGACGCGAAGCGCAAGTCCACCCAACGGCTGCGCAGGCTGGCCAATATCGCGGCCAATCCGCGGGTGAGCCTACTCGTCGACCACTACGGCGAGGACTGGAGCGAACTGTGGTGGGTGCGCGCCGACGGAACGGCCACCGTGCATCATGACGGCGAGCAGATGGCCGTCGGGTACAGCCTCCTGCGGGCCAAGTACATCCAGTACGAACGCACCGCGCTGGACGGCCCATTGGTGGCGATTGCCGTGCAACACTGGGCCTCCTGGCACGCGTGACCCGCTGCCGGGACAGCCGGTTCCAGCCTTAAAGCAGGAAGTATCTACAGCAGGCCGAGCAACTCCAGATCGGTCGCGTACTTGACGATGACCTCACGGCTGACGTGCGGGATGTCCTTGTCCGGTCCGATCTTTGCGTCCTGCACCGCGGTGCGGAACACGTCGGTGGGGGCCATCGCACCGTTCACCGGCACACCCGGTTGGGCGTAGTTGTGCAGCAACGGCAGCAGTGACGCTTGGCGCTGCCTGTCCGGCAGGGCGCGCAGCGCGGTCTCGAATCGGGACAGCCACTGCGCGTAGTCGCCGACTCGTTCGATCGGGTAGCCGGCCTCGACCAGCCAATCGACGAACGTGTCCATGCCGATGCCGTCGTCATACGGGTTCATCACGTGATAGGTCTCGAACGTCCGACCCGACTCGAGTGCCACCTGCGCGCCGAGCGTCGAGATGGCCTCTGCGATGAACTCCACCGGCAGGCCGTCGTAGTGGCTGCGCTGCGGATTACCGTCGGCGTCAAGCTGATTGAACGATTCAGGGGCGATACCGGTGGCAACCAGGCTGAGCATCATCCTGGTGAACATGTCGGGCAGGTTCAGCTGTCCGGCGTAACTCGTATCGGCAAGGATCATGTCGCAGCGGAACACCGACACCGGCAGCCCGCACAGATCGTGCGCCTCCCGCAACAGCACCTCGCCGGCCCACTTACTGGTGCCATAGCCGTTGGCATAGGTGTCATCGACGACCCTTGTGGCGGAGATGGTCCGGGTGTCGGCGTCCTCGACGAATCTGCCGGGTTCGATTCCCCAGCCGACGCCGATGGTGCTGACATATGTGTACGGCTTGATCTTGGTGGTCAGCGCGATCCGGATCAGCTCGGCGGTGCCCAGGGCGTTGGGTCCGAACAGTTCGCTGTAGGGCAGTACGTGGTTCACCAGCGCCGCCGGGTCCACGATGAGATCGACGGTATCGGCCAGGCGCTGCCAGACGTGTTGATCCAGACCGAGATCGGCCTCACCCTTGTCCCCGGCGATCACCTCGAGGTGGCGGTCCGCCAGTGCCCGGTAATGGGCGAGCAGTTTCGGGTCACCGGTATCGAAGGTGGCGTCCAGGCGTGCCCGGGCCTCGTCATCGGACTTGGCCCGGACGAGGCAGATCACCTTGCCGTCGACCAGGTCCATCCGCTCCAGCCATTCCAGGGCCAGGTAGCGGCCGAGGAAACCGGTGGCACCGGTCAGCAGCACGGTACGGATCTCGGTACCGCCCAATGGAAGTGACGGGGCGGCAGCCAGAGTCGCGGCGTCGACGAACTTGTCCAGGGTGAGATCGGCGGCGTGCACCGCGGTGGCGCCCGCACCGTGGAGGGAGGCGAACGTCGGCCTGCCGGTGCCGCCCGCCAGCTGGGTCTCGATGTGATCGGCGATGGTCTGCAGATCCGATGCCGGGCTGACGATCACCGAGACAGGGACCTC
>WOYI010410183.1_pt1 | contig 19840 bp, 22 predicted proteins | sample 6423411 | NCBI WGS metagenome assembly WOYI01 (sample SAMN13441803, study PRJNA592873) | oil field metagenome | biome: oil field; feature: oil-well bore; material: oil-contaminated soil; isolation source: oil-contaminated soil from oil-well borehole | place: Germany: Wietze | collected 2016-10-18 ... | reverse complement strand
ATGGCCTCGAGCAGGCTTTGGCCCCTCTTAAAAGCACGGGAGTGGTATATTTTTTCAATTCGGAAACAAAAGCCCTGGTCGGTCAGGTCAGCCTGGCCAAGCCGGACAAGGAGCTTGCAGAGGCGCTGAAAGCCGCAAAAAACGCTGTAAAATAATTGAGCGAGAATATCTTAAACTGAGTGGGTGAAGACAAAAACTTCACCCATTTTTTTTGAGGTTGGCTGTCAGGTTTAGCAGAGATGACGACTATTAACAAAAACAAACCAATGAAAAGGAAAAAGATTTTAAGGATTGCCACAACCCTGGTTATTGCCGGACTGCTCATCGGAGGCGGCATAGGTTTGTATATGTTCAATATGCCACAAAGAGATGTGCAGTCGGCTAAAGCTGATTATACACTAACCGGCTCACAGATTGTTGAGGAATACATGGCTGGCAGAGAAGCTGCCAATATCAAGTACCTGTCAGATGATGGAAATTCCAAAATCCTTATTGTGACCGGCGTGGTAAATAAAATCAGTGATGACTTCAGCGGACAGAAGGTCGTTCTGCTTAAAAGCGACGGCGGTAAAGCCGGGGTGAGCGCAACATTTACGCCCGAATTGAAAACATGAAAAGGATAGTTTTTTTATGCGCAATCCTGGCACAGTTTACAACAATGGCTGTAAGTGCACAGGTATCAGGTAAACTTGTCAGCACCAAAACACAGATCAAGTTTTTCTCTTCCACGCCTGCTGAAGATATCCAGTCAGTGAACCTCACATCTGTAAGTACCATAAACAGCGAAACAGGAGGGGTGGTATTTTCAGCCCCCATGCAGGGGTTTGAATTTGAAAAGGTTTTGATGCAAAAGCACTTTAATGGCGAGGATTTCCTGAATACTCAGGCATATCCAAAAGCAAAATTAACGGCAAGAATTACAAACCTGGGGAATATTGACTTCACAAAAAACGGGACTTATTCTGCCACCGTTGAGGGAGAACTGACCATAAAAGATAAAACAAGGCCGGGGAAGGAGGCTGGAACCCTAACTGTAAAGGGTGACCTGGCTGAGGTGCAAAGCAAGTTCAACTTAACCCTTGCTGATTTCGGGATCACCTTTGTAACAGGCAAGCCTTCAACAAATATCGCCAAGGCTGTTGAGTTATCGGTTCTCTCGCAATACCGGGCTGAATAGATTGACACAGTTCAGATATAACCTGTCCTGATCAGAAGTGAGAAGCCATGAAACCAAACAAGGCAGGGTTTAAAAATATGTGGGACTTTCCAGAGAAAAGTATAAAAGGGGTTAAGAATAAACTGGCCGTAGCACTTAATTGGGCAATAAAGTATTTTACTTATGAGAAGGCAAACCAGCTGATAATCAGAAAATACTCACCGGGACACACATTGAATTAAATTAGCATATGAACTTATCTTATAGTAAATTGTAAACAAAATTAGTTATGAAGGCAATCTGGAATAATACGGTAATCGCTGAGAGCGATGACATTGTATCAGTGGAAGGCAACAGTTACTTCCCCATCGAGTCAGTAAAAAAAGAATTCCTGAGAAGCAGCCAGACCCATTCGGTCTGCCCATGGAAAGGCAATGCTTCCTATTATGATCTGGAAGTGGATGGAAAGATCAACAAGGATGCTGCCTGGTATTACCCTGAGCCAAAAGATGCTGCCCGGAACATAAAGGGACGGGTCGCATTCTGGAAAGGGGTACAGGTAATTAACAGCTAAGAGATACACACATTACTATGAGTGAACCTATCACTGACATAAGTACCCTGGAACTGATCTCATTGACTGGCAGTTCTTCGGTGCATATCATTGATGTACGCCCGGCTGATGCTTACAACGGCTGGAGATTGTCAGGAGAGACGCGGGGAGGTCATATCCCGGGGGCGCGTAGCATTCCCCTGAAATGGTTTAATTACATTGACTGGATAGAAATTGTTCGGGAAAAGGAGATCCTCCCGGCAAACAGGGTGATAATTTATGCATATAACAGGGAGGATTCTGAAAGAGCAGCTGGCAGGTTTATGAGTTCAGGCTACAGTGATGTTTGCATTTATACCGGATTCCTTACAGAATGGTCCGCAAACAAGGGGCTTCCCCTTGATTCTCTTCCCCGATACAGGCATCTGGTTCACCCTGCCTGGGTAAAAGAGCTGATAAAAAACAGAACGCCGGATGAATATAATAACAACAGGTATGTTCTGGCTCATGCGCATTACAGGAACAGGGATGCATACCTCACAGGGCATATCCCCGGCGCAATTGACATTGACACCCTTGCCCTCGAGGCGCCGGAGACATGGAACAGAAGATCACCGGCAGAACTGAGAGAAGCGCTGTTAAATCATGGCATCACTGCGGATACTACGGTAGTGTTGTATGGCAAATACATGCATCCCGACAATAACGATCCCTTTCCGGGAAGCGCTGCAGGTGACATCGGTGCGATGAGGTGTGCCTTCATCATGCTTTATGCCGGCGTGAAGGATGTCAGGATACTGAACGGTGGCTTCCAATCCTGGCAGGATGCCGGGTTTGAAACTTCATACACCGATGAGAAAAAACAGCCTGTAAAGGAATTCGGGGCCTCAATACCGGTTCACCCGGAGCTTGCCGTTGATACTCCCGAAGCAAAGGAAATGCTCAAATCAGTGGATGCCGGACTGGTATGTGTACGAAGCCGGGCAGAGTATATCGGGGAGGTAAGCGGATATAATTATATAGAAGCCAAAGGACGCATCCCGGGCGCCATCTTTGCCGATTGCGGAAGTGATGCTTACCATATGGAAAACTACCGGAACCTCGACCACACAACAAGAGATTTCAATGAGATCAAAGACATCTGGTTAAAAAACGGGATAACCCCTGATAAACACCTTGCTTTTTACTGCGGCACCGGCTGGCGTGGCAGCGAGGCCTGGTTCAATGCCTGGCTCATGGCCTGGCCGCGTGTATCAGTCTATGACGGCGGCTGGTTCGAATGGAGCAATGATCCTCTTAATCCCTTTGAAACCGGAATTCCGGAAAATTAGATATGTAATTCAAAGTATTCTGCAATGCAAAATAAGATTGAATATCACCTGGCTGATATGACAGATATTCTAGGCCTTGAAGTGGATACCCTCAAGGGCCTGTCATCAGCACCTAAATACCTGCTTTCAAAATATTTTTATGATGATACAGGTAGTTCCATTTTTCAGGAAATAACAAAAATGCCGGGATATTACCTTACCAGGTCTGAACAGGAAATATTTGAAAATCAGAAGGAACAAATAACAGATTCAATTATTCCCGACAATCCCCGCTTCGACCTTCTTGAACTTGGTTCGGGTGATGGTTCCAAGACAAAAGTACTTTTGAAACAGCTTGTACAAAAGAGGTCAGACTTTAAATATATTCCTGTTGATATCAGTCCCAAAGCAAACAGCGATCTGGAATCGGAGCTAAAAAAAGAGATACCATCATTACAGATCAGTCCGTTAACCGGAGATTTCTTTGCGCTGAAGAATTCCGGTAATATCAGCAGCAATACAAGAAAAGTGATACTTTTTCTTGGTTCCAATATTGGAAACTTTACAGAACCAGAAATTGATCTCTTTTTTACTCAGCTGTATGATTTATGCAGGAAAGGAGATAAGATACTGATTGGATTTGATTTGAAGAAATCGCCTGAAATCATAATGAACGCCTATAATGATACTTCAGGCCTTACACGAAAGTTCAACCTGAACCATCTGGCAAGACTGAACAGGGAACTGGAGGCAGATTTTGACCTGAGTAAGTTCGAACATCATACAACCTACAACCCTGTATCAGGGTACCTGAAAAGTTATCTGATTTCCAGGGAGGCACAGACAGTGACAATCAAATCCCTGGGACACCGGTTTGTTTTTAGCAGATGGGAGCCTCTGTTTATGGAACTTTCGAGAAAGTTTGACCTGCCTTCGATTGAAAGGATTGCATCCGGTCACGGGTTTTCAGTGGAGAAAAACTTCACAGATCAAAAAAACTGGTTCGCAGATTCCCTGTGGGTCAGAACATAGTCTTTACTATAATCAATAATGGCACGAATGCCCGCACCGCCAGCCAATTCAATACCTGATTTTATAAATACGGTTTTCCAGAGACGCGAATACCTCTATGAGTTGCTTATTCAGCATTTTGTATTGTCACTGGTTGCCATAATAATTATTGTGATCATTGGTACAGGGACAGGCATTGCGCTTCTGAGGTTTAAAAGTTTAAGACAGGTTGTTCTCGGATTTGTGAACTTTATTTACACTATCCCTTCAATTGCAATGTTCGGTCTGTTTATCCCTCTCGTAGGGATCGGGTTTGTAAACGCACTGGTTGTTCTGGTCATTTATGGCCTCCTGCCAATGATAAGAAATACTTATACAGGATTGAGTGAGGTGGACCCCCTGTATATTGATGCGGCAAAAGGGATGGGTGCAACGCCTTCACAGATATTCTGCCGGGTAAGATGGCCGCTCGCATTCCCGACAATCCTTAGCGGATTCCGTACAATGGTTGTAATGACAATAGCGCTTGCAGGACTTGCATCCTTCATAGGAGCAGGTGGACTGGGGCAGGCAATTTACAGGGGTATTAACACCAATAACTCATCACTTATCCTGGCAGGTTCAATTTCAGTAGCGTTGCTGGCATTGATCACAGACCTGATTATAGGTGTTTTTGAAAAAAGAGTCCGAAGCAGGCAGTTACACTCACGGCGAAACAAGATATTTACGCTCTCAACAGCACTGTTCTTCATTCTCATTCCTTTGTTGCTTTTCCTGTTTGACGGTAGGCGAAATCAGGCAGAAAGGTCTTCGGAAATTGTAGTTGCATCAAAACCTACAGCAGAGCAATATATACTCGGAGAAATCATAGCCAGGTTAATTGAAGAGAAGACTGCTATACCTGTGAAACGTACCTTCGGCATCGGAGGAGGAACTTCCAATATCCATCCTGCAATGTTATCGGGTGAGATTGATATTTACCCTGAATATACGGGTACTGCCTGGTTATTTGTCCTTAAAGAACAGAAGATAAGCAATTCCGACACTCTGTTTGAGAAACTGTCAGATATTTATAATAAAGAATATCAGCTTAGCTGGATAACAAGATTCGGATTCAACAATACATTTACACTTGCTCTGCCCGAATCAACTGCCATGGCAGAGAGTTTAACGTCTATCTCTGATCTTGCTCCGGTAAGTAACCGGTTTGCCTTTGGGGCTGAATTTGATTTTTTTGAGAGAGAGGATGGGTATCCCGGATTATCCGAATTATATTCTCTGGAATTCAGAAAAGTAGTGGAACTTGATATTAATCTGAAGTTCAATGCACTTGAAAACAGGACTGTTGATGTCATAAATGCATTTTCAACAGATTCCCGGATCAGGCAGATGAGGCTTCGGACTCTCAGGGATGATAAGAATTACTTTCCTGCCTACCAGGCCGGAATTGTCGTTCGCAATGAAACACTCAGTCGCTACCCGGAGCTGAGATCCCTGCTGGCAAAACTGGGAAATACAATTGATGATAATACAATGCTCATGCTTAACTATAAGGTGGAGATAAATAAAAAATCACCGGAGAAAGTCGCTGAAGAATTTTTACAATCAACAGGCCTCATAAAGTAACATTTTAAAAAGATGGTTGAAACTGTAATCGAAATAACAGGAGTTTCAAAGACCTATGAGGGGAATAAACTGGCCGTTGATAATGTATCATTGGCAGTGGCAGAGGGAGAATTTCTGACAATAATTGGCCCAAGTGGATGTGGCAAGACTACTTTGCTGCGATTGATAAACGGATTGGTTGATTTTGACTCGGGAGATATTCTCATAATGCACAGACAAATTCATTCGTGGGACAAAGTTCAACTAAGACGCAGCATAGGATATGTTATCCAGAATGCCGGTCTGTTTCCTCATTTATCGGTAAAGCAAAATATGCAATTCGTAATGAGCATCTCAGGCATTGATGAAGATATTCAGGAAAAGAGAACACATGAGCTTGCACAAATGATCGAGTTTGGTGATTCTCAACTGAATGAGTTCCCGGAAAACCTGAGTGGCGGACAGCAGCAACGAGTTGGCGTAGCCCGCGCCTTGGCAATGAAGCCTCAGATAATGCTCATGGATGAACCTCTCGGATCGCTTGACAATGTTACGCGCAGAAAGTTACAGAATGAGTTGCTGAATATACATCAGAAATCAGGTACTACTTTTGTGATGGTTACCCACGATCTGAAAGAGGCTTTTACTCTTGGAACCAGGGTTGCTATTATGAATGAAGGCAGGATTGAGCAGTGTGACACTCCTGAGATCATCAGGGGAAACCCGGCAAACGAATGGGTGAGCCAGTTTGTTATGGAATATTAAAACCAATGAGATCAACCAAATGGCAAAATGGAAAACTCTCAGGAATTACATGGCTTGCTTTCTGCCCCGGAAGTGAAATATACGGGAATAAATAATCTTAAGTAAAGAATTGTCAGGTTACGTAGTTATTCCGACAGATCACCAATAACCAGATATGCAACTAACCATCAGTTTAATTTATGGGTCGGTAAGAAGCGACCGCCAGGGAATTAAGGCAGCAAGATACCTTGAAAGAAAAATGGAGGAAAGGGATGTGAAGGTACATTTTATTGACCCTCTCGAATTCAATCTTCCCCTGCTCGACAAAATGTTTAAGGAGTTTTCACCCGGTACTGCACCCGAGCCAATGGAGAGACTGGCGCAATACTTTAATGAATCGGATGGATTTCTTATTGTTACAGGTGAGTATAATCACAGTATTCCTCCTGCGCTCAAAAATATCCTTGACCATTTTCAAAGCGAATATTTCTTTAAACCGTCCGGGATTGCTTCATATTCGGCCGGCATATTCGGAGGAGTGAGGGCTGCAGTACATCTCAGAGTTATAGTCGGGGAACTGGGTATGCCCGCAATATCATCAATACTCCCCTTCCCTCAGATCGGCAGCCTTTTCGATGATAATCTTGTGCCCCTCAATCCGAGAATTGAATCATCAACATCAAAGTTTATTGATGAGTTTATCTGGTACATAAAAGCATTAAAAAACCAGAGGGCAGAAGGAGTCCCATATTAACTGGTCATTTTATTGCGGTTTCCCCCTGTTATTTCGAAAAATTTGTTTGGATATAACCTATAATTAATATTAAAATTCAATTATCATGAAGCAAAAAACACTAATTCTGCTATTTATGGGACTTATGCTGTCTGTGTCCCCAATGATTAACGCACAGACTGTTAATACTGAACCCACACCTGACAAACTGGTGGTGGTCTGGACAAGTGATGACCCGATGGTAGCTGAAAGAGTTGCCTTAATGTACACTCATGCTGCCAAAACCGCCGGCTGGTTTAAAGAGGTAACACTTATTGTCTGGGGGCCATCTGCAAAACTGATTTCAGAGAACCTCAAACTTCAGGATAAATTGAGAGCTATGCAGAAAGATGGCGTTGTAATTGAAGCTTGTGTTGCCTGTGCAAATGCCTATGGCGTAGCCGAAGACCTGAAACAGCTGGGATATGATGTGAAAGGCATGGGAAAACCCCTCAGTGATTATCTGAAAAGCGGGGCAAAGGTCTTAACTTTTTAACGTCCTCATTACCAAATGAATATGTGTCAAAATCCAAATCATCGTCTTCTGGGACAGACATGCATTGTCACGGGAGCCAACTCGGGAATCGGCATATAGGTTGCAATGGTAATGGGCTGAGATTGTGCCAATGTTGTTGTGAACTATGTGTCAGATCCCGTCGGGGCTGAAGAGCTGAAGAATATTCAGCGGCAGGGTTTTGCCGGAATGCTCTGGAGCAAGCAATATTAGTAATACTGATATTCTCCGCTGGCTTAATGGTGATCCCGGGCAACCTGTCCCGCCTGAAAGCAGGAAGAGAGGTCCTAACAGCAACTGGCTCACCCTCAGTAATCTCGATCAGATAGCGGATGACATCTCCAATCGTCTTATATCCCTTTTTTTGCCGGACGCTGGCGGCAACAGGCCGGTCCATGGCGGTAACCCCCTGTATCAGAATGATCTTCACTACCTGGACCTGGTCCTGTTTTATGAATATTTCCATGAAGATAACGGAAGAGGAGTCGGAGTCTCACATCAGACAGGATGGACAGGACTGGTCGCTGAAATGATTGACAAACTGTAGAAGCAATTATACACATGCATTTTTCAGGTTATCAGCACGATTGTACAACCTATGACGTTTTTGGTTGTAAAAGGCTTCTCATGAATATAACCGGCTTGGGAGAACAGAAGTTATGACAGGAAAAGCGCTTATTGCAATAGGGGTTTTGCTCGTATCGGGTTTTTCCTGTGGGCAAACCAGGGTAGATAAAATTATGAAAGAGAGTAATATGTATAAATACACAAATAACCTTGTCCATGAAAGCAGTCCTTATTTACTGCAACATGCACATAATCCGGTTAACTGGTATGCATGGGGTGATGAAGCCCTGAAAAAAGCAAGGGACGAAAATAAAATGCTTGTCATAAGTATAGGATATGCAGCCTGTCACTGGTGTCATGTAATGGAGCATGAGAGTTTTGAGGACACCACCGTGGCACGGATAATGAATGAACATTTCGTTTCCATAAAAGTGGACAGGGAGGAACGGCCCGATATAGATCAGCTATATATGAATGCTGCTTACATAATGACCGGCAGCGGCGGATGGCCTCTTAATGTGCTGGCACTGCCCGATGGCAAACCATTCTATGCCGGGACTTATTTCACCCGTGATAACTGGATAAAAGTACTTCAGTATTTCATTGATATGCAGAATAATGATCTTTCGGGGCTTGTTACACAGGCTGAAAACATAACCAGGGGAATAAGGTCATTGGATAATATTGTGGTCAATCAAGGAACAGTGCAACCGGGTAAAGAGGAGCTTGATGAGGTTTTCAATAAACTTAAGCCATATCTGGATTTTGATAAAGGAGGTATCAACCGGGCCCCGAAATTTCCGATTCCTTCCACCTGGGAATATCTGCTTCACTACTATTCACTGAGCAATGATAATGATGCCCTGAAAGCAGTCCTGTCAACCCTCGATAATATGGCTGCAGGTGGTATATATGACCATATCGGAGGGGGTTTCTCACGCTATTCAACAGATGAGAACTGGCATGTGCCTCACTTTGAAAAGATGTTGTATGATAATGCCCAGCTGATCAGCCTGTACACGCATGCCTGGCAGCTGACAAAGAATCCTCTTTACAGGCAAATAGTATTTGAAACCATTGATTTCATAGAAAATAAGATGACTTCACCTGACGGAGCATTTTATTCATCGCTCGATGCTGACAGTGAAGGCGGGGAGGGAAAGTTTTACGTGTGGACCAAAAAGGAGGTTGAGGCCGCCCTGGGGAAAGAGGCACCGCTGCTTATTGATTATTATAATATTACTGAGAAGGGCAACTGGGGAAACGGGCAAAATATTCTCTACCGGAAGTTTACTGATAGTGATGTTCTCCGGAAATTTAACCTCGACACCGGGGAACTTCAGACCAGGGTGGATAAAGGCAGGGAAACTCTGATGAAAGTCCGTAGTGAAAGAGTCTGGCCCGGACTTGATGATAAGATACTGACATCGTGGAATGCCCTCATGCTGAAAGGATATGTTGATGCTTACAGGGCATTCGGAGAGGAGAGATTCCTCAGGGCGGCTCTTGTCAATGCAGATTTTCTGACTGAAAATGCCATAAATCAGAATAATGAGATTACCCGCAACTCGAAAAGCGGCAAATCAGCTGTACCCGGCATGCTTGACGACTATGCCTTCACCGTTTCTGCATTCATTGACCTTTACCAGGCAACCTTTGACGAAAAATGGCTCTACAAGGCTAAAGAACTTACAGAGTACACTATGGGGCATTTTACAGACAACCCATCCGGCATGTTCTGGTATACATCCAATGATCATTCTGAGCTGATAGCCCGAAAAATGGAGATAACAGACAACGTGATCCCATCTTCGAACTCTGAAATGGCATTGAACCTTTATCTGTTGAGTATATTCTTTGATAATGAACCATATATGGTGAGAGCCCGGCAGATGCTTAAAAATGTAAATGACGATATGATGGGGAATATATCTTCCTATGCAAACTGGGGACGATTGGGCATTCATTTTGTTCGTCCCTTATTTGAAGTGGCCATTACAGGGCAGGACTGTGATAGTATCAGAAAAACCATGGACAGAAGCTATCTGCCCATGCAATATTTCTTGGTGGCCGGAACGAGGGAACATTGTCATTGCTCCGGAACAAGCTTGTGCCGGGCCAGACAACAATATATGTATGTGTAGATAAAACATGCAGGATGCCTGTTTTTACAGCTGAGGAAGCTTTGCAACAAATGAGGTAAACAGTACCCTAAAAGTGTCCTTCAAAGCAAATTTAGTGTATCCCTTTTGTCAGGTTTAAAGATTATCACGGCAATCCATAACCACGGCGTGACTGAATGGGGGGCGGTCTGTTTTCTGGGAGAGGCTGTTCACCGGTTATATGATGCAAGTGAAGGCAAGGTACAGTTATCACGGAAAGATGTTTTTGAAAAAGGTCATATCATTCCGATGAAGGGAGATCTGACCCATCTGATGGGCAACGGCGGTAAGACCGGCTTTCTGACACTTCATATATACGGTTCCGTCACAAACTTAAACAACACAAACACCCGGGAGACGGTGTTTCTTCCGGAACATAAACTGCTGACCGGCACCAATGGTCCGGCATTTCTGAATATGACGGAAATCATTGAAGGAGACTCGGAATTCTTCAATGGCTACACGGAAGAGACTCTCCTGGACTACTTTAATCTGATCAAACCTTATTACTTGAGAAATAAAAGAGATGACCTGCTTGAAAGAATCAGCGGGTTTGAAAAGAACGTTGACACCTATTACAGATAATTCTAATCGCTTATGGTTAACAAGGATCTTTTGATATCTTCCTTTGAAAGGGTTGAAAAACATATAGACTCTAATGATGATGACAGCTTTCCGGTAGTAAAATTCAGGACCCCTGCTGAATTATCAGAGATCTTTAATTTCCCGGTTGAAGAGGAAGGAGATTCTCACAGTGAGTTTACGGATTACATCGAGAAATACCCTGAGTATTCCGTAAGGACAGGGAACAAGGTTCCTGAACCAGTTATATTCCGGCTTTAATTTCCCGGCTTTTCTGGGCGAAATGTTCACCGTTGCGGCTAATACTTCAATGTACACATATGAGGTCGCTCCTGTTGCAACCATGATCAAGAAGAAGATGATTAACCTGATGAACAGCTATGCAGGGTACAAATTCGGTGACGGGATTTTTGTTACAGGAGGCAGCAAAGCAAATCTGGTGGCAATGCTGTCAGCAAGGAACAGGGTATTCCCTGAAGGACGATTTGAAGGGTACGATAATAATCAGAAACTTAAGGTATTCGTTAATGAGCACGCTCATTATTCGTTTGAGACAGCCGCAAATGTTCTGGGTATAGGATCAAAGAATGTTGTCAAGATATTGGCCGACAAAAATGGGAGGCTTATACCATCGGAACTTGAGAAGGCATTGGCGGAATCAGTCTCCAGAGGTGAGCGTCTCTTCTTTGTTGCGGCAATATGTGCCACCACCTTATCAGGAGCCTATGACCCTCTTGACGATATGACAGAAATATGTGAAAGATACAGTGTGTGGCTTCATGCTGACGGCTACCTCGGAGGTTCACTTATCCTCAGCGATAAGCACCGTCATCTGAGGAAAGGCATTGAAAAAACAGACTACTTTGCATGGAACCCTCACAAGCTCATGGACATACCTCTTATATGCTCCGTGCTGCTCGTAACGCTGAGGTTCAGGAGAGTGACATTGACCTGCTTTTTAAGCGGGTGAGTGAGACTGTGGCGAGGTTCAAAACACACATGACATTTGAAGAGCAGACAGGTTAAGACCGGAACAGCTTTTCCCATGGCCCGGAACATAGATGGGTACTCTACACAACTTCACCCCGGATAGCTTCAATCTCCTCAATGGTTTTAGGTTTTGGTTTTCCCAGTAACCTGGCACCGTTTATAGTCATCACGAAATCCTCTTCATTTCTTATGCCGCCAAAATCGCGGTACCTGTATACCTCATCCCAGTTGATAAACTCACTGAACCTGTTCTGACTTCTCCACAGGTCCATTAACTCGGGGATGAAGTAGATTCCGGGTTCAATGGTATAGACATGCCCCGGTTTCAAGGGTTTTGCCAGGCGGAGGGATTTAAGGCCGAACAGGGTGCTTTTGGGCTCTCCGTCGTAACCTACCCATATCTCGCCCAGGTCTTCCATGTCGTGAACATCCATGCCCATCATGTGGCCGGTGCCGCAAGGAAAGAACAGGGCGTGGGCTCCTGCTTCAACGGCATCGTCACTGTTGCCCTTTGTCAAACCCATTGCTTTTAAGCCCTCAAAAATGGTCTTTGAGGCTGCTATATGTACATTTTTAAATGGTTTGTCCAGCTGAGCTGCTTTAACAGCTGCCTGATGCGCATCAAGGGTCAGCTGGTAAATATCCTTTTGGACCGGGGTGAATTTTTTACTTACTGGAATGGTGCTCGACAGATCACCGGCGTAACACATCTCATTTTCATAACCGGCATCTATCAGCAACAGGTCTCCTTCCTTCAGCGTGTTCCCATGGTAATGATTGTGAAGGGTCTGTCCGTTTATCGTGGCTATGATGGGGAATGAGATATTACCACCGGCTGCAATGGCAATTTTATGGATTTCGGCTGTAACCTGTGCCTCGGTCATTCCCGGTCTGGCAGATCTCATGGCAGCCACATGCATATCCACAGACACATCTACCGCCTGGTGCAACTGGAGGATTTCCTCCTCTGTTTTTATCTCGCGCTGGCTTACAACTGCCTTCACCAGCGCTACAGAAGAGCTGCCGGCAATTTCACGGGGAGTTATACCCATCAGTTCGTGTAACCTGATTTTGTTCTCAGGGCGGTAAAGCGGCAGAAAGTGGATGGTCTGCTTCTTCTGCTGCGCTGTGCCAAGCACTGCTGCAAGATTCTTGGCAGGCTGAACATTCTTCACTCCGCATTTTTCAGCCAGCGAGGCAATTGTAGGCTGGGGCCCCCTCCAGACATAATCCTCTACTGTATATTCATCTCCAAAAACAACTTCAAGGTCGTTATCAATGTCAATTACAGCAGCAAGCCCTGGCTGCTGAATTCCAAAATAATAGAGGAAAGTGCTGTCCTGCCTGAAATGATAGGTATTGTCGGTATAATTCATGGGTGATTCATCATTTCCAAAGAGCAGGATTAATCCTTTGCCAACGATTTTCTTCAGTTTGTCTCTTCTTTCCTGGTAGGTCTTTTTGTTAAACATGGTTTTTTGTATTAAGATTTGATTAAAACTCCTTTTTCTACGTCAGTCTGTTTTTTATTGTCAATGCTGCTTCGGTTGTTGCCAGGCCTCCCTTGCCCGTGCATTTCACGCATGAGGGCATTGTTCTGCCTACATCCGATACAGTCTGTATTACCTGGTCGAGCGGAATTACGGCATCGAATCCGGAGATTGACATTATTGCTGAGGCATAGGCATTGAGAGCAGCGCTTATATTTTTACCCGGGCAGGGAACCTCAACGCGGTCAGCCACCGGATCACATATCAGTCCGATCATGTTTTGAATAGCCATCGAGGCAGTGTCCGGGGCTTGTTTTGCAGTACCTCCCATTAACTGGACTATTCCTGCAGCTGCCATGCCTGAAGCAGCTCCGCACTCCACCTGGCAGCCATGTTCTTCGGCTGAAAAACCGGGCCCCTGAGCAAAGTAGGCGCCTGTAATCCCCGCTGCAAAATATGCTTTGGCCAGTTCATCCTCAGAACTGCCCGGATTATTGGATATGGCCTTCAACGATCCGCCGACGGTTCCGCAGGAGCCGGCAGTCGGAGCAGCTACAATCACCTCCATCGCACTTTTTGATTCCATCAGCGCCGAGACATTCTCTATTATCCGGTTGACGACTGATTTCCTGATTCTGCCTTCGGATTCTGCCTTTGCAATCAGGTGAGACTGCTGCTGTAAAATCCGGTCCGCATAATATGTGCCCTTTAGTCCGGCATCGATACTTTTATGTATGATATTGATTATCTCCTTCATCCTGAGAACCAATTCCTCTTCTGAGAGGCTACTGATGCATCTTTCATAGGTAATAAATACCCCATAATACCCAGGATATAATGTAATCCTTTTCAATTTGCTGAGGTCTGACGCCTTCTTTGCTTGCTATTTTCGAAATTTCCTGCGGTTTTATCATGTGAAGATTGAGTTTTTAATAGTACTTACATCGATGTTTATTTTCAAGCCAAATCTTGAGTCTTTTCGACCTTGGTTTGGCCCTGTAGTATCCAAAACCGGAAAACCCGGACCGATTTCTTTTAACATTTCATCATAACGGTTTGTCCATGTAAGACCAAGCAATTCTACAAGAAACAAGAATCGCTTCTTTGTGGCCTCGCTTTCATTACGGTTTAAATAATCAAGTAATTTCTGATAATCGATTTTTTCTTTCGATTTATACAATGCTTTGCCAATTTCAACCAATCCACCACTTAAATGCGGGCGAGTTAAAGCATCCGCAAATGTTTTCTCAAGGTCACTAACCATTACTTTATTATGCTTATCGATCCATGTATTGTTAAAGCCAAAGAATTTTGGTTCGATATGATATACAAATTGGAATTCAATTCCCCGGATTAATTTTATGGCAGGTTTTACCTGACGATTGGTTACAATAATCTCTTTCAGGCCTGGTTGAGTTATAAGACCATGTACCTGCATTGCCGAATAATAACCGATGTAATATTTTCTATCTTTCATAAGACATTTGGCCACAAGGTGCCAATCCGGTATATAATTTTGGGGATCAGCACTTGAAGGGACTATATAATATAGATTCCGGTTAAGTTTTATCAACATGCCATTATTTACCATTCCGGAAAGAACCCTTGATAAGTAAATTCTGTTTGCATCGGGATACTCCAATAACACATCCTGAAAAGTAAAACAATCAAGGTTGGTACCAGAAAACCTTTTAATAATGTCCCAACTTACTATATTTCTCATGTCGCAGACATTAATTATCCTGTTATCTTATACTATTTGGCAATACAAAGATAATGAATATCCATTAACAGACAATTATTATCTTGTTATTATATATAGATTGATTATTCGCAGATAATGAATATCCAAAATGCTCGGCTTTGAAAAACATGAACTTAGTATCCTGAAGGAAGTATTATAGTAAATCACTAGTGTCTATAAAAAATTATTAAAATTAATCCTTACTTGCTCATAATCAATATGTATTTCGCCAAAAACCTTGTCGCACTTTTGAACAGATTACCTTTGTTGGAAAACCAAATAGTAGCGTGCAATGAACAGTGGCAAATATATTTTCAGTCAAATCACCGATTTCCTTCCCAAACGATACTTCGAAAGACTCGTCATGACTATATGTAACGATAGAACCCAAGGATGGAATTTGACATACTGGAATCAGATGCTCGTTCTCATGTTCGGTCAGTTGGATGGCTGCAACAGCCTTCGTGAACTGACGGATATTACTACGGCACATGCCAAGAAGTCCTTCCATCTTGGATTTGGAAAGACCCCAATAAACCGAAGCGTGCTTTCCAAGGCAAATCAGCTTCGTGATTATCACATTTTTGAAAAATTTGCCTATCACATGGTGGAACTTGCTCAACAGAATTGTATCGACCAAGAGTTTGAACTCAACGGGAAGTATTATGCCTTTGATTCCACCACTATAGATCTCTGTCTGTCTCTTTTTGAATGGGCAAGGTTCAGAAGTACCAAATCCGGCATCAAGGTACACACACAACTTGATATTGTAACCCAGATACCTGTATCGTTCAATATCACAGAAGCAGCTGTGCATGATGTGAATGCCATGGACTGGATTAACTACGAGCCGTTTGCTTGCTATATTTTTGACCGTGGCTACTGGGATTTGGACAGGCTCTATCGCATAGAGATTCTCAATTCGTTCTTTGTTATACGGGAAAAACGAAGGCCGAAATTTGAGGTGGTGGACGGAGAAGACCTTCTGGATGGCACAGATAATATCCTCAGAGATCAAACTGTGAGGTTCACCACAAGCGGAAACACAGAAAACTACCCTTCTGAAATCAGAAGAATAATCTATTATGAACCTGAACTCAGACGAACCTTCACTTACTATACCAACAACTTTTTTCTCAAGGCCAAGGATATTGCCTTCCTTTATAAAAACAGATGGACTGTGGAAACCTTCTTTTATGTAAAGCATATCGTTATGCAAAGTTGAAGTGAAAGCAGCATTGTATATCAACATGTTACGGGCTTACTTTACACTACAACTTTGCATAATAATATTAGCTGGTAAGGCCTTTCAGCCAGTAAAGCAAATTCTGATTCTGCTCCCATTCACATTCCTTCGCTTTTTCGGGAATAAGGTTTGTATAAGCCTTCTCAAGCGCTTCTCGCTTCTGCTTATGGTCAGCTCTTGCATAAATCTCTGTTGTTTGTATTGATACATGCCCTAAGAGGTCTCTTATGTACACAAGATTTACACCGGCTTGCAGCAGGTGCATCGCTTTGGAGTGCCTCAAAGTATGGCAGCTGATAGTACAAGGAACCAATGCCGGAGTCACTTGCCTTGCCATACCGACATAAGCCTTAAGTATGTATGTTACGCCAGCTCTGGTAAGCTTCTCATTTCGGCTGTTGAAGAAAAGCGGGTGTTTCAGCTTGCCATTTTCAAACAGATGGTTTTCATCCATGTACCGTTTAAGTATTACAGTCTGTTCCTCTATGAGAGGAACGACGCGGGATTTTCTGCCTTTTCCAAAGAGCCTGATTGTGTAAGGTGAGCTTTCTATTTTCAGCGATTCCGGTGTCAGGTCTATTATTTCCTGCACTCGTGCTCCGGTATCGTACATGAGAGCTAAAAGAGCAAGATTCCTGCGCCCGTTCCTGGTTGTTATATCAGGTTGATCCAGAAGCAGTTTTATACCATCTGCCGTAAGATAGCTGATGCTTTTCTTCTCATCCTTCATGGCTTTTATAGAAAGTATCCTTTGCCATTCATCCAGATGGTGAATCTCTTCATATTGGAGGTAAGACATAAAGGAGTGTATGGCAGCCAACCTGTGGTTTCGTGTTGCTATTCCGCAGTTTCGTTCATTCTGAACCCAGGAAAGAAAATCAAGTACCCGCTGGCGGGTAACGGTATCCAAAGTGAGTAGTTCTAATCTAATCTTCTGTACGTCCTTCATATAGCCAATGAACTGTACGAAGCTATCACGGTAAGAACTTACTGTATTTGGACTCATGTTTCTTTCGTATGGAAGATATTCAGACAGGAACTTGCTGAGGTGTTTCGCAAAGTCAGTACCTGTGTTCATATCCTTACCATTTATATTTTTGGGTAAACGAACGCGTTAATGGGTGAACACTGTTCGACTAGTTCCGGATACATTTCACTGGTAAGTCTTACATATTGCTCTGTCGCAGAAAGGGATTTGTGCCCAAGACAGGCAGATATTATAGGAAGGCTAGTGTAAAGATCCATTCCATTATGTGCCATCTGTACAAAGGCATGAACGGCAAACGTGTGCCGAAGGTCGTGAACACGAGGACCATGATGATTACCGATATAAGGTATGCTGCATTCAGCAAGAAGACGGCGGAACCATGTATAGATGGATTGCGCATTGCAGTAACTGCCATCACTTTTGATAAAGAAAAAACTGTTCGGTGAACTGACAAGCTTGACCGGTATTTTGTCCCGATAATTTGCATATTGTTGTAATACTTCGCATAATCCATCATTGATGGGGACTATCCTTTCGCAGCCGTTTTTTGTTTTTCGGATAAGAATGTGTCTCTGGTCGAACTTAATATCAGCATTTTTAATGGAGAGAGCTTCCGATACTCTTAGACCGGTACTGTATATCAGCCGTAGTACCGCAGGGACACTGAACATCGTATTGCTCATGTGGCGGTCATACATCCTCAACAGGTTACTCCTGTAAAATAACTGGTCTATCTGTTTGTGGGTAAATATGTATGGAGTGAAGTTCCATTTGGAGCTGCCATATCCAGGTAACCTCGGTATGAAGCACTCACGTCCATGACGGGACATGTATCGGGCAAGCTGAGATATGATCGAGTATTTGCTATAGATGGTTACCGGACTGTCATTGACCCTGGTTTTATGCCATTTCTGCACAAGTTCCCGGGTGATAACCGGTTCAAGGATATTATTCTCCTGAAAGAAACGGTCTATTTCAAAAAGAATCCATTTCCCGCGAAGAAAATTGCAGCCGGAAGCCTCTTTCATATTAATGAAGCCTTTGATATAGGTAGCCAGGACGCTCTTATATGCAAAATCTTTACTCATAAAACACTCCTCCCTTCTGGGTATAAAATTCATCCGATACGGGTGGAACAGTAATAGCACACTTTAGCAGAGAAGTCAGGTCAATGCGAAGGTATGTCAGCGTAGATTCTGTTTTTGTATGGCCCAATGCCTCTGATATCACATGTATTGGAGTCTCGTTCTTCAGAAGACAGCTGGCAAGGCTGTGACGCAAAGAGTGCGGACCATGATGGCGGCCATCTATTTTGACCCTTGACTTTGATATTACTTCCCTTATTGCAAAGCACACCATACTTTTGTTGGCTGGGATATATGGAGCGCGACTGGAAATAAAAATATTTTGAGATTCAGACTTGAAACGGCCATATCTGAGATAATCAATGATAGCATTGCCAACATCATTAAGGAGAGGCAGAGTGATAGGATGACCGGTCTTATACTGTGTAAGCCTGATCTCGTTCTTATCCCAATCAATATTAGAGAACTGAAGATTAGCAATGTCAGAAGCACGGAGTCCTAATCGACTCGCCAGCAACAGCATGGCATAATTGCGTTTACCCACACCGCTGCTCTTGTCTATTGATTCTTCTATGTCACGAACCTCATTGGCAGTAAAGAATGATGGTATTTTTTCTTGCTTTACCCATTTATAACTTCTTAGTATTTCCTCGAAGTTCCCGTCAGTTATTTGACTTTCGAACCAGAAGCGGAACAATACTCTTAGGCAGCTGACTACATTAATCTTGTTGTACTCTGTCATTGATAAGAACTCCAATATATGTCGTTCGCAGATTCCACTCACCGAGTAAACTCCGGAGTGGTTGAGAAAAACAAGGAACCTGTTCAGATAAAGCTCATAATCCTTAGTGGTCACAGTGCTTCTGCGTAAAGATTGTAAATGGACGATAAGTTTTTGCATCTGCAATCCGATCTCCCCTTCCAATGTGTGCCTCACCGGTAGGGTTGTGCGCTTTCTGATATAGCCGAGGTTAAGGTAATCATCCAGAACCTGTATGCTTCTTATCTTTTCACGGTCATCATGCCTCAAATTATCACGGGGAATGCAAGTTGTAACATACTCCTGCCCTAAAGATGGGGTGTATAATGACAGGCTCTTTTCCTTCATGTACCTAAGTATCCCATTTTTCCACAATGACCTGTACTTGTCAATGCGATTCTGGGTGTAACAATTGCTGCTGAAAAACAGCAGGCAATCTTGAATCAGTTTGGTAATCTCTTGTTGCATAATGGATACAATTTTGATTTGGCAATATCGCCATGTCAAAATTATTATGTAAAGAGATTATGTAAAGTAATATACTGATAATGTTGATTTTCA